>OGYI01002546.1_pt1 | contig 13415 bp, 9 predicted proteins | sample 1576521 | NCBI WGS metagenome assembly OGYI01 (sample SAMEA3541484, study PRJEB24748) | human gut metagenome | biome: human gut; feature: human-associated habitat; material: faeces | place: China | collected 2012
TACATTCTCTGACACGTCTTGCAACCAGCTGATTGTACTGACCGCCAAAATCAATGACAATAACTAATTCTCTTTTCAAGGCTTTCCTCCTGTTATTTATAACATCTTTAGAATCTGTTACTCATTATAAATGAGTACATGCACTTTTACAATGCTAATTTTATCTCCCGCCGGACTTTTTATTTTCCGGAAAAATTTTTCACTGTTTTTTTTGCCTGCTCATCCCAGTAAGCGCAGTCATTTCTTCCAATTATCTCCGATGTAAACGGAGTACCGTCATTCTTCTTATAATGTCTGGTCGCCCGGAAAACATATTTCGCACCGACATAAACGATCGGTACGTTGAAAAATACGATCAGAATATTTCCAAGATCAGAAAATGCCCAGAGATTTCCAAGCTCCAGTCCTGCGATATTACAGAGAATACCAAATGCGGCAACAAAAAGACCGATGCAGCGTACAAAATTAATACATATCTTATCCTTGCGGATACGGTTTGCTGCGATTTCCGAAAAGCTGATCATTCCAAGCAGACAGGTAAATGCAAACAGGCAGAAACATAAGGTTACAAGAAATGTAACGATCCCGTTCATTGCAGTTCCCGGAGTCAGCACAGCAATGGACTCCGTATATTTAGGAAGTTTATCAAGAGCCTGCCAGTTTTCCGCATCTGCTCCTGTCCAGCAATGTGCCATAACTACCACAAATCCGGTAAGTGTACAGATCACAATGGTATCAAGAAAAACTCCCAGAGAAGCGATCACACCCTGCTCACATGGATGCTTTGCGTCAGCTGCTGCTGCTGACATGGTGATCGTTCCCTGACCAGCCTCATTGGACATCAAACCTCGTTTTACGCCCTGTGCAAGAACTGTTCCAAAAACACCTCCAAAAAATGCATCCGGCTTAAAGGCTCCTGCAAACACGCTTCCGAAGAAATACGGAATACGGGTAAAATTCAATATGATAAGAAGTAACACTACTACCATATAGAGCACCGCCATCACCGGCACCATCATATCTGTCCATTTGGATACTTTTTTGATTCCACCAAATGCGATAGCTGCTGTGAGGATTACGATCAGCGTACCTACTATATAATAGAAGGCTGATCCGCTTGGGATGGTTTTTCCGGTTACGATCTCTGCCATGCGTCCTACTGATGAAACAACGTTAAAGCCCTGTGCCGGCAGACAGCAAAGCGCATACAGAATATACAATACCGAAAGAAAAACACCGATCCATACCTTATTTCCAAGAAGCTTTCTCCCATAAAAAGGAAGACCTCCTACAAACTCATCGTCCTTCTTCTCCTTGAAAATCTGAGCAAGGACACCTTCCATGTATGCAACTGCCATCCCGAAAAACGCAGATATCCACATCCAGAACAGGGCCCCTGGTCCACCCACTGCAATAGCACCTGTTACGCCCAGGATATTTCCCGGGCCTACACGCATAGCTGAACTCAGAAAAAACGATGCAAGCGGCGAAATTCCTGTTTCCACAACACGTTTCTCCGTCATGGTCCTGATTCCTTTTTTAAAGTAAGTCACTTGCATAAAACCGATCCTGAAACTGAAAAAAATCCCGGACCCAAGAAGTAGTATGATCGCAAATGATATATTCCCCAGAATCGGAATACTGCTGTACCAGTCAAAATTCGTGGGGAACTCCCACAGAAAATCAGACAGTGGACCGATAAAGCTGAACACTCCATTGATCGCCTCAAATACTCTCTCCATAGCCATCTCCTCCCTTTTCCTCTGAATACCTCAGAATTGAACCATCTTTCCGAATATTGCATTTTCCGCTGGACATAAAATATAGATATATTCATTTATATCCCTCCGAAAAATTTCCGCATCTGTTCATATGACGTTGTGTACCACATCCATCATCGTTCATTTCCCCTCCGGATTTTTATGCTATGATTTATTATACCGCATCGGCTTAGAAAAGTCTTATTTATTTTCACTATTTTTGTACAAATTTCAGAATTTTCCATCCTTACAAGCCCCCACCAACTGCTATTTCTTTTCGCAACCCCCGCAGGGAACTTACTTGATTCGGTTAAATCACAGATGCGTCGCAACAAACACAGAGAGATTTTATAAGACTTTATAAGATATTTAGATTTTCCTCACAGATTTTTAAAACGCTTCTCACAGTTCCATCACATTTTGACGGTATATTATTAAACAAATAAAGCACATAGCTTTTTCATCTTATAGATCATTACTTATTTTTCTTTTCATACTCTGCCGGGTTCCTTCCAAGACCCGGCCCTCCTTTTTTTCTGAGGTACTTTTCCCAAACAAGAATCCATCAACTTTATAACATCTTTTTATCAACTCTCATATGTCTTTCTGATCTTATCCAAATACTCTGTCTGTCAGAATGGCGTTGTGACGTAATTTTTTCTCTTGGAACTCACTGACAAATTTACATAGAATCTTTATCAAACGTTCTGCCTGCGGCTCAGACAAATATTTTGAAGCATAGACACTTTCAACCAAAAGCTGAATGTCTGTATAATCATAATGCCTCTGTTGCATACAGAATCCCTTTTGGTGCTTATCAAAAATAATATTTTTCAAGCTGTCATCTTCTTCAATCATTTCTTCTGCTTCTTCCATTGGAATTTCTTCCTCAAAAGCAAGAATAGCTTTATTTCGTCAATGTCTCTGTAAATGCCTCTTCGTTCTGCTTCAATGCCGTAAATATCAGCCATTGCAGAACAAATATCTTCACCAGTAATTACGTGATTTTCGTCTGTGTGTCTCATAAGATATTGATACACAAGAAATGGCTTCATCTTCTGATTTTTCTTTTTTCCATGTCCCGAACCTTCAAATTCTTTTGTCATAATCTAACCTCAAACATTTTTCTTTTATTTAACCATTCCAAAAGCAAAGAAAAAAGAGTGGGCGCCCACTCTCATTCAATTTTTATATTTTCAATTCCATGTCTTAAAATAATATTTATCAATTCATTCCTTGAATAATTGCTGTCTGCGGCAAGTTGGTCTAAAGATGCTAAAATATCTTCCTTCAATCTGACTGTGATAACCCTGCTGCCATCTTCGCCATGCTTTGTTCGTTTTTCATATCGTATCACTCCTCAATCTGTATTTGATTATAGAGAGTTCAATGACTGTTTTATATATTACGAATAAATATCTATTTACAACACGATCAATTGTAAAAAAATGGACAGCATGATACTATTAAAGAAAAAGATTTAGGGAGGAAAATGAGTATGAAGAGATTAAAAAAAACATCAATAATATTATTGATGTGCATGTTACTAAGTGTGATTGTAATGCCAGTTTCAGCAAGTGCGGCAAAGCTGAACAAAAAGAGTATTTCCCTTAATGTTGGAAAAACTTACACTTTGAAAGCAACAGGAACAAAGGGAAAAATTACTTGGACAAGCAATAAAAAAAGTGTAGCAACAGTATCCTCAAAAGGCATTGTAAAGGCTAAGAAAAAGGGAACTGCGGTAATTACTGCGAAATATGGAAAAAGCAAAAAATTTACCTGCAAAGTTACTGTTAAGCAGCCAGTAAAAAGCATAAAGCTGAATAACACATCAGTTACACTTAAAAAGGGAAGTTCTCTTACTTTAAAGGCAGCAATAGCACCAAGCAGCGCTAACAATAAAGCAGTTACTTGGAGTTCAAGCAATAAAAAAGTAGCAACAGTATCTTCTAAAGGTGTTGTGAAAGCTGTTGGAAATGGAACTGCCACAATTACAGTGAAAGCGAAAGATGGAAGTGGGAAGAAAGCAACTTGTAAAATTACGGTAGGAACAACGAATACACCATCTAATAACACTCCAACTCATACGCCTATTATTGGAGTAAAGCTGAATTTAGGTATGATAAATGTTGTCTATGGAAATCATGAATTACATACCAAAATTGATCTGACAGGAGACGGAAATGCAGATCAGCTTGATATCCAAGCCACAGGAACTGGATGGTCTGATAATAAATTTAATGGCACGTTATCAATATCTGTAAATGGAAAAAATGCACAGAAGTTTGCATTATTGAGTGATAATGTTTGTATTTCCTATATAGCATTAAAAAATAATATTCAGATAATACGAGTTCAAAGTGGTTATTCATATTCCGAAGATGATTTCTTTATTCAATATAATAAGGCAACTAATAAATTTCAAACAGTATTAAATGAAAAATTGGGTGGTTTTTCACATGCTTACACCACACTTGATGATATTGCATTTAATGGAAATAATACGATCAAAATAAAATACTTAATTCAACCATATCTTACAGGCGCAGTTAATGTGGAATATACTTATGTGTATTCAAATGGTATATTTAAAAGAGTGTCTGATACAGTCGCTGCAACTTCTTTATATTACAAAGACAAGAGTAAATTAACCTCAGAGTATTATCAGGATGGTTACCAAAATTATTTTTATGACAACAAATTTGTAGCAATGAAAAATCTTGTTTTTTATAGTTCTCCAAGTGGAAAAACTAACTTTACTCTAAAAAAAGGTGCTGTTGCTACTTTAGAGGGATTTTGTTCAAAAGACAATAATAACTATATGATTTTCAAATACAATGGACAGAGAGGATATATCAAGTTAGGTGGCAATCAGAAAGATTCTTTTTACGGAGTTTCCAAAAGGATGGTAGGTTAGTAAAATTTAAGATTGCAAACTATGGAGGGAGCTTTTCGGCTCCCTTTTATAGTTGTAAGAATAATGTTAGGTCACTCAGACGAAAAGACAATATTAAAATACTATTGTTTTGACACGTATACAGAAATTGAAAAGATGAATCTTATGGAAAATGCTTTAAAGATATCTTGAATACACTGTATTCAAGTTGGAATTTACTTTAAAAGATGTAAAAAAGATGTTAGAAAGTTATTTGGAGATATGCACAAGAGCCCACAAACCCGCATAAACACTGAGTTTTTCTACACAAAAAAACACCGTCCCCGCAGCTCCATATCTGCAAAAACAGTGCCTTTAGTGCGTCTTCAGGGGTTCGAACCCTGGACACCCTGATTAAGAGTCAGGTGCTCTACCAACTGAGCTAAAGACGCTTATTTAATTGTTTGTCTTTCGTTTTTTGTTTCGTTCGTTCCTCAAGACATGTTGTATTATACGTTATGATTTGAAGAAAGTCAACACCTTTTTTTAATTTTTTTTATTTTTTTCTTTTTTATTTTTTATATCTTCATTTGATGCAATTTTATCCAGCATTTTTTCCATTTCCGACAACGAATTTCTGATATGGGCAGCCTGGCTGTTAATGCTGCGGCTTACCGTATGGAGATTCTGCTGCAAGGATCTGAATTTTCTTTTTTTCAAAACTTATGGCCTCCTGCTTTGCGCAAATACCTTTCCAACATCACGGATATTTTATTATATGAAAATATCCTGATCTGTTTCCTGATATTTGCGCAAAGTATTTAAAGCGGACTCTTAGAAATCCACTTTTTTCCACCAGCGCCATACCAGCACCACCGCCAGCACTGCCGTAAGGAAATCCGAGATTGCCTGAGAAGCCAGAACGCCATGATACCCTGCCACCTTAAGAGCGATCATCAGTACAACCGCAAAGACCACTCCCTGTCTGCTCACTGATAACAGAAAAGCTCCCATAGCCTGTCCTGCAGACTGAAACGTACAGGTGCTGATCAGCACGATTCCCATACACAACATTCCCGCCAGCTGCAGCCGAAGCATCAGCGCGCCATTTTCCACAACGGAAGGATCGCTCATAAAGATCTTTACCATCTGCGGGGCAAAAAATCCAAGTACCGCCATCAGTACAAGCGCCATTCCTCCCTCAAGAAGATATGCAAACTTCAAAGTTGCTTTCAACCTTGTGCGGTTTCTCGCGCCGTAATTGTATCCGGTCAGCGGCTGTCCACCAAAGGCAAAACCAACCAGGACCAACGCAGCGATCATATTAATTTTCATAACGATTCCCATAGCTGCAACCTTATCGTCACCAAATCCCAGCAACGCGCGGTTTGTCAGCGCAATTCCGATGCTCTGCATCAGATTAGTAACAGAAGCCGGAATACCAATGGCAAAAACCGCTCCTATCTCCGACCTGGAAATGTGAAATCCCCTGGGATCCACAGAAAGATTTTTACTCTTTTTAATAAGAAACCATACAAAGAAAATATCGGTACAAACATTTCCGATCACGGTCGCTGTAGCTGCGCCGGCCGCACCCCAGCCCAGTACAAAGATCATGATCGGATCCAGAATAATGTTTACAACTGCGCCAAGTACAGAACCAACCATCGAAGCCGTCGCAAATCCTTCTGTTCGTAACTGATTGGACGGTGTCAGCGCAACAATGATAAACGGCGCACCCAGTGCAATACAGGTATAATACTGTGACGCATACTCCCAAGTGGCCTCGCTTGCACCCAGAAGTCCCAATACCAGACTTCTGAAGATCATCAGTACAGCCGCAACTGCAACACCGCTGACGATCGCGCCATAAAAGCTGAATACGCTGATCCGCTTTGCGTCCTCGTATCTTTTTTCTCCAAAAAGCCTGGAAATAAAAGAACTGCCGCCAAGTCCGAAAATATCTCCCAGCGCGATCATCAGGGTAAAGATCGGTGATCCAAGGGCAACCCCCGCCACCAGATCCGTATTGCCGGTTCCTGCGATAAAATACGTATCTACCATATTATAAACAAGCGAGATAACCATACTGAACACAACCGGAAGTGCCAGCTTAAAATATGCCTTTGGTATAGGATACTTTTCAAAAATTTCTTCCTGCATCTTATTCCCTCTATTTCTGTCTGATCACCATTTTACAGATCGGATTTCCCATAGAAGAAAACTTCTCCTCATATTCCGTCATGACATTTCCCTTCACCAGCTCCTCATCATGATGAAGATCAAAGGTACACACCTCCAGATTCCAATCGGAATCCCTAACCTCTTCCAGGGAAAACTCAAACAGACCACGGTTATCTGTCTTAAACTCTACAGTTCCTTCTTTTTTCAAAATCTTCTCATATCTTGCCAGAAATTCCTTGGACGTAAGTCTTCTCTTTGCATGACGCGCCTTCGGCCACGGATCCGAAAAATTCAGATAGATCCCATCAACCTCATCCTTCTCAAAAATCTCCGGCAGCAATCTTGCATCCACCCTGATAAAAACAAGATTGGAAAACTCCTCTCCTGCCGCTTCCAGTTCCTCTCTCTTCTGCAGCGCCCGAAGAAGCACACTGTCATACATCTCAATTCCCACAAAATTTCTCTCCGGATGAAGTCTTGCCATATCCATCAGAAAACGCCCCTTCCCCATACCAACTTCCAGAAAAAGCGGTCTCTTCACTCCAAAAACCTCATTCCACTTTCCTTTAAACCTCTCCGGCTCATCAATTACCCACTCACAATCCAAAATAGCATCCTTAGCACCCGGAATATTTCGTAATCTCATAAATAACCTCCAATAATCTTTCCATAATAATGTCTCAATGATTCTTATCAAACAACATTCCAATACTCAACTATACATGTAACCCCCACCCCGCCGCAAGCAAAAAATAAAAAAAATCCTCAACCAAGCAACAACAAAAACGCCTCGCCGTCCACCCCAACACCACCGCATCCTCTCAAACCCAACCAACCAGGCGACAGCAACGCGCCTCGCCGTCCACTTCCAACACCATCCGCATCCACTCAAACCCTCCCAACCAGGCGACAGCAACGCGCCTCGCCGTCCGCATCCAACACCATCCGCATCCACATACATCGGCTCAACCTCACACATCCAACACCGCAGCATACATACACAAGTCAACAACCTCACACCGCCACAACCAAGAACTCCTAAAAAAAGCCCGAGGGGTGTGCAGAGGGGCCGCGGCTTTGCGGCCCCTTTGCGGTTTTCCTATTTTCGCAAAAAAATACTGCGTCCGTTCGCCAACCCGAACGAAACACAGTATTTTTCAAAAGTATTTTTTTACATTTTGTTACTTAACAACACGTACTCTGTACATGCCCTCGATCTCCTTAAGTTCATCTAACGCCTTAGCAGACGCCGCACTCTCAAGATCAATAAGAGTATAAGCAAACTCCCCTTTACTCTTATTGGTCATATCCGCAATATTCAATCCCTCGGATCCAAGGATCTTTGTAACCTGACTGATCATATTCGGTGTGTTGCTGTGCGCAAGAGAGATTCTTCCGACAGCCACACAGGTACCCATATCACAGTTCGGATAATTAACTGAATTTTTGATATTACCATTCTCAAGGTAATCGCGAATCTCCTTTACAGCCATCTCTGCACAGTTTTCTTCTGATTCCTCTGTAGACGCGCCAAGATGCGGAGTTACCAGAATACCCTCGCGTCCTGCAACTGTCTCATTTGCAAAGTCAGTTACATACTTCTTAACCTTGCCACTCTCAACAGCCTCGATCAGCGCATCCTCATCAACAAGAAGATCTCTTGCAAAATTCAGAAGAACCACGCCATCCTTCATCTTATCAAAAGCTTCTTTGTTGATCATCTTCTTAGTGCTGTCAAGAAGCGGCACATGAATGGTGATATAATCGCACTGGCTGTAGATCTCATCCAGGCTCTTGCTGTGCTTGATGGTTCTGGACAGGTTCCATGCCGCATCAATAGAAAGATATGGGTCATAGCCATATACTTCCATACCAAGACCGCATGCTGCGTTTGCCACCATGGCTCCAATGGCTCCAGGTCCGATGATACCAAGCTTTTTGCCACTGATCTCGCATCCTGCAAACTGTTTTTTCTGCTTCTCGGCAAGCTTGCCGATGTGCTCTTTATCTTTCTCCTGTGCAACCCACTCGATACCTCCTACGATATCTCTGGATGCAAGGAGCATACCTGCAAGTACCAGCTCTTTTACGCCGTTTGCGTTAGCTCCAGGTGTGTTGAATACAACAACACCCTTCTCTGCATACTCCTTAACCGGAATATTATTGACGCCTGCACCTGCACGTGCAACTGCGCAAACACTCTTCGCAAGCTCCATGTCGTGCATTTTTGCACTTCTTACAAGGATTGCATCACACTGGTCAGCTGTCTCTGTTTTTTTATAATTATCGCCAAAAAATTTCAGACCTTTTTCAGCGATAGGATTCAGGCAATGATACTGGAACATTATGCATTCTCCTCCTCGAATTTTTTCATGAATGCAACCAGGGCCTCTACGCCGGCCTTTGGCATGGCATTGTAGATGCTGGCACGCATTCCGCCAACAGTACGGTGTCCTTTCAGGTTTACAAGTCCTGCTTCAGCTGCCTCTTTGACAAACTTGGCATCCATTTCCTTGTCACCGGTTACGAACGGTACATTCATAAGAGATCTGTCTTCCGGAACTACAGTTCCTTTGAACCGCTTGCTGGAATCCAGGTAATCATAAAGGATTTTTGCTTTTTCCTCATTGCGCTGCTTCATCACTTCCAGACCGCCCATCTTCTTCAGCCATTTGAATACTTTTCCGCATACATAGATGCAGTAAGCATTCGGCGTATTGTAAAGAGAGCCTGCATCTGCATGTGTCTTATAAGTAAGCATGGTTGGGGTTCCCGGAAGAACATCCTCTGTGATCAGGTCCTCACGGATGATCACGATAACCATACCTGCCGGTCCGATGTTCTTCTGAACACCGCCATAGATAATACCATATTTGCTTACATCCACCGGCTCAGACAGGAAGCAGGAGGATACATCTGCTACCAGCGTCTTGCCTTTTGTGTTTGGAAGTTTTTTGAATTTTGTGCCGTAAATGGTGTTGTTCTCACAGATGTATACGTAGTCTGCATCCGGGCTGATCGGCAGATCACTGCAGTCCGGGATATAGCTGAAGGTTTTATCTTCAGAAGATGCGATCTTGTTTGCTTTTCCGTATTTCTGAGCTTCCTGATAAGCTTTCTTTGCCCACTGTCCTGTTACGATATAATCTGCGACCTTGTTTTTCATAAGGTTCATCGGGATCATGGCAAACTGCTGGGATGCTCCTCCCTGAAGGAAAAGTACTTTGTAGTTGTCCGGAATGTTCATAAGCTCACGGAGATCTTTCTCTGCAGTATCAATGATCTCCTGAAAAGCTGCACTTCTGTGACTCATTTCCATAACAGACATTCCTGTGCCGTTATAGTCCATCATCTCATCAGCTACTTCTTTGAGTACTTCCTCCGGAAGCACTGCCGGTCCGGCAGAAAAATTATACACTCTACTCATGTTTCTTCATATCCTCCTCATCAAATACATCATCAAGGTTCGCACCGGCCGGTACCATCGGGAACACACTCAGATCCTGATCGATCCAGCAATCCAGAACGACAGGTCCCTCTGCTGCCAGTGCCATCTTAAGTGCAGGCTCCACATCCTCCATCTTTGTCACACGAATGGCTTTTGCACCCAGCGCCTCTGATAATTTCACAAAATCAACAGCGTCATCCAGCACTGTAGAAGAGTATCTCTTTCCATAGAAGAGCGTCTGCCACTGACGCACCATTCCAAGTACATGATTGTTCATAACAATCTGGATCAGCTGTCTGCCACAGCGTGCAGCTGTTGCCAGCTCATTCATATTCATACGGAAGCATCCGTCACCTGCTATATTTACAACTGTTTTTTCCGGTCTGCCCATCTTCGCGCCAATTGCAGCGCCAAGGCCGTAGCCCATAGTTCCAAGGCCGCCGGAAGTAAGAAGAGTTCTCGGCTCTTTGTATTTATAATACTGTGCCGCCCACATCTGGTGCTGTCCAACATCTGTGGAGATGATCGCATCACCGTTGGTCAGCTCATAAAGCTTCTCTATAATATACGGACCTGTAAGCTGTGTGTGATCATAATTCAGCGGATATTTTTCTTTCAGCTCCTGGATATGTGCGATCCACTCCGGATGTTCTTTCTTCGGGATTTCCTCCAGAAGACGTTTCAGCACTTCCTTCACATCACCGATCACACTGGCATCCACTTTGATATTTTTATTGATCTCCGCAGCATCCACATCGATCTGAAGGATTTTTGCATTATGTGCAAAAGTTTTTGTATTTCCTGTTACACGGTCACTGAAGCGTGCACCAAGAACAATAAGAAGATCGCACTCTGTTACGCCAAGATCAGAAGCCTTGGTTCCATGCATACCTACCATACCTGTATAGAGAGGATCTTCTCCCGGGAAAGTACCCTTGCCCATCAGAGTATCGCAGACAGGAGCCTGGATCCTGCGAGCCAGCTCACGTACTTCCTGGTCAGCACCGGAGATCACACATCCGCCGCCAACAAAAATAAACGGTTTCTCTGCCTCTCTGATCATTTCCAGTGCCTGATCAATATCTTCTTTACGGATACTTTTGATCTCACGGTTAACAGTAGCCGGGTGACATGGCTCATATTCATATTTCATTCCTGTGATATCCTTCGGGACATCCACAAGCACCGGGCCGGGTCTTCCGCTTTTTGCAATATAAAATGCTCTTCTTAACGTATCTGCAAGATCTTCGATATTCTTTACGATGAAACTGTATTTTGTTACAGGCATTACGATACCTGCGATATCAACCTCCTGGAAAGAATCTCTTCCCAGGAGTGGTCTTCCTACGTTTGCAGTAATGGCTACCATCGGTACGGAATCCATGTATGCAGTCGCAATTCCTGTTACCAGGTTAGTTGCTCCCGGACCGGATGTTGCCAGGCAGACACCTACCTTTCCGGTCGCTCTTGCATAACCGTCAGCAGCATGGGATGCACCCTGCTCGTGGGAGGTCAGTACATGTGTGATCTCATCTTTGTATTCATATAAGGCATCGTAAACATTCAGAATCGCGCCGCCCGGATATCCAAATACGGTATCAACGCCCTGTTCCTTCAGACATTCTACGATGATCTCTGCACCTGTAAACTGCATATCTTTCGTTCCTCCTTATTTTGCTTTCGGTACTTCCAGGATCGCGCCACGGTTTCCGGATGTTACCATGGCAGCGTATCTTGCCAGATATCCGGTTGTCACCTTCGGCTCTCTTGGCTGCCATTTTTCTCTTCTGGCCTGCATCTCTTCATCTGAAACCTTGATCTCCAGTTTCAGCTCCGGAATATTGATACTGATGATATCGCCTTCCTCAACCAGTGCGATCGGGCCGCCTACTGCTGCCTCTGGTGATACGTGTCCGATAGCGGCTCCTCTGGATGCACCACTGAAACGTCCGTCGGTGATCAGGGCTACGGAAGAACCAAGTCCCATTCCCACGATAGCAGATGTAGGGTTCAGCATCTCTCTCATTCCAGGGCCACCCTTTGGTCCCTCGTAGCGGATAACCACAACATCTCCCTCTACGATCTTACCGCTCTTGATGGCAACAATTGCGTCATCCTCGCTGTCAAATACGCGTGCAGGACCTTCATGTACCAGCATCTCCGGTACTGCAGAACGTTTTACAACGCCGCCGTCCGGTGCAAGGTTTCCTTTCAGTACGGCAAGTCCGCCTGTCTTTGTATACGGATTGTCGATCGGGCGGATAACTTCCGGATTCAGGTTTACACAGTTTTTGATATTCTCACCTACTGTTTTTCCGGTTACTGTCATGCACTCTGTATGGAGAAGTCCAAGCTTGTTCAGCTCGTTCATAACCGCATAGACACCGCCGGCCTCGTTGAGGTCTTCCATATAAGTCGGGCCTGCCGGTGCAAGGTGGCAGAGGTTCGGTGTCTTTGCACTGATCTCATTTGCAAAGCTTATATCAAAATCCATACCGACTTCATGAGCGATTGCCGGAAGATGAAGCATACTGTTGGTAGAGCATCCAAGTGCCATATCTACTGTCAAAGCGTTCAGGATGGCTTCTTTTGTCATGATATCACGCGGGCGGATATTTCTGCGGTACATTTCCATAACCTGCATACCTGCATGTTTTGCAAGACGGATGCGCTCGGAATATACAGCCGGGATAGTTCCATTTCCACGAAGTCCCATACCAAGAACTTCTGTCAGACAGTTCATGGAGTTCGCGGTATACATACCGGAACAGGATCCACATGTAGGACATGTTTTGTTCTCAAATTCTGTAAGTTCGTCTTCTGTGATCTTGCCTGCTGCATAAGATCCGACAGCTTCAAACATACTGGAAAGACTTGTCTTGTGTCCGTGGATGTGGCCTGCCATCATCGGACCGCCGCTTACAAATACAGTCGGAATATTCAGTCTGGCAGCCGCCATCAGAAGTCCAGGTACGTTTTTGTCACAGTTTGGAACCATAACAAGGGCATCAAACTGATGAGCCATTGCCATAGCCTCTGTAGAGTCTGCAATCAGATCTCTTGTTACCAGAGAATATTTCATTCCGATGTGTCCCATTGCAATACCGTCACAGACAGCAATTGCCGGAAATACGATCGGAGTGCCACC
>OGYI01002551.1_pt1 | contig 13369 bp, 9 predicted proteins | sample 1576521 | NCBI WGS metagenome assembly OGYI01 (sample SAMEA3541484, study PRJEB24748) | human gut metagenome | biome: human gut; feature: human-associated habitat; material: faeces | place: China | collected 2012
TGGTTCTTTTCGCTTTACTTCCAGCCGGGACTCAGAAGTCATTCTTTCGTCTCGGCGCTTGGCGCTCAAGTATAATACCATACGCCGGGGCGGATGTCAACACTTTTTTGCAAGCTTTTTCAGGTTTTTTCGCGCTGACTCAAATCCGCTTCATCCTCTTGTATTCTTCAGGCAAAGTCTTTTGTCTTTTATAATGTATTATACAAGGGAGGCACAGTATAGACAATGGCCTTTATTACCCTGCGGAAAGCACTACTTCCTTTGCGCAGATTGTCAAGAGATTTCGTCTCAAATTTTGTTCCGGAAATTTTCCTCTATTTTTGGTGAAAGCTACAAAACACAAAATGTAGTGGTTCTTCCATTGACATATCACTAAATAGTGATATGATAGTATCAACGACCAATGAGAGCTGCGGGTGCCTCTTGTATCAGGAGACACCCGTTCACACTGTATACGCGAAACAGGAGGAGCGCTATGAAGATCATCAAACGCAACGGTGCGGAAGTGCCTTTTGACATTACCAAGATCATCACCGCTGTCACCAAGGCCAGCGATTCGGTAGGCGGCAAGGCCCGTCTCTCCCGGGAGCAGATCACTGACATCGCCGCAGCCGTGACCGACCAGTGTCAGGCACTCAACCGCGCTGTCAGCGTGGAAGAGGGACAGGATATGGTGGAAAACCAGCTCATGGACATCAAGGCCCATGACATCGCCCGCCACTATATCACCTACCGCTATATCCAGAGCCTCAAGCGCCAGACCAACACCACCGACGAGCGCATCCTGAGCCTCATCGAGTGCCAGAACGAGGAAGTCAAGCAGGAGAACGCCAACAAGAACCCCACCGTCAACAGCGTCCAGCGCGACTATATGGCCGGTGAGATCTCCAAAGACCTGACTGCCCGCCTGCTGCTGGATCCGGAGATCGTTAAGGCGCATCAGGAAGGCCTTATCCACTTCCACGACTCCGACTATTTTGCCCAGCACATGCATAACTGTGACCTCGTCAATCTGGACGACATGCTCCAGAACGGCACCGTCATCTCCGGCACCTATATTGAGAAGCCCCACAGCTTCTCCACCGCCTGCAACATCGCCACCCAGATCATTGCACAGGTGGCCTCCAACCAGTATGGCGGTCAGAGCATCAGCCTGACCCATCTTGCCCCCTTCGTGGACGTCTCCCGCAAGAAGATCGCCGCCGAGGTCGAGGCCGAGATGGAGGGTCTGGATGTCTCCGCCGAGCGCAAGCGTGAGATCGTGGAACGCCGCCTGCGCAGCGAGATCAACCGCGGCGTCCAGACCATCCAGTATCAGGTGGTCACCCTCATGACCACCAACGGTCAGGCCCCCTTCATCACCGTGTTCATGTATCTGGGCGAAGCCCGCAACGCGCGGGAGAAAGCCGACCTTGCCATCATCATCGAGGAGACCATCCGCCAGCGCTATCAGGGCGTGAAGAACGAGGCCGGTGTCTGGATCACCCCCGCCTTCCCCAAACTCATCTATGTGCTGGAAGAGGACAACATCCACCCCGGTGACCCCTACTACTACCTGACCGAGCTGGCTGCCAAGTGTACCGCCAAGCGGATGGTCCCCGACTATATCTCCGAGAAGAAGATGCTCGAGCTGAAGGTAGACAAGAATGGCGAGGGCCACTGCTACACCTGCATGGGCTGCCGCAGCTTCCTGACCCCCTATGTTGACCCCGAGACCGGCAAGCCCAAGTATTATGGCCGCTTCAATCAGGGCGTCGTGACCATCAACCTGGTGGACGTGGCCCTCAGCTCCGGCGGCAACTTTGATAAGTTCTGGAAGATCTTTGACGAGCGTCTGGCCCTCTGCCACCGTGCTCTGCAGGCCCGCCACAAGCGCCTGCTGGGCACCCCCAGCGACGCCGCCCCCATCCTGTGGCAGTACGGCGCACTGGCCCGCCTCAAGAAGGGCGAGAAGATCGACAAGCTGCTCTTCGGCGGCTACTCCACCATCAGCCTCGGCTACGCCGGCCTGTATGAATGCGTGAAGTATATGACCGGCAAGAGCCACACCGACGCCGGCGCAAAGCCCTTCGCCCTCAGCGTGATGCAGCACATGAACGACAAGTGCAGCGAGTGGAAGAAGGACGAGAACATGGACTACTCCCTCTACGGCACCCCGCTGGAATCCACCACCTACAAGTTCGCCAAGTGCCTGCAGAAGCGGTTCGGCATCGTACCCGGCATCACCGACAAGAACTATATCACCAACAGCTACCACGTCCATGTCTCCGAGCACATCGACGCCTTCACCAAGCTGAAGTTCGAGAGCGAGTTCCAGAAGCTGTCTCCGGGCGGTGCCATCAGCTATGTGGAAGTCCCCAATATGCAGGACAACCTCGAGGCGGTCATGAGCGTGCTGCAGTTCATCTACGACAACATCATGTACGCCGAGTTGAACACCAAGTCCGACTACTGCCAGTGCTGCGGCTACGACGGCGAGATCAAGATCGTCGAGGACGACGGCAAGCTGGTGTGGGAATGCCCCAAGTGCGGCAACCGTGACCAGAACAAGCTGAATGTCGCCCGCCGCACCTGCGGCTATATCGGCACCCAGTTCTGGAACCAGGGCCGGACGCAGGAGATCAAGGATCGGGTGTTGCACTTGTGACCCTCTCAGGCGCTTCGCGCCAGCTCTCCCAAGGGGAGAGCCATTGGCAAGCTGCCCAGGCACAAAAAAATTGCAAGGCAAAGCAGCGCGCTCTGCTTTCAGGTCTGATTTATGAACTACGCGACTATTAAATATTACGACATCGCCAACGGGCCGGGCGTCCGCACCAGCGTCTTCGTTTCCGGCTGCCGCCACCACTGCCCCGGCTGCTTCAACGAGGTGGCATGGGATTTCGGCTATGGCCAGCCCTTCGACAAGCCCGTCCGCAACAAGGTGTTCGCCTCCTGCAAGCCGGACTATATCACGGGCCTCTCCCTGCTGGGCGGCGAGCCGATGGAGCCGGAGAACCAGCGGGAGCTGGTGACCTTCGTGCAAAATTTCAAAGCCCTTTACCCGAAGAAAACAGTCTGGTGCTACTCCGGCTACACCTGGGAGCAGCTGACCGGCAAAGTCCCCTGCCACGCGCGGTGCGAAGTCACCGACGAGCTGCTGAGTCTGCTGGATGTGCTGGTGGATGGCCGCTTCGTGGAGGCTGAGTACGACATCTCCCTCCGCTTCCGGGGCAGCCGGAACCAGCGTCTGCTGGATGTTCCCAAGTCCCTCGCCGCCGGGCAGCCGGTGTGGTGGCAGGACGAAAAAGTGTTCTCCACCCATACGATGGAATGATAAGCAAAAGGCGCAGATTTTCCACAACGAGCCTCTCCGCTCGCGGAAGATCTGCGCCTTTTCTTATTCCCTGCTCCCCACCATATCCTCAATGGCCCGCAGGAAGGCCATGCCATAGCGGGCGGCTTTCTTTTCGCCGACGCCGGTGATGTTCAAAAACTCGTCCATGCTCAGGGGCTTGCTCTGGACCATCTCGCGGAGGGTCGCGTCGCTGAACACCATGTAGGCCGGAACATTCTGCTTCGCTGCAAGACGCTTGCGGAGGGCGTAGAGCGCGGCCAGCAGCTTCTCGTCGGCCTCGCTGAGGTCGCCGCCGGCAGCAGCACGGCGGGCCGACAGCCGCCGAGAGTTGGCCGCGGCCCTCTGCTTCGCGGCGGCAGCGCGCTGTTCCACCTCCTGCGCGTTCTGCTCGGCAAAGAGGCAGCAGGAACAGTTGCCGCACTTTTCAGGTGCGGCCTCGCCGAAATAGTTCAGCATGAACCGCCGCAGGCACTTCTGGGTGGTGGAGTAGAAGGTCATATACCTGAGCCGCTCTTCCGCCTTGCGGGCGGCCTCGGCCTTGACGTCGGCGGGCAGGCCGTTGTCCGCCTCCATCTCCTTGTCGATGAAGAAGCGGATGGTGCGCACATCCGTGCCGGAATAGAGCAGGATGCAGCGGGACGGCAGACCGTCGCGGCCCGCGCGGCCCGCCTCCTGATAGTAGCTCTCCAGATCCTTTGGCATATTGTAATGGATGACGAACCGGACGTTGGGCTTGTCGATGCCCATGCCGAAGGCGTTGGTGGCCACCATGATTTGAACGCGGTCGTAGAGGAAGTCGTCCTGATTCTTCCGGCGTACCTCGGCGTCCAGCTTGGCGTGGTAGGCCGCTGCCCGGATGCCCCGGCTCTGGAGCAGGCGGGCCGTCTCGTCCACCTGCTTCGTAGTGCTGCAATAGACGATACCCGCATTGTCGCCCTCCCGGAGCACAAGGTCCAACAGCTCCTTCGGCTTCTGGCTGGGCAGGGCGCGGCGCGTCTCGAAGTAAAGGTTGGGCCGGTCGAAGCCGGTCGTCACCTCATAGGGCTGATGGAGCTCGAGGTGGCTGCGGATGTCGTCCCGCACCCGGGCCGTCGCCGTGGCCGTGAACGCGCCCACCACCGGGCGATTCGGCAGGCTGTCCACGAACGCCTTGATGCGGAGATAGCTGGGGCGGAAGTCCTGCCCCCACTGGCTGATGCAGTGGGCCTCGTCCACCGTCACCATGCTGATGAGCTTTTCCTGCGCGAAGCGCTGGAAGCCCGGCATTTCCAGCCGCTCCGGGGCCACATAGATGATCTTATACCAGCCCTCCCGGGCGCGGCGGAGCATGAGGGCCTTCTGGTTGTCGGTGAGGCTGTTGTTAAGGAAGGCCGCCGCCACCCCCGCCTGCACCAGCGCCCCCACCTGGTCCTTCATCAGGCTGACCAGCGGCGACACCACGATGGTGATGCCGGGCAGAAGCAGGGCCGGCACCTGATAGCAGATGGATTTGCCCGCGCCGGTGGGCATCACCGCCAGCACATCCTGCCCGGCAAGCAGCCGCCGGACGATGTCCTCCTGCCCGGGGCGGAAACTGTCGTAGCCAAAAACTTTTTTCAAGATAGAATGCGGGTCTGCCATGGGTGCCTCCTGCGTTTTTCAAATCTGTATCCGTATTATTATAGCACAGCCCGGCCCGAAATGGTATCAGATCGCTCTTCTGTCGTCGTTTTTTGGCAGGTATTTGCTGGTGTTCCTAGCTTTTTGTGCGCGAAAATGCTATAATAAGAACACATATCTCCATCTCCGGCCCATTTTGTTCTGAACATGGCCGGGCAAGCACGATAAGGAGCTTATTTTTATGCAACAGAAACTCATCACCTTTGCCGTCCCGTGCTACAACTCGGCGGCATATATGCGCCACTGCATCGAAACGCTGCTCTCCGCCGGGGAGCAGGCCGAGATCATCCTCGTGGACGACGGTTCCGTGAAGGACGACACCCCGGCCATCTGCGACGAGTACGCCGCCAAGTACCCCACCATCGTCAAGGCCATCCATCAGGAGAACGGCGGCCACGGCGAGGGCGTCAACCAGGGCATCCGCAACGCCACCGGCCTCTACTACAAGGTCGTGGACAGCGACGACTGGCTGGACACCGACGCCCTCCAGAAGGTGCTGGCCCGCCTGCACACCCTCGTGACCCGCGGCACCGCCCCCGACCTCATGATCTGCAACTATGTCTACGAGCACACCGAGGACGGCACCAGCCACACTGTGCGGTACACCAACATCTTCCCGCAGGAGCGTCTGTTCACCTGGATGCACGTCGGCCACTTCCGCCCCGACCAGAACCTGCTGATGCACTCAGTCATGTACCGCACTGAGGTGCTGCGCAAGTGCGGCATGGTGCTGCCCAAGCATACCTTCTACGTGGACAACATCTTCGTCTACCAGCCTCTGCCCTTCGTCAAAACCATGTATTATATGAACCTCGACCTCTACCGCTACTTCATCGGCCGCGCCGACCAGAGCGTCAACGAGAGCGTCATGGTCAAGCGCGTGGACCAGCAGCTCCGCGTCACCAGGCATATGATCGACTGTCAGGACCTCGACGCCCTCAAGGGCGAGAAGAAGCTGCGGGCCTATATGCTCCACTACCTCTCCATGATGATGGCCGTCAGCGACATCTTCCTGCTGCTGGACGGCAGCGCCGAGGCGAAAGAAAAGCAGAAGGGCCTGTGGCAGTATCTGCGCGAGCACACCAGCACCGCAGTCTACCGCTCCATCCGCTTCGGCTTCGGCGGCGTGACCAACCTGCCCTTCCCCAAGGGCGACGCCATCGTGGTGGGCGGCTACCGCATCGCACGGAAGATCTTCAAGTTCAACTAAATTCACGATTGTTGCATACAACAGGGCCGCTGCCTGCGCAGCGGCCCTGTTTTTTTGCCTTTTTCGGCCATTTATTAAGAAATCTTCACTTTTTCCGCCTGAAATGATGTTGCTTTTTAGAAAGTGGAATAGTATAATTTATTACGGTGCTGTGTTTTTTGGCTTTTGGCAAGCGGCAAGGAAACGCGCCTGACTGAGAAAAAGGAGGAAAGGGCGGCTGTGCGTCGGTATCGTGCTGCTGCCCGCAATATCGCATGGAACAGCTTCTCATCTGCCTTTCCGCGGCGCTCATCGCAGGTCTTTTGATGTCGCGCCTCGCAAAGGCGATCCATTTGCCGGCGGTCACATCGTATCTGCTGGCGGGCCTGCTGCTGGGGCCTTTCTTTCTGGGGCGTCTGAGCCTGAGTAATTTTGGTATCGGCTTCGGCACCCTCGAGCAGGTGGACAGCCTGTCCATCATCACCCAGGTGGCGCTGGGCTTCATCGCCTTCGTCATCGGCAACGAGTTCCGCCTCTCGACTCTTGAGAGCATGGGCAGGCAGGCCATCACGGTCGGCATTTTGCAGGCCGTCATGACCACCGCCCTTGTGGATGCGGCGCTGGTCGTCCTGCACTTCATCCGGCCCGACATCATCTCCATGGCCTCGGCCATCACGCTGGGTGCTATCGCAGCAGCGACGGCCCCTGCCGCCACCCTGATGGTCGTCAAGCAGTACAAGGCCGACGGCCCCCTCACCCGCCTGCTGCTGATGGTGGTCGCCCTCGACGACGCCGTGGGCCTCGTGCTCTTCTCCGCCTCCTTCGGCATTGCCAACGCCCTCGAGCAGGGCCGCATCGACGCCATCAGTATTCTGGTGGAGCCGGTGGTGGAGATCGTCTTCTCGCTGGGTCTAGGCGCTGTGGCGGGCTTCGCGCTCAACCAGCTGGAAATTTATTTTCACTCCCGCTCCAAGCGCATGAGCCTTTCCGTGGCCTTCGTGCTTCTGACGGTGGGCCTGTCCATGGTCACCTTCGACATCGGGCCGATACACTGCGGCTTCTCGCTGCTGCTGGTCTGCATGATGACCGGTACGGTGTTCTGCAACATCTGCCCCACTTCCGATGAGCTGATGGACCGCCTCGACCGCTGGGTGTCGCCGGTGAGCATCCTTTTCTTCGTGCTCAGCGGTGCAGAGCTGGATCTGAACATCCTCTCCGACCCGCTGGTGCTCCTCATCGGCGTGGTGTACATCGCCTTCCGCTCTCTGGGCAAAATTTCCGGCGCCTTCGTCAGCGGCCGGGCCACCCGCTGCAGCCACAACATCCAGAAGTACCTCGGCATCACCCTGCTGCCGCAGGCTGGCGTGGCGCTGGGCATGGCAGCCGAGGCCGCTGAGCTTTCCGACGGCCACATGGTGCGCAACGTCGTGCTCTTCTCGGTGCTGGTGTATGAGCTGGCAGGCCCCACCCTCACCAAGCTGGCGCTGACCGCCGCCGGCGAGATCATTCCCGAGGGCCGCACCAATGCCCGTATGGCCAACAAGCCCGAGTTCCCGGTCTCCCTCGACTAAGTCTGCCTATGACAAACGGCACTCCGAACTGCTTCGGAGTGCCGTTTACTGTATCTTTTGGTCGAATTATATGTTATAATTGTCTCACGGTCCTTACCGACCCAATTTCATTGGGAAGGGAGGTGTGTCCTATGCACGAGATGTTGTCTTTCATGGTATCTGTCGCAGCTGGTGTGACTTCGAATCTCATCAGCAAGTGGCTTGACAGAATGCTGAACAAGGACTGTAAGCACTAAAAAGAAGACCCCTTCTTTGGAGCGGCAACTCCAGGAAGGGGTTTTCTTCTTTTGGTGTGAATTCTATGCACGAATTCATTGTCTTTCTGTCTTTATTATATGCGATCGTACAGAAAAGTCAAGCATTCACTTCAAGATAACTTCACCATTTTTGGCATCCACCGTCAGGCTGCCGCCCGCTTTCAGGGTGCCGTCGATGATGCGCTCGGCGGCGGGGTCCTCCACAGCCTTGCGGATGACGCGGCGCAGGTCGCGGGCGCCGAATTTGCCGCCCTGACTCTTGGCCACGAGGGCAGAGAGAGCCGCCGGAGTGTAGCTGTAGGCGATGCCCTTGGCCTCCATGCTGGGCTTGTACTCGTCCAGCATGAGAGCCGCGATGCCTTCCAGCGTCTGCTGACTCAGCGGCTTGAAGGCGATGACCTCATCCACACGGCCAAGGAACTCAGGCCGCAGGAACTGGCTCAGAGCCTTGCGGGTCTTTTCCTCGCTCAGCTGCTCCTCGCTCTTGTTGAAGCCGAGGCCGGAGGTCGTCTTGTCGCTGCTGCCGGCGTTGGAGGTCATGCAGATGACCGTATTGGAGAAGTCCACCGTCCGGCCCTGTGCATCGTTGATCTTGCCCTCGTCGAGGATCTGGAGCAGGATGTTCATAACGTCGGGGTGGGCCTTTTCGATCTCATCGAACAGCACCACGCTGTAGGGGCGGCGGCGCACCTTTTCGGTGAGCTGGCCGGCCTCCTCGTAGCCCACATATCCCGGAGGCGAACCGATCATGCGGGACACCGCATATTTCTCCATATACTCGCTCATGTCGAGACGGATGAGCGGGTCGGGGCCGTCGAAGAGCTGGTTTGCCAGCTGCTTGACCAGCTCCGTCTTGCCGACACCGGTGGGGCCGACGAAGACAAAGCTTGCGGGACGGCGGCGGCCCGACAGGTCGGCGCGGCTCCGCTTGACGGCCTGTGCCACCAGATGGACGGCCTCGTCCTGACCGATGATCTTCTTTTTCAGCTCGGCTTCCAGCCCGGCCAGCTTGACGAACTCCGTCTCCTGGATCTTCACCGCCGGGATGCCCGTCCACAGCTCAATGACCTTTGCCACATCGTCCATGGTCACTTTTATCTCGCTGGCAGCAGCCTGCTTTGCGGGCAGCTCTGCCTCGAGCTTGGCGATGCGGGTCTTCCGCTCGGCCACCTGCTCGTAGTCGATGGCCTCATTGACGTCGGAGGGCTCCATGTCCGCCTCTTCCTGCCTGAGGCCGTCCAGCTCCTTCTGCATCTCGAGATACTCCGAGATGACCGGGTGGGCGAGATTGCAGCAGGCGCAGGCTTCGTCCAGCAGGTCGATGGCCTTATCGGGCAGGTAGCGGTCCGTGATATACCGCTCACTGAGGGTGACGATGGCGCTCAGCACATCGGCATCCACCTGCACATGGTGGTGCTCCTCGTAATACTTCTTGATGCCGTTCATGACGGCCAGCGTATCGGCCACGCTGGGCTCTTCCACGCGGACGGGCTGGAAGCGGCGCTCAAGGGCCTGGTCCTTCTCGATATACTTGCGGTACTCGTTGAAGGTGGTGGCGCCGATGACCTGTATCTCACCGCGGGAGAGGGCAGGCTTGAGGATGTTGCCCGCGTTCATGGCACCCTCGCTCTCACCGGCGGAGGTGATGGTGTGGATCTCGTCAATGAACAGGATGATGTTGCCGGCGGCCTTGACCTCGCTCAGCAGACCCTTGACCCGCTGCTCGAACTGGCCGCGGAACTGGGTGCCGGCCACGAGGCTGGTCAGATCCAGCAGGAAGATCTCCTTATCCTTCAGGCCCACAGGGACATTGCCCTTGGCGATGCGCTCCGCGATGCCCTCGGCGATGGCCGTCTTGCCGACGCCCGCCTCACCGATGAGGCAGGGGTTGTTCTTCTGGCGGCGGCTCAAGATCTGGATGGTGCGGTAGATCTCGCGGTCGCGGCCCACGATGTCGTCGAGCTTGCCCTCCCGGGCTTTGCGGGTCAGGTTCTCGCAGTAGGTGTCGAGGAATTTGCGGCGGGGCGGCTTTTTGCCGTTCTTCTGGGCCTTTTTGCTGTTTCCGGCATCGCCCTCCGCCTTGACGCCCAGCGGGAAGGTAGCGCTGGAGCCGGGGACAAGGTCGTCGTCCCCTTCGTCCTCCTCGCCGCCCATGGGCTGGCCCATATTCATCATGAGGGAGAGGGGGTTCGCGTCCCCCATCTCATCCATCATGCTCTCCATCCGGTTTTCCATGTTATCCATGTCCTCGTCGGACATACCGAACTGCTTCATCAGGTCTTCCACCGGCTTGATGTGCAGCTCACGCGCACAGTGCAGGCAAAAGCCCTCATTTTTCATCTGGCCGTTCTCCATCCGCTGGACGAAGATGATGGCCGGACGTTTCTGACAGCGATTGCAGACCATATAGGTTCCTCCTAAAGCTCCCTTTTACAGGAAGGGGTTGAACAGATTGAATGCTTTATAGTAAAGGCTGCTGCTCATGACCGTATCGTTCAGGACGGTCAGATTGCCGCCGGTGATGACGATGACGGCCCACACCACGCAGAGCACCAGATAGATGTCCATGGTGCTGGCGACACAGCCGGTGACCCAGCCCAGCCAGCGGTTGACGGTGCCGATGACCGGCAGCCGGTTGACGAGGCCCAGCACGGTGACCAGCATACTCACCAGCATCCGCAGCAGGGCAAAGGCCACAAAAAAGAGCACGACCGAGATGACCGGCGTGAGCAGCGGAGCCAGCACCTTCTGGACGATGGCGTCCGCCAGCACCACGGCGTTGTCGCTGAGCACAGCCGAGATGGAGCGCTCGCAGGTCTCCACGATGGAGGCGCGGAAGCCCTCGGGCAGAAAGCCCGCGTACTTGTCCGCGATGCCGGTCAGGTCCACGACCCCTCCGGCCGAGATGCTCTCGGCGATCTGGGTACGGAAGCTCCCTGCCAGAAAGCGCTGGAACACCTCGGCAGCGGCCCAGCCCGAAAAGACCCGGGCGCCCACGAGGCTGAAGACATTCCCGCCCAGCTGGACACTGGCTGCGAGAAAGCCCTTGCGGGCATAGCGCACAGCCAGAAGCAGCCAGACCACGGTACATACTATATCAAAAAGAAATGACGGATTCTTGAACATATCTTGTTTTCCTTATTATGTATTGCTTTGAGCGTTATTTTCCGCCGCAGGCGGGGTCAATATCTGCACCGTATTGCCGCAGAAGACCAGCAGCTGCCTGCGGTCGGCCAGCAGCCCCTGCGGGCGGGCCGAAAGGCTCTGGGTCCACTGGGAGGTGCCGTCGGTGGAAAGGCACTCCACGCCGTTGTCGGTGAGCAGATAGAACTGCGCACCGGAGCGGACGATGCGGTTGGACGCCTGCACCTGCGTGGTGTTCTCGACGCCGAGGTCACGGCCCAGCATCACGGCCTGACAGAGCTGGCCGGAGGCCAGCAGAAGGGCAGTATTGCCCGAAGCGTCCACCGAGATGTCGCGGAGGGTCCGCCCGGTAAAGTCATAGGCTGCCCGCTCTCCGCCCGATGCGTTGTAGAGGACAGCGCGGCTGTCGCAGACGGCCAGGATGCTCTGGGAACCGGTCCAGCTCAGCCACTGGGCCGCGCCGCTGCCGCTGCCCACCAGCAGGGGGTCGCCCTGCGCCAGGGTGACGACATAGAAATTCGTGACCATCTGGCCGCCGTTCACCGTCACCGCCGCCACTGCCAGCCGCCGCCCATCCGGCGAAAAGGCCAGCCGCAGCGGGGTGCCGTCGGCGATGGTGAGGCTCCAGCTCAGCAGCTGCTCCATTGAGGACGAGTAGACCCGAAGCCGGGCCGCGCTGCCGGGGTCCTCTGTGACGACGGCCAGCGTGCCGTTGTCGGCCATGGCACAGAGGGTGATGCTGTTCTCCATCGTCTTGGTGTAGAGGTTCTGGGTCCGGCTCTCCACCCGCAGCTCATTGCCCGAGCGGTTGTAGAGCACAAAGCGGTTCTTGCCCACAGCCAGCGCCGGGCGGGCGTAGCCGCTCTGGATGGAGTTGAGCCGGGTGCCGGTGCGGGACCAGACCACGCACCCTTCCTCGCCCAGCTCCACAAAGCTGCTGTTCATGGCGGCAAGCTGTTTCACCTCCATAACGCCGGTCTGCTGGGGCCAGCCCGTGCCGGGGAAGAGCAGGATGCGGGCGGTGTCGGCCCAGTCCTTGGCCATGGCAACAGAGCTGCCCACGATGCCGGTGGTGAACAGCACCACCAGCGTCAGCGCCACGACGATGAGTGCCGTGCGGCGGATGCGCCGGTTCCGCACCCGCTCGCGGGCCTGCTCGAGGTATTCGACCCGTCCCGCCGAAAGCGGCTCGTCCGACACAGGCCGGGGGCCGCGCTGTCTTTTTCTCATACTCTCCTGTCCCTTCGTGCAATGACAGTGCTCCCAAAGGGGCGTTTTCCCTCCGGGAGCATCGGTCGTATTTGCGTTATTCTATGGGCGTGTCGTAGTCCACGCTCTTGAGGAAAAGCCCCTTCGCCGCCAGCGTCGGCCCGGCGTTTTTGCGGTCGCGGCTGGCGAGGATGCCCGGCACGGCCTCAGGCGCAAGACGCCCCGCGCCGGCCTCACAGAGGGTTCCTGCGAGGATGCGCACCATGTTGTAGAGGTAGCCGTCCGCCGTCACCGTGATGTCGATGTCGTCGCCCCGGCGCTGGACGTCACAGGCCGTGATGGTGCGCACGGTGTCGCCGTGAGCCGCAGCCGAGCTGCCCGAGGCGCAGAGGGCGAGGAAATCGTGCTTTCCCACAAAATACTGCGCCGCCTGCTGCATCCTGTCCGCGTCCAGCCGCCCCGGCACTTTGGTATAATACCGCGCGGCAAAGGGCGAGTCGATCGGACTGTTGTGGATGCGGTAGAGATAGGTCTTGGTGTGGGCCGCATAGCGGGCGTGGAAATCGTCCGGCACCACCCGCGCTTCCAGCGCCCGGATGTCCGGGGGCAGATGCCGGTTCAGCGCCAGCGGCAGCTTTGCCGCCGGGATGTGGGTGTCGGCGTGGAAGTTGAGCATGAAGCCCAGCGCGTGGACGCCGGCGTCGGTGCGGCTGCAGCCCTTGATGTCGGGCCGACAGCCCAGCACCGCCTCCAGGGCGTCCTGAAACGCAGCAGCTACGCTCCGCCCGTTGGGCTGCACCTGAAACCCGCAGTAGTTCGTGCCGTCGTATGCTAAAGTAAGAAGATAGTTCATCAATGAAATTACAACTTTCCCGTCCGTATCATTCAAAATCGGAGAAACGAGAAAAAAGCGTTTAGCGAAGCGGCTAGCTTTTTTCCGTTTCGACTTCTCCTTCGGGGTCTGAAAGGGGCGAGCAGCCCCTTTCTCGTGGATCCAGCGCGTCGA
>OGYI01002556.1_pt1 | contig 13360 bp, 9 predicted proteins | sample 1576521 | NCBI WGS metagenome assembly OGYI01 (sample SAMEA3541484, study PRJEB24748) | human gut metagenome | biome: human gut; feature: human-associated habitat; material: faeces | place: China | collected 2012
ACGCAGAAGTTTCCCAGAAAAAAATGAAAGAACTCAAAAGCATGAAAGACGACATGGAGATTTATCACAGTCTGGAGAGCCAGATGGAAGATATGGAAACCATGATCGAGATGGGCTATGAGGAAAATGATCCGGAGATCATTCCGGAGATTCAGGAGATGCTGGATGAATTTGAGAAAAACTTTGACAGCATCCGTGTTAAGACATTATTATCCGGAGAATACGACAGCGAAAATGCAATTATCAAGCTGAATGCAGGAGCAGGCGGCACAGAGGCCTGTGACTGGTGCGGCATGCTTTACCGTATGTACAGCCGTTGGGTAGACCGTAAGGGATTTACCATGGAAGTACTGGATTATCTGGATGGTGATGAAGCCGGTATTAAGTCTGTTACTTTTCAGGTAAATGGCGAAAATGCCTATGGTTATCTGAAATCCGAAAAGGGTGTACATCGTCTCGTACGTATTTCACCGTTTAATGCAGCCGGTAAGCGTCAGACCTCATTTGTATCCTGCGACGTTATGCCGGATATCAAGAAGGATCTGGATGTAGAGATCAATGACGACGACATCCGTATCGATACTTATCGAAGCAGTGGTGCCGGTGGTCAGCACATCAACAAGACTTCATCTGCGATCCGTATTACGCATTTTCCGACAGGAATCGTAGTACAGTGCCAGAATGAACGTTCACAGCACATGAACAAAGACAAAGCCATGCAGATGCTGAAAGCAAAGCTGTTCCTTCTGAAACAGCAGGAGGCAGAAGCCAAACTTTCCGGTATCCGTGGTGAAGTGACAGATATCGGATGGGGTAATCAGATCAGATCCTATGTAATGCAGCCGTACACGATGGTGAAGGATCACAGAACAAGTGAAGAAACCGGTAATGTAGATGCTGTTCTGGACGGCGAGATCGATCCGTTTATCAATGCATATCTGAAATGGATCGCACTGTCAAAGAAAACGGCTGAACAATAATAAATTCAGCCTTGGAGCCTGTCAGGATTCATAAAAGCCATTGCAGAAGCGGGCATAATATGGTAATATATCCCTCGTAGGAGAACACGTGTCTCTTATAAACGGACATATCTCCGCGGGGGTATATACTGTAAAGAATGTGGATTCAACAGGAGCAGGAAATTGGAAATGGAAAAAACAACACAGAAGAAAAAGTATTTTGTAGTCAGGGAGCGGGCAGTTCCGGAGGTATTGCTGAAAGTTGTACAGGCAAAGAAATTACTGGATTCCGAGAAGGTAAGCACGGTACAGGAAGCAGCAGAGCAGACCGGGATCAGTCGAAGCTCCTTTTATAAATATAAGGATGATATTTTTCCGTTTCATGAAGAAACGAGAGGAAAGACGATCACCTTTATCATTCAGATGGATGATGAGCCGGGAATTTTGTCTGTAGTCCTTCAGGCCATAGCGCATTTCCATGGAAATATTCTTACGATTCACCAGAGTATTCCGATCAATGGAATCGCAACGCTCACGCTCAGTGTGGATATTCTGCCGGGCGAGGGTGACGCGGAAGCCATGATAGAAGAAATTGAGAGTCAGGAAGGAATCCATTATCTGAAGATACTCGGTAGAGAATAGATAAAATTTATGAACTGTAACATATTACACAGGAGGAAGACATGATAAATATTGCGGTATTAGGATACGGTACAGTTGGAAGCGGTGTAGTGGAAGTCATCAACACAAACCACAAAAGCATCAATAAGCGCGCAGGCGCGGAGATCAATGTAAAATATGTTCTGGATCTGAGAGATTTTCCGGGTGACCCGGTCGAAAAGGTTCTCGTACATGATTATGAGATTATTGCAAACGATCCGGAAGTCGATATTGTAGTCGAAGTTATGGGCGGAATCGAGCCGGCATATACCTTTGTAAAACGTGCACTTGAATCAGGCAAAAGTGTCTGCACATCAAACAAAGCTCTGGTTGCGAAGCATGGTCCGGAGCTGATGGAGATTGCAAGCGCAAAGAACATCAACTTCTTATTTGAAGCAAGCTGCGGTGGCGGAATTCCGATCATTCGTGCGCTGAATTCTTCTCTGACAGCAGATGAAATCGATGAGATCACCGGTATCCTGAATGGAACGACCAACTACATGATGTACAAAATGGCGACAGAAGGATCAGAATTTGATGCAGTTCTGAAAGAAGCACAGCAGAAAGGCTATGCAGAGGCAGATCCGACCGCGGATGTTGAGGGTTATGATGCATGCCGCAAGATTGCAATCCTGTCTTCTCTTGCATATGGCAGATTTCTCAATTATGAGGATATTTATACAGAGGGAATCACAAAGATCACACCGGAAGATATGGAGTATGCCGAAGAACTTGGTATGACGATTAAACTTCTCGGTACGAGCCGCAAGATCGGGGATGATTCTTTTTATGCAATGGTTGCACCGTTCCTTGTGGGTCAGACCAGTCCGCTCTACAGTGTAAACGATGTATTCAATGCAGTTTTCGTACATGGTAACGTGCTCGGCGATGCGATGTTTTACGGAAGCGGAGCCGGAAAGCTTCCTACAGCAAGCGCCGTTGTTGCAGATGTTGTGGATGAAGCAAAACATCTTCACAGAAATATCATGACAAACTGGTCCAGCCGTCCGCTGAAGCTTATGACAATGGATGAAGTTGAAGGAAGATTCTTTGTACGTGTCAAAGGTACGACGGTAGAGCAGGTGGAAACCGTGTTTGACAATGTGCAGATCGTAAACCTTAAAAATCTTCCGGGTGAATTTGGATTTATCACAGAATGCATGAAGCAGGGTACATACGAAGAAAAGGTACATAAATTAAATGGTAATGTAATTACCATGATCCGTGTAAAGGATTGAAAATATAATTCCGGGAGGAAGCTATGTTAATAGTAAAGAAATTCGGCGGCACATCTGTAGCGAATAAAGAAAGAATCTACAATGTTGCGAACCGATGTGTAGAAGAATACAAAAAAGGCAATGACGTGGTGGTTGTGCTTTCTGCAATGGGAAAATACACTGATGAGCTAATCACCATGGCAGAAGATATCAACGAAAAACCGCCAAAAAGAGAAATGGATATGCTTTTTACAATCGGTGAGCAGATGTCTGTATCACTGATGGCAATGGCTCTTGACAAGCTTGGAGTACCGGCGGTATCTCTGAATGCATTTCAGGTATCCATGCATACGACCAGTGTACACGGCAATGCACGTCTGAAACGAATTGATACAGAGCGTATCCGCAGAGAACTGGAAAACCGCAAGATCGTAGTTGTCACAGGTTTCCAGGGAATCAATAAATACGACGACTATACAACGCTTGGAAGAGGCGGTTCCGACACGACAGCCGTTGCACTGGCAGCAGCCCTTCATGCAGATGCATGTGAGATCTATACAGATGTGGATGGCGTTTATACTGCTGATCCGCGAAAAGTGCCGAATGCACGCAAACTGAAAGAAATCACTTATGATGAGATGCTGGATCTGGCAACGCTTGGAGCCGGTGTGCTTCATAACCGTTCTGTCGAAATGGCGAAAAAATATGGCGTACCGCTGGTGGTACGTTCCAGTCTGAATAACAGTGAGGGAACTGTCGTAAAGGAGGAAGTTACAGTGGAAAGAATGCTGATCAGCGGAGTGGCTCTTGACACAGACGCTGTACGAATTGCCGTGATCGGACTTAGAGATGTGCCGGGTGTGGCGTTTAAATTATTTGATGTACTTGCCAAAAAACATATCAACGTAGATGTGATCCTGCAGTCTATCGGACGTGCCGGCACGAAGGATATTTCCTTTACTGTTGACGGCAAAGATCTGGATGATGCGATGGCAGCACTGGAAGAACACAAAATACGCCTTGGCTATCAAGAACTGCATGCCGAAAGAAATATTGCGAAACTTTCTATCGTCGGAGCAGGTATGATGAGCAATCCCGGAGTAGCAGCTAAGATGTTTGAAAGTCTTTACAATGAAGGAGTCAACATCAACATGATCTCTACTTCCGAGATTCGTGTCACCGTTCTGATCAACGAAAAAGACGGCGTAAGGGCAATGAACGCTGTACATGATGCTTTTAATCTTGCGGACTGATTCAGCAGATTAAATAAATAAAAAGCACAGGGGGCAATTACTTATGAAAATGAAAACATTAGCGATGGTACTGACAGCATGCATGATGATGGCACCGGTATCTGCATTTGCAGCAGATGCGACAGAAGAAGCGGCTGCCGAAACAACAGAAGCAGCAGGAGAAGCGACTGATTCTGAGATCGCAGAGGGGCTGGGAGATGACATCTACAGTTTCAGCATGGAGTTTGACGGTCAGATAATGAAATTTCCTATGACATATCAGGCGTTTACTGATATGGGGTGGGAATTGAGTTCAAGAGAAGATCCGGATACAAAGGTATCCACCAATTCTTATGGATTGATGACGTTTAACAAGGGTGCAAGCAGTGTTTATGCAGATGTGATAAACCTTGGAATCAACGAAGCAGGACTGGAAGACTGTCTGATCGGTGGAATCACGGTGGATGGCTCATATGATATTGATCTGAGTACCGTTTCTGTGAAGCTTCCGGGCGGTCTTGAATTAGGCAAAGCCACACTTGATGACATCAAAGCTGCATATGGAGAACCGAGTGACACATACGAAGGCGATCTTTATACAAAATTAACCTATGAGAAGGATAGTTATCAGGAAGTAGAACTTTCTGTATATAAAGATGACAATACTCTGAAAGAAGTAGATCTGAGAAACTTTGAGGAACCGGAAGATTATGATAAGGGAACAGTCAGCGATGAAGTTCCGGATATTGTTACTTCTTATGAAACACCGACAGCGCTTGGTGACGATATGCTGGATACAGCTGTCGAATACATGGGAGATCTTTACAGTCTTCCGGCACCGGTATCTGCATTTACAGCAAACGGATGGGAAATCCAGGATGCAGAGGACACTCCGTATGTAGAGGGCGGCGGAATTGCATTTATTGATATGATGAAAAACAATCAGAGCATTCATTTTTCTGTTTATAACGAGACAGAAAATGCAACGGCTCTTGAGAACTGTTTTGTCAGAGAACTGTCTTTCGCAACTTATGATCCGGAAAGCATTGAAATGAAACTTTCCGGAGATATTACACTTGGAGCGGACAAGGCAGAGCTTATTAAAAGGGCAGATGAAAAAGGTTACATTTCCGAAGAAAATGATGATTATTTAAGAATTTATCCGAATAAAGATGCGAAGATCAGAAACTATGTGGAATTCTGGTTTAACAAAGATGAAGACAGCAACAAAGCTGCTTCCGTAACAGCTCATCACGAATAAAAACGGAAGAACTTTTTTCAAAACTGCTGAAAAGGAGTTTTTATGAACGGCAGTATAAAATACTGGAAAAAACAGGCAAAAATGAACCTCAGTGGACACTGGGGTTCTGCAATTGCCGGTGTACTCGCAGTTGGCGCGGTAACTTTTATCGGAAATATACTTTCCATACAATTATTTCCCGGAAGCACACTATGGCCAATGGTGGCAGGACAGGTCTTTGTATTTGTCTTTTCACTGATTGCCATGGTCTTTCGGGCAGGATACAGCTACATGCTTCTGAATATGGCTCGTGACAGGGAGGTTTCCTTAGGAAACCTTCTTTATCTGTTTCACAACGGACCGGATCGGGTGCTGGTGGCAGGATTTATTCTTTCACTTCTGAATACTGTGGCGCAGCTGCCATTTTACTACGTGTCATTTATAGTGAAAGCAGGAAACACGGAAGCAGAGCAGATTGCATGGATCGAGCTGTGTCTTGTGATGCTTCTGGTTGGAGTTGTTCTGGAGGTAATCCTGACGAGCCCGTTTATGCTGACTTTCTGTCTGCTTGCAGACAGTCCGGAAATGGGCGGAATAGAAGCACTGAAAACAAGTGCACGTTTGATGAGAGGACATATCCTGAAATACTGGCTGATGATGCTCAGTTTTATTCCGCTGGCGATTTTATCGCTTTTTTCGATGTATATCGGTCTTCTCTGGCTCTTCCCGTATATTTATATGAGTGAGACAGTTTTTTATATGGAGCTTATTGGTACAGAGCCGCAAAATAATACATTTTACAGTGAGACATAAAGGAGAATACAATGGACATTATTCAGGTCATAACCAGAGAACTTAAAGTAGAAAAATGGCAGGTGGAGGCAGCTGTCAAACTTATTGATGAAGGCTGCACAATTCCTTTTATTTCCCGTTACCGTAAAGAAGCTACAGGTTCTCTGAATGATGAACAGCTTCGTACACTTCACGAAAGACTGACATATCTTCGTAATCTGGAAGACAAGAAAAATCAGGTGCTCGGAAGCATCGAGGAACAGGGCAAACTGACACCGGAACTGAAAAAACAGATTCTGGATGCGCAGACACTTGTAGTCGTTGAGGATCTTTATCGTCCTTATCGTCCGAAACGTCGTACACGTGCAATCATAGCAAAAGAAAAAGGTCTGGAGCCACTGGCAAATATTATTATGCTTCAGATGACAAATAAATCTCTTGAAGAAGAGGCAAAGGCATTTTTGTCCGATGAAAAAGGTGTGGAAACGATAGAAGATGCGATAAATGGCGCAAAAGATATTATTGCAGAGCATATTTCTGATGAAGCAGATTACCGTATCTATCTCCGTAAACTTACCATGGACAAAGGAACTGTAGTATCTGCAGCCAAAAATCCTGAGGAATCTTCTGTTTATGAGATGTACTATGAATTTGAAGAACCGATTAAAAAACTTGCAGGACATCGTGTACTTGCGCTGAACCGTGGTGAAAAAGAAAAAATGCTCACTGTCAAGATCAGTGCACCGGAAGACGAGGCAATGGGATGGCTTCAGAAACAGGTGATCACCAGAGATAATCCGGTTACAAAACCGGTTCTCCGTGAAGTTGTAGAGGACAGTTACAAACGTTTGATCGCGCCGGCAATTGAGCGTGAGATCCGAAGTGACCTGACTGAAAAGGCAGAGGACGGAGCAATTCATGTATTTGGCAAGAATCTGGAACAGCTTCTGATGCAGCCTCCAATTGTCGGCAAAGTGGTACTCGGATGGGACCCTGCATTCCGTACAGGATGTAAACTGGCAGTTGTAGATGAGACCGGAAAGGTTCTCGATACAACAGTTATTTATCCGACTGCGCCGACAAACGATGCAAAGATCCGCGCGGCAAAGGAAACTCTGAAAAAACTGATCAAAAAATATAATGTATCTCTGATTTCTCTTGGAAACGGAACTGCATCCAGAGAATCTGAACAGATCATTGTAGAACTTCTCAAAGAGATTCCTGAGAAGGTACAGTATGTGATCACAAATGAGGCAGGTGCGTCTGTATATTCTGCAAGTAAGCTGGCAACGGAAGAGTTCCCGAATTTCGATGTAGGACAGAGAAGCGCGGCTTCGATCGCAAGACGTCTGCAGGATCCGCTTGCAGAGCTGGTTAAGATCACACCGCAGTCTATCGGTGTCGGTCAGTATCAGCATGATATGAACCAGAAGAAGCTTGGCGAGGCTTTAAGTGGAGTAGTTGAGGACTGTGTAAATAAAGTCGGTGTGGACCTGAATACAGCATCTGCGTCCCTTCTGGAATATATTTCCGGCATCAGTAAAGTGATTGCGAAAAATATCGTTGCATACCGTGAAGAAAACGGCAGATTTGAAAGCCGTCGTGAGCTTCTCAAAGTAGCGAAACTCGGACCGAAAGCGTTTGAGCAGTGTGCAGGTTTTGCGCGCATCACCGGAGGCAGGAATCCTCTTGATGCGACAAGTGTGCATCCGGAAAGCTATGAGGCAGCAAAGAAAGTTCTTGAAAAGCTTGGCTACACACCGGAAGATATTACGGGTGGTAAACTGAGTGGTATTTCAAAGCAGATCAAGAACTATAAGAAGCTTGCAGAAGAGCTCGGAGTCGGTGAGCCGACACTTCGCGATATTGTAAAAGAACTGGAAAAACCGGCACGAGATCCGCGTGATGAAATGCCGAAACCGGTACTCCGCACAGATGTACTTGATATGAAAGATCTCAAAGAGGGCATGATCCTGAAGGGAACTGTCCGTAATGTCATTGACTTTGGGGCATTTGTGGATATCGGGGTTCATCAGGATGGACTGGTGCATATCTCCGAGATGAGTGAGAAGTATATCAAACATCCGCTTGAGGCAGTGTCCGTTGGGGATGTGGTGGATGTAAGAGTACTTGGAGTGGATATGAAGAAAAAGAGAATCAGCTTGTCCATGAAGGGAATCAAGTAAAACAAAGTAAATAGTATATAAAGGATCGGCAGATATTCGCTGCTCATGACTGGGTGTGAGGATGAGGTGTGCAGGATGAATGTGCATTGATTTCAGAAACGGCTTCATCGTCCAGAAATACTAAGATTATTCCCGTCTGTTAAATACATGGATCAAAAGTGCAAAACTCGCCTGACGGCTCAAACATTGCACTTTATGCTCCATAACACAGCCAGGATATAATCAAGTATTTCTATGGACTCTTGCAGATGTTTCTGAAACCAATACACATTTCACCTGCACAAGCATCTTCTCATTACGATAGGTCATAGAGCGAATATTTGCAGATCCTTCTTTATTTTATCGCTTTTTACAGCAATCCCCATCGTCCTGGACAGCGCTATTGGCAGTTGTGCGCGGGATGGAAGCAGTGCAGCGCGCCACCGAAATTATCCTATTATAGATTGCTTTGAACGGCGCGCGGTCCGGGTACCCTCCTGGCAGGAGGTAGCTGAGTAGGATAAAATAAGATAAAAAAAGAATCGAATACAAAAATTGCAATAAAGAAAATATGAAACATATAGAACAATGTAGCATAAAACGAAGTTGTTTTACTCCACAGCAACAAAAAAGATATATGATTCTTCAACATCTGCAATCATCCCGGAAGCTCTTAGGAATGTTCCGAATGTGTTATTCATAAAAATCACATTGTTTGAGCGACAGCGAGTTTGTGATTTTTATGAATGCACTTAACATTCGGGTTATTCCTTAGTACTTCCAGATGATGAAGCCGTTGAAAAATCATATATCTTTATAAGTTGCGTAAATATTGAAACCATATCTTTTGGCAGTACATAAGATTTATTGAAAAATCAATCCTATATCCATCCTAGCTCAGCAGAGCAGAATCATTACTAAACTCCTGTCCGCTTGCTTTCTCAAACTGATCCAGCAGATTTCTCACGGTAAGTTTCTTTTTCTCCTCGCCCTGAATATCCAGAATAATCTTACCTTCCATCATCATGATCAGACGATTTCCATGTGTGATCGCATCCTGCATATTATGAGTGATCATCATAGTTGTCAGATGGTCACGGTTGACGATCATTTCTGTGATTTCAAGTACCTTGGCTGCGGTCTTCGGGTCGAGGGCAGCAGTATGCTCATCCAGAAGCAGAAGCTTTGGTTTCTGCAGTGTAGCCATCAGAAGTGTCAGTGCCTGACGCTGTCCACCGGAGAGAAGTCCGACCTTGGAAGTAAGACGGTCTTCCAGTCCGAGACCTAAAACTTTCAGCAGTTCTTTATATTCTTCACGCTCTTTCTTTGTGATTCCCGGTTTTAGTAAACGTGTTTTGCCACGGCGTTTTGCAAGAGCAAGGTTTTCTTCGATTCCCATAGTAGCAGCAGTTCCGGTCATAGGATCCTGGAATACACGACCGAGATATGCGGCTCTTTTGTGTTCGGATAATTTGGTGACATCGATACCATCGATAATGATCTGTCCTTCATCGACCTGCCATGTGCCGGCAACTGCATTCAGCATGGTAGATTTACCGGCTCCGTTACCACCGATAACGGTAACAAAATCACCTTCATTCAGTGTGAGGTTCAGACCGTTCAGAGCCACTTTTTCATTGATGGTTCCCGGATTAAATGTTTTATATATGTTTTTCAGCTCAAGCATCAGTTGTTACCTCCACGTTTCGTAGGTTTTGTAAAATATTTTGTTTTCCAGTAAGGTACTGCAAGGAAGACAGCTACAACAAGTGCAGACAGCATCTTCAGAAGGTCAGTGTCGATTCCGAGCCAGATAACTGTCTGAAGTACCAGATAGTAGAGAATAGAACCGAATGCAACACTCAGAAGACGAAGTGCAAAATTGCGGAAAATACGTCCGAAGATTGCTTCACCGATGATAACTGCAGCAAGACCGATAACGATTGCTCCACGTCCCATGTTGACATCGGCAAATCCCTGATACTGTGCAAGGAGTGCACTGGAAAGTGCAACCAGACCGTTGGAGATCATCAGGCCGAGTACTTTACATACGTTGGTATTGATTCCCTGTGCACGGGACATATTCGGATTACATCCGGTAGAACGGAGTGAACATCCGAGTTCTGTTCCGAAGAACCAGTAGAGAATTGCAATCAGTACGACGACAAAAACAGCAACGATCAGAATGGTATTCTGATAAAATGGAACACCTTTTACATTACGAAGGGAAACAAGAAGATTGTATTTGTTTCCGTTGACTGCCTGATTTGCCTTGCCCATGATCTTGAGGTTGGCGGAGTAGAGACCAAGCTGTGTCAGGATTCCGGCGAGGATTGCCGGGATTCCCATAAAGGTGTGAAAGATTCCGGTTGCGAGTCCTGCCAGCATTCCGGCTCCGGTAGCGGCAAGCATAGATACCCAGATGTTATGACCACTCATCAGCATCATGACACAGACAGCACCGCCGGTACACATGGTACCGTCAACAGTCAGATCGGCAACATCCAGAATACGAAAGGTAAGATAGACACCAATCGCCATGATTCCCCAGATCAGCCCCTGCGCGGCTGCACCCGGGAGTGCGTTTATTAAGCTAAGAATATTCATTTTGTGATTCCTCCTGACGACACAGAAAGCGAGAAAGGATATTCCTCTCCCGCTGTCTGTATAAATTTGTGTTTTGGGCTTAATTATGAGAAAAATTATTCAGCTTCTTCAGTTGTTTCTTCTGCTGTATCGTCTGCAGCATCTGCAGCATCCTCAGAAGTTTCTTCTTCTGCGTCTGCACCGATTGCAACATAGTCATCCGGAACTTCGATTCCGAGTTCTTTACAGATTTCAGGATTGTATTCTTTTGTGAACTGTGGTGCATACTCGATCGGCATTTTGGAAATATCTTCACCGTCTACCAGAACTTTCAGAGCCATCTTACCGGTAGCAACACCGAGGTCATAATAGCTGATGGAAAGAGTGGCAACACCGCATCCCTCGCAGATACCTTCTTCACCGGCGATTACCGGAACTTTCTCCGGAAGGCAGATGTTATTGATGATTTCTGTGTTGGATGCAACGGTGTTATCTGTTGGTAAGTAGATAACATCACTTTCTGTAGCAGCTGTTGTAGCTACGGAAGAAAGATCGTTGGAATCTGAGAATGCATAGTATTCACAGGTATAACCTAATTTCTCAAGAGCTGCTTTTACTGTATCCACCTGATACTGGGAGTTTGCTTCTGCGGAGCAGTAAACAAGTCCGACATTTTTGGCATCCGGGAAGAGCTCGTTAAGCATTGCCGCCTGATCTTCAAGTGGAGCAAGGTCTGAGGTACCGGAAATATTATTTCCAACAGTTCCGTCAAAATCGTCAAGGTCAAGTGCTACACCGTATTCTGTAACAGAGGTTCCGAGAATCGGGATATCTGCTGTACCTGCTGCAGCTGCCTGAAGAGCAGGAGTTGCGTTTGCAAGAATCAGGTCTACATTATCGGAAACAAAGTCTGTGATGATAGTAGAACAGGTATTGGAATCACCCTGTGCGTTCTGCTCATCAAATGTTACTTTGTCGCCAAGTTCTTCTGTAATGGCATCTTTGAAGCCCTGTGTTGCAGCATCCAGAGCCTCGTGCTGTACGAGCTGGCAGATACCGATGTTATAAGTTTTATCGTCAGCATCATCTGCTGCAAATACGCTGACACCACCCATGCCAACTACCATTGTTGCAGACAGAACGCCTGCTAAAATCTGCTTTTTCATATTTTAAGTCCTCCTGTATTGTTGATTCACGTTCGAATCGAATTAACTTTTTAAAGCATAACGCTTTAACGCGAAGAAGTCAAGAAGTAATAAAGAAAATAACTCAAAATCAACATAAACGGAATGGAAAAATGAATAAAGCGAATATATTTTGCGGATTCCTTTCTTATAAATATACAAAAAAAATTAGGGTGTCAAATAAATAGTATGTTTTTGCTTGAATTTATTGACAATTCACAAAATGACATGTATAGTAAAAGCACTTGCAAAGAGGCGTAACAGTAATTGTTGTGCCTCTTTTGTTCGGTAACAGGAGTAAGAGGAGAAAATGGAGGAAAGAAAGATGAAAAAAGCATTGGCAATTGGACTTGCAGCAGCAATGGCAGTTACGATGACCGCACCTGTATATGCAAGTGATGACAGTGAAAGTGGTGCAGGCATTGCAAAAGAAGATTTAAAGATCGGAGCAATCTACATCGGTGATGAAAACGAAGGATATACAGCTGCACATATGGCTGGTATCGATGAGATGGTAGAAAATCTTGGACTTGATGATTCACAGGTTATCGAAAAAACTCTGATCGGTGAAGACGAAGGATGCTACGATGCAGCAGCAGACCTTGCAGATCAGGGATGCCAGATCATTTTTGCAAACAGCTTCGGACATGAGACCTATATCCTTGAAGCAGCAGGAGAGTATCCGGACGTACAGTTCTGCCATGCAACAGGAACTCAGGCAGCAGCAAGCGGACTTTCCAACATGCATAACTACTTTACAAATATTTATGAAGCTCGTTATGTATCCGGTGTTGTAGCCGGTCTCAAACTGAATGAGATGATCGAAGACGGCACAATTACAGAAGATAACTGCAAGATGGGTTATGTTGGTGCATTCCCATATGCAGAGGTTATTTCCGGATATACTTCTTTCTACCTTGGTGCTAAGAGCGTATGCCCATCCGTAACTATGGAAGTTAAATACACAAACAGCTGGGCAAGCTTTGACCTCGAAAAAGAATGTGCTGATGCATTGATTTCTGACGGATGTGTCCTGATCAGCCAGCATGCAGATACTACAGGTGCTCCTACAGCATGTGAAGCAGCAGGCGTTCCTTGCGTTGGATACAACATCGACATGACATCCGTTGCTCCGAATGAAGCACTTACATCCGCATCTATGGACTGGGGTGTATATTACACATATGCAGTACAGTGCATGCTTGACGGAACAGCAATCGACACTGACTGGTGCAAAGGATTCTCCGATGGCGCTGACAAGATCACACCACTCAATGAGAAAGTTGTAGCAGAAGGAACAGACGAAAAAGTAAAAGAAGTGGAAG
>OGYI01002559.1_pt1 | contig 13333 bp, 10 predicted proteins | sample 1576521 | NCBI WGS metagenome assembly OGYI01 (sample SAMEA3541484, study PRJEB24748) | human gut metagenome | biome: human gut; feature: human-associated habitat; material: faeces | place: China | collected 2012
TGATAGGGGTCTCCAAAACCTTTGGTGGGAGTTCGATTCTCTCATCCCCTGTTCTTAGGAAGTCGTGAAAAGTTCTAGAAATGGAAGATTTTACGGCTTTTATTTATTATCAAAAATATAGAGGTAATCAAAGTTCCTCTTGAACAGAACCAACGATAAAAAGTTTTGACTTTTTCTAAAACATGTGATAAAATTTATAAGGTTAAAATAAAGTGTGAATGATAAGTACATTTGCACTTTTTTTATGCCTTGAGAACAAAAGAGTGAAAGATACAAAAGAGAGGAGAAGAATTTTGCTTACGATTACAGATTATGTGAAAGCAAAGACTTTGGAAGAAGCTTACGAATTGAACCAGGCGAGAAACAGCCGTGTAATGGGCGGAATGATGTGGATGCGTCTTGGAAATGCGAGAGTAAAGACAGTAATCGATCTGTCAGAGCTTGGTCTTGATCAGATTGAAGAGACAGACCATGTATTTAAAATCGGGGCGATGTGTACTTTGAGACAGCTGGAGTTACATCAGGGATTACGTGAAATGTATGGCGACGGAATTGCAGAGTGTGTCCGCCACATTGTTGGAGTGCAGTTTCGAAATCAGGCGACAGTCGGCGGAAGTATATATGGAAGATTTGGATTTTCAGATGTACTGACGGCATTATTGGCTTTGGATACATTTGTGGAGTTATATAATGGAGGAATTATCCGACTTTCGGAATTTGTAAATCGTAAAAAAGATAAGGATCTTCTTCTCTCTATTATAATAAGAAAAAGCAAGCGTTCCTTCCGCTATGATTCAGTACGGCAAACCAAAACAGATTTTCCGGTGATTGCATGTTCTGTTGTCACTGGAATGGTCAACGGAGTAGAGTCCTGGTACTTTTCAGTGGGAGCAAGACCGATGAAAGCAGCACTGTTAGAAAAGCAGTGGGAGATTCCGGCAGATATTTCGGAAGAAGAAATCCGGGAATATGCAAAAATAGTAGCTTCAGAATTTGAGTATGGAACCAATATGAGAGGAAGTGCAAAGTATCGTCAGCATCTGGCAGAGGTACTGATCTTCAGAGAGATGCGTTCAATCATCACGGAGGGAAGAGCATGGAAGTAAGGTTTAAATTAAATGGAAAACAGGTATCGGCAGAAGTATCCGGAGATACCATACTTCTGGATGTATTGAGAAATTTAGGATGCTACAGTGTGAAATGTGGGTGCGAGACAACAAACTGCGGACTTTGTACAGTCTGGATCAATGGAAAATCCAGACTTTCCTGCTCGATTCTGGCAGCAGGGATCGAGGGGCAGGAAGTGACGACTCTGGAAGGGCTGAAAGAGGAAGCAGAAGAGTTCGGTGCATTTCTTGCACAGGAAGGTGCAGAACAGTGTGGATTCTGCTCTCCGGGATTTATTATGAATGTGCTGGCAATGGTGCGGGAGTTAGAAAATCCAACGATTGAAGAAATGAAAGAATATTTATCAGGAAATTTGTGCAGATGTACCGGATATATGGGACAGCTTCGGGCAATCCGGAAATATATGGCGGTGAAAAAGCAGAGTGAGAAAGAGAAGGAGGTGCAGGCATGGGGAACAGAGTGGTAAGTCAGGCCATTCCGAAAGTGGATTATAAGGCGCTGGTAACAGGAAAGGCAGTTTACACAGATGATCTGGCGGCAAAAGACAGTCTTGTTGTTAAAGTATTAAGGAGTCCTCATGCACATGCATTGATTCAGGATATCAATCTGACAAGGGCAGAACTGGTTCCGGATATTGAATGTATTCTGACATACAAAGATTGTCCGGACAAGCGGTTTACGATGGCGGGACAAACATATCCGGAGCCGAGTCCTTATGACAGACTGATCCTGGATCAGAGAGTCCGTTTTGTAGGAGATGCAGTTGCGATCGTTGCCGGACGGACAAAAGAAGCGGTAAATAAGGCGTTAAAATTGATCAAAGTAAAGTATGAGGTATTAGAGCCTGTACTTGATTTTCATAAAGCCAAAGACAATCCGATTCTGGTGCATCCGGAAGAAAACTGGAAGAGTCTGTGTCCGGTAGGGGCAGACAACAAGCGAAATCTCTGTGCACATGACAGCTGTGAAGAGGGAGATATAGAAGCGGTTCTGGCAAACTGTGAGTATATCATTGATCAGGTGTATCATACAAAGGCAAACCAGCAGGCAATGATGGAAACATTCAGAACATATACATATCTGGATACGTATGGAAGATTGAATGTCCTTTCGTCCACACAGGTTCCGTTCCATGTACGGCGGATTCTTGCAAATGCATTGGATATTCCAAAGTCGAAGATTCGTGTGATCAAGCCAAGGATCGGAGGCGGTTTCGGGGCAAAACAGTCTGTTGTCTCAGAAGTTTATCCGGCACTGGTAACATGGAAAACGGGAAAACCGGCAAAGATGATTTTTACAAGAGAAGAATCTATGATTGCATCCTCTCCGCGGCATGAGATGGAGGTTCATGTCCGTCTTGGAGCTGATAAAGACGGAATTATTCAGGGAATAGATGTCTATACGCTTTCCAATACAGGAGCGTTTGGGGAACACGGACCGACAACAGTTGGACTTTCCGGTCACAAATCGATTCCTCTGTACGGGAAGGCGAAAGCATTCCGTTTTGCTTATGACGTGGTATACACGAATGTAATGTCAGCCGGTGCTTATCGTGGATATGGTGCAACACAGGGCTTGTTTGCAGTAGAGTCTGCAGTCAATGAGCTGGCAGAAAAAATGAATATGGATCCGGTCACGCTGCGTGAGAAAAATATGGTTCGTCAGGGGCAGGTAATGCCTGCATATTACGGGGAGACGGCAAACAGCTGTGCCCTGGATAAGTGTATGGAAAAGGCAAAAGAAATGATGAAATGGGATGAAAAATTCCCGAGCCGTGATATGGGAAATGGAAAAGTCAGAGGTGTCGGTGTGGCAATGGCAATGCAGGGCTCAGGTATTTCCGCTGTAGATACAGCATCTGTTGGAATTAAAGTGAACGATGATGGATTCTACAGTCTCTTGATTGGTGCTTCAGATATGGGAACAGGGTGTGACACGATTTTGTCACAGATGGCAGCAGAATGTCTGGACTGTGAGATGGATGAGATTATTGTGCATGGAGTGGATACAGATTCTTCTCCTTATGATACAGGTTCCTATGCATCAAGTACTACATATGTGACAGGAATGGCAGTCGTACGTACCTGTGAAACACTAAAAGACAAACTTTGCGAAAAAGGTGCACAGTACCTGGGATGTGATGTGGACGATGTGGATTTTGACGGACAGTGTGTTGTGAATATCAAAACAGGTACATCCATTTCGAGAGCGGAAATCGGAAACCGTGTGATGTGCAACAATGAAGAGGCGCTCTATGCCAGTGAGGCATACAGCTCACCGATTTCACCGCCGCCGTTTATGGTTGGAATGGCGGAAGTGGAGATTGACAAAGAAACCGGAGAACTGGAATTGATTGATTATGTGGCAGTAGTAGATTGTGGAACGGTAGTGAATCCAAGTCTGGCGAGAGTACAGACAGAGGGAGGACTTGCGCAGGGAATCGGAATGGCCATGTATGAAGATGTCATCTATAATGCAAAAGGAAAAAATTACAGCAATTCCTTTATGCAGTATAAAATCCCAAGCCGTCTGGATGTGGGCAATATCCGGGTGGAATTTGAAAGCAGCTACGAGCCGACAGGCCCGTTTGGAGCGAAATCGATAGGCGAGATTGTGATCAATACGCCGTCCCCTGCGATTGCAAGTGCAGTCAGCCATGCGGTCGGAGTAAAAGTGAGAGAACTTCCGATCACCGCAGAAAAAGTATTCTGGGGGATGCAGGAAGAAGATTAAGAAAAATCTCCATATCCGATGAAAATTGGATGTGGAGATTTTTTTAGAAAGTGACTTTGTGAAAGAGTAACAAAAACGAGAAAAATAGAAAAAACAGCTGTACTGCTCTACAGAAGCATGTTATAATCATCTACATCAATAAGAACAAATCTGGTAAATTCTTATTCTTATTAATCTGCATACATTTCTTAATGTTGTAAAAATCTCAGTCAAATAAACAATGCATTGCTTATGAAAATATGTTTCCAAAAAACAATATAAAAATAAAAGAAGGAGTTTATTGTATGGGTATGACAAATGAACAATTGCTGCAGTCTATCACTACGGTTATTGTAGACCGTTTTGATATGCTGGATGGAAGAATCGAGAGGTTGGAACAGCGGGTAGATAAAATGGACACCGAGTTCCGACAGAAATTTGAACAAATAGATCAGAAGTTTGAACAGATAGGCCAGAAATTCGAACAGATAGACCGGAAGTTCGAGCAGATAGACCGGAAGTTCGAGCAGATAGACCGGAAGTTCGAGCAGATAGATCAGAAGTTCGAACAGATAGATCGAAGATTACAGGATATGAACCAAAGACTAGAGGGTACGAATCGAAGATTAGATGGTGTGGAGCAAAAATTAAAGGATATGGAGCATACGATCATAGAAGTGGAAAGCAATGTCCTGTCAGAATTGGATACAGTGCAGGAACATGCGAACAATCGATCTGAGCGTATTGAAAACCGTTTGGTGTGTCTTGAACGCAATGGCAATAGTGCGCCAAATTGCGCACTTGCTTTGCGGACAGAAAAGTTGGAAGAGCGAGTAGAAGCTTTAGAACGAAAGGTATCATGAGGATAAGTTTATTTGCTGTCCTGTTTCTGATAAGCAATTCGGCTTGATCCATCTTCTGTCAGGATGGTTCCGCATTTTTTGAAATCCAGTTTAGCGAGAAGACTCTGCATGACGAGATTATCCTGATGGGTGTCAATTTTCAGATTGTGACATTGTGAGAATGCCCAGCTTAAACAAAAAGAAGCTGCACCTTTTACTGTACCGTCAGAAGCAATTCGGTGAACGACTCCGTAAGGTGCGTCATTTAACCAGTTCCCGTCGTAGATTGTGGTATAAGTGACATCATTTTCAAATGCATAGTAAAAAACAGCAATAACGCGATTGTTTTCTTCGCAGACATAGGCGTTGCCCATCCGGATATCATGTTCTATCATATCAACAGGAGGATATGTGGTTCCCCATTGAGTCGGATTTCCATGAGACGCCATAAAAGAACGGGCATGTTCATAAATGCGAAGGATAGAATCTAAATCTTTTAAAGTAGCAATTCTGATTTTCATAAGTGCAATTTCCTTTCCCTGATATATTAGATTTTATTGTAAGTGATAAGAAGAAAAAATGCAAATTGAAGAAAAAAATAGGGGGGGGGGGAAAAAATGATGGTAGAAGCTGGAGAATGTGAAAAAAATATGGAAAAATTGTGAATAAAATGGATGTAAAGTGTTGACAAACTGTGCTAAGAGGAATACCATGATAATACCAAATAGAGGGATTATTAGGCTTACCAAGCCTAAGTTTATACACGTTTGGGAGTATAAATATAGGCACGACTAGAATTTGTAGCTTAGAAAATGAAAGGGAAAAGTCGGAATTGTGCTGTTTGGGTAAAACTTATTAATTAAGAGAATGTTTAGGAGGAAAGAAACATGTATAGGAAAAAGTTAATGCGCGCATGCTTAACAGGACTTATGGTTGTGACTGTTGCAACAGCAAATGTAGCGCCAGTATTTGCAGCTGAAGCACCAGCAGGAACAGAGACGACAACTTCAAAAACATCTGTTGTAAAAGCACAGTTTGTAGATGCAGCAGGAACAGTCGTAGCAGGTGGAGACTACTTTGTAGATGCAGATGGAGATGGAGTTTTCAATGTGAGTGAACTTCCAGTACCAGAAGGATACAAAGCAGAGACAGTTGGAGATTTCTTTACAAAAGATTACGCAGACACAGCACTCCAGGTAACAGTTGACAAAATTGCAAAAGCATCTATTATTAACGTACAGTTTATGGACGGAAATAAAGTCGTAGCAGGTGGAGACTATTTTGTAGATGCAGATGGAGATGGAATTTTTAATCTTAGTGAACTTCCGGTGCCAGAAGGATATGAATTGTCTTTGGCAGGTGATCAGTTCGTAAAAGATTATGTAGGAAAAACAACACAGTTGAAAGTGAAAGCGGTAAAGGCTGCAACTATGAAGGTGGTGTACAAAGATCAGACAACACAGGAAGTAGTTGGAGAAGAAACATTAACAGGTTCACGTCAGGATGCAGATGGAAATTATGTATTTGATGCAGCAGTTGATTTTAATATCCCATTTGGATACCAGCTGGCAGTAGATTATCCTGTAGAGACATTGAAAGCGGGAGAAACTAAAACAACAGAATGTCTGGTAACAGCAAGAGAAACTGTTCTTCATATTACATTTGAAACACAGGATGGAGAAGTAGTAGGAACAAAGACAGTATCTACAACATCTCAGGGAGCAGACGGAGAGTGTTGGACATTCATGCTGGGAACAGATTTTGACCTTCCAGAAGGATATAAACTGGCAGAAGGAGTGGATCAGATCACAAACATCCAAATTCCATTTGGATCCACAGGCGGATTTACAATGATTGTAGAAAAAGAAGATAAATCTTCTATCGTAAAAGCACAGTTTGTAGATGAAGCAGGTGTAGTACTTGCAGGCGGAGACTATTTTGTAGATGCAGACGGAGATGGAATCTTTAATGTAAATGAACTGACAGAGTGGCTTCCTGAAGGATACAAACCAATGGTTCTTGGAGATTTCTTTGTAGCGGATTACAAAGACTGTCCATTACAGATCAAAGTAGAGAAGATTGCAAAAGAATCAATCGTGAAGATTCAGTTTGTAGATGCTGAAACAGATGAAGTCGTAGCAGGCGGAGACTATTTTGTAGATGCAGACGGAGATGGAATCTTCAATCATACAGAAGTATTAGAGTGGGTACCGGAAGGATATGAATTACAGGAATTTGGAGATTTCCAGGTAGAGTTTTATAAAGAAACTCCATTGCAGCTTAGTGTGACAAAGATTGCAGAAGAGCCAGAGAATCCAGATCCGGAAGATCCAAACAAACCAGAGAAACCAGAAGATACAGGAAAAGAAGACACAAATAAAAAAGACGACAAAAAAGAGGATACTAAGAAAGAAGATAAGAAGAAAACTTCTCCAAAGACTGGAGATGAGACAAGTGCAGCAACCGCAGCATTACCTGTAGGTGTGAGCCTTGCAGCAATTCTTGCAGTATTAGTGAAAAAATTTAAATAATCTGAAAAACGCATAGACGGATTTAGGTTATAAAAAATGGAAATATTGCCAAAAATGCATTGCGTTTTTGGCAATATTTTTCTATGGGGAGTACATGAAAGACAGGGGTATAAGCCAGGTGGCGAAAGGAACAAGGATTACAATGAGAAAATACATAAGATTGGTATTGATGATATGTATATTGGGAATTCTGACATGTGGATGTGGGAAAAAAGATAAGGAAGAAAAAACAGTACCGTTGACAATATATGAACAGCTGAAAGTTACAGAGGAGTCCCTTCCAGATGAAGAAACAAAAGTAATACAAAAAGGTGTCAATAGTTGGGCAAAAGCATTTTTGGCGGTAAATAGTGATGCTCAAGATAAAGAAATAACAGATCAGAGTTTGTATCAAAGTATTGCAAATACAGAACATAGAAGATTATTAAAAGAAGAAAGAGATGCTTTTTATAAAGAAAGCGTGGTTAATATCAATGAAGTGTCTACACAAGTAAAAAGTGCAAAGAAAGCGCAATATGGTAAAACAGATGTAGGTGTTGTGGAATGTGATATAGATGTGAAAGGCACAAGAAATGACCAGGCATTTGAAAAGATATATACTATGCAGATGGTAGTCAATTATCAGACAAATGTTGTATCAGTGTATGAGGTTGAGGATATTACGTGGGAATAAGAAATACCGGTAAAGGGATATCAGTTTTGGAGAGATATCAGGTTACCGGTATTTTTTATGACAAAGAATATAAAAAATGCAGCAATTTTTCATAGAATATTGGAAAGTATTGACAAAAAAAAGATTCGAATATACACTAGAAGTGTTTAGGTAGCAAACGTTACGGAAATTTGAAATGGTTTGTTATTTAAGGGGAAACTAAAAGTTATAATAGGAGGAAAGTAGTATGTACAGGAAAAAATTAATGCGCGTATGCCTGACGGGTGTTATGGTTGTTTCAATTGCAACAGCGAACGTTGCACCAGTGTTTGCAGCAGAGCCAGTGGAAAAGGTGGAGACGGAGAGCGATAGTTGGGATAGTATTTCTGGTGAAATTAATTTTAGAGATACAGACAACAATGAATCTATCTTTGTGCAATTTAACAATGAAAAAGTGGAGGATTATCGTTGGGGTGATGATCCGAAAGATACATATGAAGTATTGCCGGCAGAAACTGTGAAAAAATATCTTCCAGAAGGATATGAATTGGTAGAAGGTATCTATTCGGTAGCAGGTGGAGAGACACAGGATTCTTATTTTGTATATGCCGAGGTAAAGAAAGTACTTGTCGAAGAAACACAGGATGTGAAAATCAATTATTATGATGAAGCAGCTGGAAAACAGGTAGCAGAAGTGCCGGTACAGGTATCAATTGATACATCGTGTGTAAATATGGCAATCCTGACAAGATACCTGCCAGAAGGATATACACTTGAAGGTTCTGATTGTATCATCAGAGACGGATATGTATATGTATCCGTAGCGCCAGCAGAAGAAGTACAGAATGTAAAAATCAATTACTATGATGAAGCAGCAAAGAAACAGGTAGCAGAAGTACCGGTACAGGTATCAATTGATACATCATGTGTAAATATGGCAATCCTGACAAGATATCTTCCAGAAGGATATACAATCGAAGGTACAGACTGTATCATCAGAGACGGATATGTATATGTATCCGTAGCACCAGCAGAAGAAGTACAGAATGTAAAGATCAATTACTATGATGAGGATGCTGAGAAACAGGTAGCAGAAGTACCGGTACAGGTGTCAATTGATACATCATGCGTAAACATGGCAATTCTGACAAGATATATGCCGGAAGGATATGCATTGGTAAGTTCAGACTGCATCATTAGAGATGGATACGTATATGTTTCTGTAAAGAAAGATGTAGAGATCAGAGAAGCAGTGCTTCACATTACATTTGAAACTCCGAACGGAGAAGTTGTTACAACAGAAACAGTAACAGCAGAAGGCGCTGATGGAGAAGACGCGGTATTCAGACTTGGTGTAGACTTCAATCTTCCAACAGGATACAAGCTGTCCAACGACAGAGATCAGGTAACAGAAATCACAATTCCATTTGGATCCACAGGCGGACATACAATGGTTGTAGAAAAAGGTGACCTTTCTTCCATCGTAAAAATCCAGTTTGTAGATGCTGAGAATAATGATGAAGTAGTAGCAGGTGGAGATTACTTTGTTGATGGTGATGGAGACGGAATCTTCCACACAAGAGAGATCACAGAGTGGGTACCGGAAGGATATGAGTTACAGGAAGTTGGAGATTTCCAGGTAGAGCTGTACAAAGAGACACCATTACAGCTGAGCGTAACAAAGATCAAAGAGGATAAACCGGAAACTCCGGATCCAGAGGAGCCAAATAAACCAGAGAAACCAGAAGATCCTGACAAAGAAGACACAAATAATAAAGACGACAAAAAAGAGGATACTAAGAAAGAAGATAAGAAGAAAAATTCTCCAAAGACCGGAGATGAGACAAGTGCAGCAGCTGCAGCATTACCGGCAGGTGTCAGTCTTGCAGCAATCCTTGCAGTATTAGTAAAAAAATTCAAATAATCTGAAAAACGAATAGACGGTTTTCGGTTATAAGAAATGAGAATATTGCCAAAAATGCAGTGCGTTTTTGGCAATATTTTTTTAAAATTTTCAGATTGTACTAAATCAAATACAAACGAGAATCATTCCTGTTTTCTCTTGTCTTTCTTTTAACATAATGGTATACTAAGACCCGTAAGAAAGAGAAAATTATTCATGTACATTGAAGGAGGATTTTAAACGATGGCACAGTTTGAACAGTGGTCAGGATTTAACGGAAGACTCTGGAAAGAGGAAGTTAACGTTCGTGACTTCATCCAGAACAACTACACACCATATGAAGGTGATGAATCTTTCCTGGTTGGACCTACAGAGGCAACTGACAAATTATGGGGAGAGCTTCAGAAACTGCAGAAAGAAGAGCGTGCAAAAGGCGGCGTTCTGGATATGGAGACAGAAGTAGTTTCTGGACTGACAGCGTATGGCCCGGGATATATTAACGAAGAAATGAAAGATTTAGAGCAGGTTGTTGGTCTTCAGACAGACAAACCGCTGAAGAGAGCATTTATGCCATACGGTGGTATTAAAATGGCTGAGCAGGCTTGTACAACATACGGATATGAGCCAAGCCCGAAACTGCACGAGATCTTCACAAAATATCATAAAACACACAATCAGGGAGTATTCGATATCTACACACCTGAGATGAAAAAAGCCCGTCACAGCAAGATAATCACAGGACTTCCGGACACATACGGAAGAGGACGTATCGTAGGTGACTACCGTCGTGTAGCTCTTTACGGAATCGATTACCTGATCGAGCAGAAACAGAATGATTTTATCGAGGGTGAAAGACACGGAATGAAAGGAACAGATTTCCGTCTTCGTGAAGAAATCGCTGATCAGATCAAAGCATTAAAAGAAATGAAAGAAATGGCTGCTGTTTACGGATTTGATATTTCCAGACCAGCTACAAACGCAAAAGAAGCTGTGCAGTGGCTGTACTTCGGATACCTTGCAGCAATCAAAACTCAGAATGGTGCTGCAATGAGCGTTGGACGTATTTCTACATTCCTTGACATTTATATTGAAAGAGACTTAAAGAACGGAACACTGACAGAGACAGAAGCTCAGGAACTGATCGACCACATCGTTATGAAGTTCAGAATGGTTAAATTCGCAAGAATTCCATCTTATAACGAGTTGTTCTCAGGAGACCCGGTATGGGCTACACTGGAAATGGGTGGTATCGGAATGGACGGACGTTCTATGGTAACAAAGAACGACTATCGTTTCCTTCATACACTGGAGAACATGGGACCTTCACCAGAGCCAAACCTGACAGTATTATATTCTTCTAATCTGCCAGAGAACTTCAAGAAATATTCTTCTTATATTTCTATCAAGACAAGTTCTGTACAGTACGAGAACGATGATGTAATGCGTCCAGTATGGGGAGATGACTATTCTATCTGCTGCTGCGTATCTGCAACACAGACAGGAAAAGAGATCCAGTTCTTTGGAGCACGTGCAAACCTTGCAAAATGTCTGCTTTACGCAATCAACGGTGGTGTTGATGAGAAGACAAAAACACAGGTTGCTCCAAAATACAGCCCAATCACATCAGAGTACCTTGACTATGATGAAGTAATGGACAAATATGACCAGATGATGGAATGGCTGTCTAAACTGTATGTAGATACATTGAACATGATTCACTACATGCACGATAAATACTACTATGAAGCAGCAGAGATGGCTCTGATCGATACAAATGTAAGACGTACATTTGCTACAGGTATCGCTGGATTCTCTCACGTAGTAGACTCTTTAAGTGCGATCAAATATGCAAAAGTTAAAGTAATCCGTGACGAAAACGGACTTGCTGTTGACTACGAGACAGAGGGAGACTTCCCAAGATACGGTAACGATGATGACCGTGCTGACGAGATTGCTGTATGGCTGTTAAGAACATTCATGAGCAAACTGAAAAAATGCCACACATACAGAGACTCTGAGCCAACAACATCTATCCTTACAATTACATCTAACGTTGTATATGGTAAGGCTACAGGATCTCTTCCGGATGGAAGAAAGGGTGGAGAACCACTGTCACCAGGAGCTAACCCGTCTTACGGTGCAGAGAAGAGCGGACTTCTTGCTTCTCTTAACTCTGTTGCTAAGCTTCCTTACGAGCTTGCACTTGACGGAATCTCTAATACACAGACAATCAGCCCGAATGCTCTTGGACATACAGATGATGAGCGTAAAGAGAACCTTGCTCATGTACTGGATGGATACTTCGATCAGGGAGCACATCACCTGAACGTAAATGTATTCGGTGTTGAGAAACTGAAAGATGCTATGGAGCATCCGGAGAAACCTGAGTATGCTAACTTCACGATCCGTGTATCAGGATACGCTGTTAAATTCATCGACCTGACTCGTGAGCAGCAGCTCGACGTTATCGCAAGAACATGCCACGAGACTATGTAATCAGCGATACAAATGAGATTCGAGGATGTTAAGAATAGTATAATCAGATATTGAAAAACTAATCTGTATCATCTAAGAAGAATCAGACTTAGATCAGGACGCAGCCATTTTATAAGCTGCGTCCTTTTTAACAAGTCGGAATACAGAAAATGATATTGGAGAAACTTTATTGAAAAGTTGCGGGAGGTGAAGTTATGTCAGAAGTGAAAGGTTATATCCATTCAACGGAGAGCTTTGGGTCAGTTGATGGACCGGGAGTACGTTTTATTATTTTTGTAAATGGATGTCCAATGCGTTGCCAGTTCTGTCATAATCCGGATACATGGAAGATGCAGGACGGAGAAGAGAGGACGACAGATGAACTGCTGAAAACAGCACTTCGTTACCGGTCTTACTGGAAAAAAGAAGGCGGGATCACAGTAAGTGGAGGAGAACCGCTGATGCAGATGGATTTTATGATCGATCTGTTCAAAAAGGCAAAAGCAGAAGGGGTTCATACGAATATTGATACCTGCGGAGCTGTATTTACAAGAGAAGAGCCTTTTTTCAGTAAACTGGAAGAACTGATGAAATATACAGATATGCTTATGCTGGATATCAAGCATATAGATGACGAGCAGCATAAGATTCTGACAGGTCATTCCAATAAGAATATTTTGGAATTTGCACGTTATCTGTCTGATATCAAAAAGCCGATCTGGATTCGTCACGTACTTGTCCCGGAGAGAAGCGATTATGATGAATATCTTGAGAGACTTCATGATTTTATTGAAACGCTGGATAATGTCGAGAAAGTGGAAGTCCTTCCTTACCATACGCTTGGAGAATACAAGTGGAAAGAACTGGGATACGATTATCCGCTTGCAGGGATTGATCCACCTACAAAAGAACGTGTGGAAAATGCAAATCGTATTTTAGAGACAGCGAAATATCTGAAAAAATAAATATGGAACTGTTAAAGTAAAAGATGTCGGGGTCAAAAGCCCCCCGACTATGATACCTACGGATTGTTATGCACTACGTGCTCCCACAATCCTACCCAACATTCGCATATCGTGGTGCTTACGCC
>OGYI01002560.1_pt1 | contig 13332 bp, 12 predicted proteins | sample 1576521 | NCBI WGS metagenome assembly OGYI01 (sample SAMEA3541484, study PRJEB24748) | human gut metagenome | biome: human gut; feature: human-associated habitat; material: faeces | place: China | collected 2012
CTGCGCCACTACGAGCATCCGAAGGAGAAGCTCTCCCACTACTCCAAGCGCACCGTGGACATCGAATACAAGTTCGGCTTCCAGGGTTCCGACTGGGGCGAGCTCGAAGGCATCGCCAACCGTACCGATTACGATTTGAGCGCGCACTCCAAGCACTCCGGCGAAGACCTGAGCTACTTCAACCAGGCCACCGGCGAGAAGTACGTGCCGTACGTCATCGAACCGGCCGCCGGCCTGACCCGCTCCCTGATGTGCTTCCTCGTGGACGCCTACGATGTGGACGAGGCCCCGAACACCAAGGGCGGCGTTGACAAGCGCACCGTGCTGCGTCTCGACCCGCGTCTGGCCCCGGTCAAGGCCGCCGTGCTGCCGCTGAGCAAGAAGCCTGAACTGCAGACCGTGGCCCAGAACCTGGCCGACGACCTGCGCTTCAACGAGTGGATGATCGACTACGACGAGTCCGGTGCCATCGGTCGTCGTTACCGTCGTCAGGACGAGATCGGCACCCCGCTGTGCATCACCGTGGACTTCGACACCCTCGAGGACCACGCTGTGACCATCCGTGAGCGTGACACCATGGCCCAGGAGCGCGTCGCTCTTGACAAGGTGGCCGATTACGTGGCCGCCCGCATCGGCGAGAAGCGCACCCGCGTGCCCCTGAAGCCTGTGGAAATGGGCGGTGAGCCTTGGCCTGAGTCCGGCGTTCAGGAAGCCGGCGGCCTGTACTAAGCCGGAGTCGCACAACTTGGGCTCCCCTCTGTGGGCTGAGCCGTAAGGAAGACATCCCAGTGGGCTGTTTGTAGGCGAAGTGGCGGCGATAGACGCCGGGGCTCCTCTCTCAGGGGAGCCCCTACTTATTTTCTTAGGAATCACATGGCACAATCCGAATCCGAAACAGTGCTCACCGAGCATCACGAGACCGACAACCTCGACCCACGTACGGACGCGCCGGCGCGCCCCGGGACCCCGGTGCATATCGCCCCGGTCCAACTCGGCAACATCACCGTGCCGACCCCGGTGGTGCTCTCGCCGATGGCGGGAGTGACCAACTGGCCCTTCCGCGTGATTTGCGAGGAATATGGTCCCGATGGACTCTACGTGGCCGAGATGATCACCGCTCGAGCCCTCGTGGCGCATAACCCGAAAGCACTGCGCCTCTGTCATTTCGCCAAAAGCGAAAAAATCCGTTCACTGCAGTTGTACGGCGTGAACCCCTCCATCACCGAACAGGCGGCGAAAATCGTGGTCGACGGCAACATGGCCGACCATGTGGATCTGAACTTCGGTTGCCCGGTGCCCAAGGTCACTCGTCGAGGCGGTGGTTCGGCCTTGCCTTGGAAAACCGACATTTTCACTGAGCTATTACAGCGCGTGGTCGCCGTATGCGAGCCGGCGGGCATCCCCGTCACCGCGAAGATCCGCGTCGGCATCGACCATAACCATGAGACCTTCCTCGAAGCCGGACACATCGCGCAGGAGGAGGGCTGCAAGGCCGTAACCCTGCATGCCCGTACCACCGCCGAATACTATGGCGGTCATTCCGACTGGTCCCGCATCGGCGAGCTCAAGGAACACCTCAACATTCCGGTATTCGGCAATGGCGATATCTGGGGTGCCGAGGATGCGCTCGAAATGGTGCGCGAGACCGGCTGCGACGGTGTGGCCATCGGCCGCGGATGCCAGGGCCGGCCGTGGCTGTTCGCCAACATCAAAAACGCCTTCGAGGGCAATCCCGAACGGCTCAACCCGAATCTGGGCGAGGTCTGCCGCGTGATTCACCGTCATGCCGAGCTGCTTACCGAGTTTTATGAGGGCGATGAGATGATGGCCGTCCACGATCTGCGCAAGCACATCGCCTGGTATCTGAAAGGATTCCCGGTGGGCGGCTCCACCCGCAAGGCCTTTATGGAATGCGAGAGCCTGGCCGATGTGGACCGCGAGATCGGCAAGCTCGACCCGACTATCGAATACCCGCCACGCGTGGTCGACAAACCGCGCGGCCGCGTGCGTTTCGCCAAGAAGGTGCACTTGCCGTATGGCTGGTTGGAATCGCGTACCACCACCCACGAAGAGCGTGAGGCGCTCTTCGGTGACGACCCAATGGACGCCAGTTACTGAGAAAATACTGAAAATACACGCAACACGCGCCATTCTGCGCGTGAATTTCCCTCCAAGAGTAGCCTGTTTGCGCTACTCTTGGGTGTAACCGTGAAGTGACAGGAGCCAAACGTGAGCGAGATCGCGCAGAATGAGTTCAACGACAAGACCAACATCAAGGTTGTTGGCGTCGGCGGTGCCGGCGGTAATGCCGTCAATCGCATGATTGCCGAAGGATTACAGAATGTTGAATTTGTGGCGGTAAATACCGATGCGAAGGATCTTCTGCGCTCTGATGCGGATGTCAAGATTTCCCTTTCCGATAAGTCCAGTCGTGGTCTCGGTGCTGGTGCCGACCCGGAGCGTGGAGCCAAGGCGGCCCAGGACCACCAGTCGGATATCGAAGAGGCGCTTAGGGGTGCCGACATGGTGTTCGTCACCTGCGGCGAGGGCGGTGGCACCGGTACTGGCGCCAGCCCGATCGTCGCTCGTGCGGCTCATCAACAGGGTGCTCTCACCATCGCGGTTGTTACTCGTCCGTTCAGCTTCGAAGGCCCTCAGCGTTCCGCTTCCGCCGAATACGGCATCGACAACCTGCGCAAGGAAGTCGACGCGCTGATCGTCATTCCGAACGATCGCCTGCTCGAGCTTTCCGACCGTTCCATCGGCATCATTGAGGCCTTCAAGACCGCTGATACCGCACTGCTTGCCGGTGTTCAGGGCATCACTGACCTGATTTCGATGAACTCCTATATTCACGTCGACTTCAACGATGTGAACTCCATTCTTCGTGGTGCTGGTACTGCGCTGTTTGGTATCGGTTCCGCACGGGGAGAGGATCGTGCCACGCAGGCCGCCGAAATCGCCATCAGCTCTCCGCTGCTTGAGGAAAGCATCGAAGGCGCACACGGTGCGCTGATCAACATCGCCGGTCCGACCGACCTGAAGTTGCAGGAGGCCTCTGCTGCCACCGAACTGGTGCGCAAGGCCATTCACCCTGAAGCCCAGATTATTTGGGGTCTTGCTCTGGACGATGCTTATGGCGATGAAGTGCGTGTCACTGTTATTGCTGCTGGTTTTGACCCCGTCGCCGCTCAAGATGACGACACTCAGAGCACGGTGACGCCGGTTGTGCCAACCGCCGCCGATCCTGCGACTCCCGTGGCACAGCCAGCTCCAGCACCGGCACCGGCTGCACAGCCCGCTGCCACTGCCCAACCGGCATTCACACCGGCTACCGGTGACTCCGCATCGTTGCCTTTTGATGATCCGACTTCCGCTCATCCGAATATCGCCGTGAACGATCCGGCTGGCGATCTCGACATCCCTGACTTCCTGCGCTGAAAGGATTGATCCATGGCTGGGTTCATGAAAAACGCGATGTCCTATCTGGGCATGAGTGACGTTGTGGACGATGAGGACGACTACATCGAGGAGGACGAGGAGCAGAAGCCGGCTTCGAAGTCCGCATTTGATTCCGACCATACGGTCACGCCGCTGGCGTCAACCACCGCGCCTGCCGCATCGTCGACTACCAAGCCGTTCCCCGGTGGTCGTGTGAACAGAATCACCACCATCCATCCGAAGTCATATGAGGATGCTCAACTGGTCGGCCGTGCATTGCGTGACGGTGTTCCGGTCGTACTGAATCTCACCGGTGTGGCCGAAGCCGTGGCATATCGCATCGTGGACTTCTCCGCCGGCGTGGTGTTCGGCGTGCGTGGTTCCCTCGAGCGTGTCACTCCGCGAGTGTTCCTGTTGAGCCCGGCGCAGGTGAACATCAAGGTCGAAGAGCCGACAAAACCAGCCTCGGCACACGATTTGTTCGCTGACTGACCGGTTCAGTAGTTTTCGCATTCGACGTTATATCGGTATTCGGCCGACTCCCAGCAAGGAGTCGGCCGATTCTTATTGTGCTCCGAGCAAACTTTTCATGCGCGGTTGTTAGTCTGTCAGCATGCTTTCCTTAGTGTTCTCTTTGATCGGCCGCATTCTTGCATGGCTCATCAACGCGTATATCACGGTTCTGTTCGTGCGCATGATTCTGGACTGGGTCTCCGTTCTCGCACGAAACTGGTATCCACGTGGTGTGGTGGCCCAGCTGATCAATATTGTGTATTCCATTACCGAACCCCCTCTGCGCTGGCTACGTCGCTATATTCGCCCATTGCCGCTCGGTTCGATTTATCTTGATGTCAGCTTCATTGTGCTGTATTTTGCGCTGGTGGTACTGGAAAGTGTTGTTCTGATAGTGTTCTGAGGCCGTTTTTGACCCGCCGGAGGCATATATCTGGCATAAAAACCCACGTCGAATGTTCTGAAACGATGGGGTCGTGATAGCATTCTGACTTGAGACCAACGTAAGTGCGGGCGATGCCCCAAAGCGAGGTGCAAGATTTATGGCTCTGTTGACGCCGAAGGATATTAGGGAGCATACCTTCCAGACTGTTCGATTCAAGGAAGGTTATGATGTCGACGAGGTCGATGACTTCCTTGATCAGGTCACGGAAACCGTCGAGGCTCTTGGACGTCAGGCGGTAGCCGGCGGTCAGGCCACCCAGTCTCTGGGTCCTGACGTGACCAACCTTAATGCGAAGATCTCCGATCTTACCGGTCAGGTGCAGCAACTCGAGTCGGAGAATGCTGGTTTGAAGAACGCTGTGGCTCAGGCCCAGCAGGCCGCTCAGGCTGGCAATGATCAGGCAGCACAGCTTGTCTCTGCCAAGCTCAGCGAAGCCGAGGAATCCAACCGCGCGCTGTCCTCCCAGAATGAGCAGCTCAAGGGTCAGGTCGATCAGCTGAACGCTCAAATCGATCAGCTCACCGCTCAGGCTGCTCAGGCCTCCGGTGACCAGGAGGCTGTCGGTCAGCAGATCGCCGCCATTCAGCAGGAACGTGATCAGTTCCGCGCGGCCAATGAGGAGCTGTCCCGTCAGCTCGCCGCCGCTCAGCAGCAGGGTTCCGCCGCTCAGCAGCAGTCCGCTCAGATCGCTGAGCTGTCCCGTCAGCTCGAAGAAGCCAAGCAGCGTGAAAACCAGCTTCGTGCTCAGGTTTCCAAGGTTGAGCCGAGCACCGAGACCGGTTCTCTGCAGAAGATCGCTGGCGCCGCTTCCATGCCGGGCACCGAGCCCGAGCGCGCCACCGCCATGCTGACCCTGGCTATGCAGCTGCACGATCAGTACGTGGAGAAGGGCAAGAACAAGGCCAAGGAAATCACCGAGGCCAGCCAGAACAAGTACAACGATCTGGTCACCAAGGCCAACAACTACTCCGAGCGTACCCGTTCCGAGGCCGACGACTACTCCACTCGTACTCGTTCCGACGCCGACACCTATTCGGATCGTACCCGCTCCGAGGCCGACGCTTACCGTGACCAGACTCACGCGGATGCCGAGACCTACTCCCAGAACACCCGTTCTGAGGCCGACGCATACTCCGTCAAGACTCGTCAGGATGCGGACAACTACTCCAAGTCTCAGCACGATGACGCTGACAACTACGAGAAGGAAGTGCAGCAGCGTGCCGCCGAGTATGACAAGAACACTCGTTCCGCGGCTGATGCGTACGACAAGAACACCCGCTCTGCAGCCGATACGTATGCCGAGCAGGTGCGCGACAACCTTCAGGCTCAGTCCAAGGTCGTCGAGGGCAACATCCAGAGCCTCAAGCAGTTCGAGACTGAATACCGCGCCCGCCTCACCGAGTACCTCGGCCAGCTGGCATCGCAGGTTTCCGAGTCGAACAACTACGTCGACCAGACCTCGTCCAAGACCAACTGAGCGTAGGCAGGTACAGGTCGTATGACGAACCAACAGGGACGGCTGCGCACCCGCGTGGCCGTCTTTGCATGTGTGGCCGCGGCTGCGCTGATTGTCGATCAGCTCACCAAGGCTTGGGCGATGGCCGCGTTATCCAACGGTCAGACCATTCGCGTGATTCCCGGACTGCTGTCCTTCACCTTGGTGCGTAATCCGGGCGCGTCCTTGGGCATGGGATCAGGCGCTACTTGGGTAATCAGTCTGTTGGCCGTTGTGGCTTGCGTGGCCCTTGCTGTGGCTGGGGTGCGCACTGTCTCCATGAAATGGTCGGTGGCGATTTCTTTCGCGTTTGCAGGCGCTCTGGGCAACCTGATTGACCGTGTTATGTACGCTGACGGCTTCCTCGACGGCAAAGTGGTGGATTTCCTTAACTATGGCTGGTCCGTTGGCAATGTGGCGGATATCTATCTGGTAGTCGCCGGTGTGGTCCTGGTGATTCTGATTCTTATGGGGGAGCCGTTCTCACACAAGGATCTCATCGAGCAATCCGACGAATCCCTACAGTCTGAGCCGGAGGCGGACGCCAAGTAATGAGTCGAATAGTCCCTGCTCCCGATGCATTGGTGGGTAAGCGTTTCGACGTAGCCGTGGCCAAAATGCTGGGTATTTCACGATCTAAAGCCGCCGATCTGGTTGACTCCGGGCAGGCGCGCGTTTTAGGACGTGAAGTTGCGCGGTCCAGCACATTGCAGGCGGGGGAGACCGTCGAATTTGATTTGGCGGAGGAACAGGCCGAGCCTGAGCCTATCGCAACTGATATGGCCGTTGTCTACGAAGACGATGATGTCGTCGTAGTCGATAAGCCTGTAGGCGTGGCGGCGCATGCCTCGGTTGGCTGGACCGGTCCAACCGTGCTCGGATCACTGCGTGACCGCGGCGTGCATATCACTTCCTATGGCGCGGCCGGGCGTGAGGGCATTGTTTCTCGCCTTGATGTAGGCACTTCCGGCTTGATGTTGGTGTGCAAGTCCGACCTTGCGTACACCGAGATGCGTCGGCAGTTCGCCGAGCATGAGGTAAAGAAAACCTATCATGCGCTCGTGCAGGGTGGTCTTAAAGAGAACAAAGCAACCATTGAGGCACCGATCGGGCGCGCCAAAGTGTCCGATTTCCGCTTCTGCGTGACTCCGGCTGGCAAACCGGCCGTTACGCATTGGGATGTGTTGGAGCGTTTCGGCCATGAGGCCACACTGGTATCCGTGAATCTGGAGACCGGACGTACCCATCAGATTCGCGTGCATTTCTCCTCGATTGGGCATCCTCTGTGCGGCGACCCCATGTATGGTGCCAATCCGGTGCTGTCTGAAGCTTTGGGACTTGACCGGCAGTGGCTGCACGCCATGAAGCTCGAATTCCGCCATCCTCGCACCCGCGTCTGGACCACGGTCCGGTCCCAGTACCCGGCCGACCTGGCCGCCGCCCTCGATGCCATGCGTGCCCGTCACATCGAACCCGCTGAACCTGCCGAGCATGCCGAAGTTCTGGTGGACTAATTCCGCAACGTGTGCATCATGCGTTTTAATATTTAGATTCAGTTCCAGCCTCGCCGGATTCATCCCAGAATAATGAGAGATCGGTCATGATGGCTCTCCGTCATGACCATACCCCAAGTGACTGCGGATGCTGAGTACCGTTCAGGCCAATGGTCGGTAACCGTACGTGAATTACCGGTATTTCCGCTCAACGTGTCTCGGTACTCCAGCGTGAAGTGAACAGAAATGAGCCAAAGCAGTAAGGCTGAGTACGAGTATTCGTGGCCGTCATCAATCGATGGTGGTCATTGGGATTCGCGCCATGTACTACGCAGTATGTTGTACGCTCTGCCTGGCTGTGACTGGATTCTGGGGCCCGCTGCCGGTTGACGAGGCTGAAGGCATGTAAAACTTATGCATACTGATCTGTTTTCTTAAATTTGGCTTTATCAATGGTGTCGCGCAGGCTCTTTACCCGCGTTCGGATTCGATCGTTCGTTTTCTCCATGGTCGTCCGGGCTCGATCGAGCCGGACCGGTGCCATATCCGGATCGCAGATGACTGGCGATTCCGGAAGATCTACGAAAACGTCATCTTTAGATGACGATTCAACGTTTCATATTGCAGGTCTCCTTACGGGGCGTTACGTCCGATCGCATTCTTTGAAAAATGGGCCACCTAGATTTCCGAGGAGATTGAAGGGCAACACGTGACTTCGGTAGACCAAAGCTGCCGGAATATCTCCGTCAAACCGCCTGTAGCTCGATGGTGTTGTCGCATTGTGCGGCGATGCCAAGATCGTGGGTGACGATGATGAGGGTCTTGCCGTATTCGTGCTGGAGGCGGAGCATTTCGTCGAAGACATGTTGGGCGAGATCGCGGTCGAGCGCGCCGGTGGGCTCGTCGGCGAGGGATCAAATCCCCGGGCTTCAATATGCATCGTGCGAGGGCGACGCGCTGCTGTTCACCGCCGGAGAGGGTCATGATCTTGTCTCCCGCGACATGGCCGAGTCCGAGCCGGGAGAGCATGGCCTTGGCCTTGCGCTGCCTGACCTGTTTGCTGTCACGGGTGAAGCGCATGCCGAGGGTGACGTTGTCAAGGGCGCTCATGTCGTGGTAGGGGGCTGCGGATGCGGGCAAGCCATTTCTTGGAAGACGTTTCGTCGAGATTGGCGGGAGCTTGCGTCAGCAGGCGTCGATGAAGGCGCTGAGGATGCGACGTTGGTTGCTATCGGCGCGGTGAGAGAACTCAGGATGCCATTGGACGGCCCAGACGAAACGCTTGGCCGGCATCCAGACCGCCTCCACGATGCTGTCCGGCGCAGTGGCCATCGGTTCCAGTCCCTGGCCCAGCGTGCGAATCGCCTGATGGTGATAACTGTTGACGCCCAGCGTATAGGCGCGCGGATGATACGGCCTGCCGAAGGAATCGACCTCATCGGCCTCCGCCTCACTCGGGCCGTTGTCTCCCAGCGGCCACAACGCGCGGGCCAACGGCGAATCGGGCGCGATCGACACTTCGTGGACCACCGGGTCATACGGCGGCTTGTCGCCATGATGCACGACCGGGCTGGGATGTTCGTCCGGCAGATCCTGCCACAACGTGCCACCCAAGGCGACGTTGAGGCTCTGGATGCCGCGGCAGATGCCCAGCAATGGCTTGTCCGCCGCGATGACGGAGGGGATCAGGCGCTCCTCCATCCGGTCGCGGGCCTTGCATAGTTTGACCGTCTTGGGGCCGGCCGCCTCGCCATACCGTTCTGGATCCACGTCGTGGCCGCCGGTGACCAGGAACCCATCGCATTGGCTGACCAGCTGTTCGATTGTAGTCTCGTCGTCGGTCAGCGGCAGCATCACCGGGATGCCGCCGGCTTCGATGATGCCGTCGAAATAGCCGGGCAGCATCCACAGGCTATTCAGTGTGTCGTCCCACAACGGGACCACGCCGATAAGCGGACGATGGGCCATCGATACCTCCAAATACAGACTTACTGATAAAGCGACTCAACTTGCTACAGTCTCAAACCTGAAAATTGTACCACTGTGACTTGCGGGCGGAGCCTACCCCGATGTCTATTTAGAAGTGCAACACCCTTGTTGGTCCTGTAATTCTAACAGTTCGTCGGCGAACGCCTCGGCGGGCGTGCGGTAGCCGAGCACGCGCATGGGGCGGTTGTTGATCTCGTCGACGATCTCCCTGACCTCCTTTGCCATGTCCATCCGTATCTCGCAGCGTTTGGGCAGATACCGGCGGATCATGCCGTTGCGGTTCTCGTTGCTTCCCCGCCGCCGGCTGGAGTACGGGTCGGCGAAGTACGTGGCCATGCCCAGCCCGTCGCGCAGCCTTTCGTGGTGGGCGAACTCGGTGCCGTTGTCGTGCGTGACGCTGACGCGCGCGCCGGCCGGCAGCGGCGAGAACATGTCCAGCTGCGCCCCGACGCTCTCGCCGGCGGTCTTGTCCGGAACGACGCGGGCCATGAGGAACCTGGTCCTCCTCTCCACCTCGGTGTGCAGGTTGCATCCCACTCCGATGACGCTGTCGGCCTCCCAATGGCCGAACGCGCTCCTGCCGTCGGCCTCCGGCGGGCGTTCGGAGATGGGCACTCGGCCGGGGATCGGGAAGCGCGACGTCCTCCTGCCGCCGTGCCTGCGGCGCCGCCTGTGCCCTCGCGGCAGGCACCGCGCCCAGCGTTCCCGAAGCGGCCTGCTGGAGTAGACCCATCGGTAGATGGTCTCCGGGCACACGCGCATGAGCGCATCGTCCGGCCACAGGACGCGCGGCCTGCCGCTGACGGGCAGCGGCGACCAGCCGCGGCCCAGCCATTCGTGTTTTTGTTCAATAGGAAGTTGAGGTTTTAGTCACGAAGATTTTTCGGGTTTAGGCGGAAAGGCATGCCGACCACCCGTGGGCCTTAGCCTGATGGTGCTTCTAGTTCCATTCGGGAAAGGTCCGGAAAGGCAATGATCAGCATGCCCCAAATACAGTCTATCCGTTCGCGTCGCAGGAACGGTGAGTCCATCGCCTCGATAGCGCGCAGCGAGAGGGTCAGCGAGCCGACCGTGCGCAAGTATCTGAGGGTCGACGACCTATCGGCCAGGCCGCCCGTGAGGCGACGTCGTGGTTCGGTGATCGACGAGTGGCTGCCCGTGATCGAGGGCATGCTCGCCGAGGACCGGGAGACCTGGCGCAAGCAGCGGCATACCGCGACCCGCATCCATGAGCGGTTGCGCGACGAGTACGGGGCCGGGGTGTCGTTGTCGACGGTGACCCGGACCGTGGCGCGGCTCAGGCGCGAGGCCGCGGCGGAGCGGGAGGCCGGTTTCCTGGACCTGTCGTGGCATCCGGGCGAATGCCAGGCGGACTTCGGCCAGGTCGACGTGCGCTACCGGGGCGTCGTGACGCGAATGCGGCATTTCGTGTTGGATTTCCCGTACTCGAACATCGGGCCGAGCCAGCTGATGCCCGGGGAGAACGCGGAGTGCACGTGCCAGGCCCTCAGGAACCTATTCGAATGGCTGGGCGGGGTGCCCGAACGCATCGTGTATGACAACGCCGCCGGCGTCGGACGCAAATGGTTCGACAGGATCCGCCTGACCCGCCTGTTCCAGGCGTTCCAGGCGCACTACGGGTTCGAGTACACGTTCTGCAACCCGTACTCGGGACACGAGAAGGGCGCGGTCGAGGCCAGGGTCGGGGCTGTGCGCCGCAGGCTGTTCGTGCCGGTGCCCGGCGTATGGAACCTCGACAGCTTCAACCTGCGCCTGCCCGGCCGCTGCCTCGAACTGGGGGACAAGGACCACTACAGGAAGGGCGAGAGCCAGACCGGCCTGTTCGACGAGGACCGAAAGGCGCTGCTGCCCCTGCCCGCCAAGCCGTTCGACGTGGTCACGTGGACGAGGATGAAGGCCGACAAATACGGCAACATCACCGTCCAGGGCAGCCACCGGTACGCGGCCGGACCCGAACACGCCGGCCATGAGATGATCGTCGGCCTGAGGGCCCTGGAGGTGGAGATCCTCGATGCCGAAGGCAAACGCGTGATCACGCATCCGAGGTCCTACGGGGACAAGCCGACCGACAGCGGCGACCCGTCGAGCCAGCTCGGGCTGTTGTGCGACCGGCCGGCGGCCTGGCGCAACAGCCGGGTGCGCGACGCGATGCCCGACCCGCTTCGCGAATGGATCGACGCGCAGGACGAGGCCACGCGGCGCGACAGCCTGCGTGCCCTGCTGCACGCCGACGGCGAGAGCGGCTGGCGGGCGGCCGTGGCCGGCATGCTCGAGATCCTCGAATCCACCGGAGGCACGGACCGGGCCGGGGTATGTCTGGCCGCGGCACGCCACGCCTCGGGCCTGGGACCCGTGGCCTACGACGACCCCGTGGACCTGAGCGAATACGACATCGCCTACACCAAGGAGGACGAGTGAACCAGAAGAACGGACGGACCGACCCCGGCCCGCTGCGCGAGCGGGCGAGGAGCCTGTTCATCTCGCAGGCCACCATCGACGAAACGCTCGAATGGGCCACGCCCCGCCAACTGGACGCCATCGACCGCATGCTCGCCACGGAACTGGCCAACAGGGAGGCCTCCAAACGGGCAAGGCTCATGCGCCAGGCCCGGTTCCCGGTGCCCAAAAGCCTCGACGGCTACGACTTCGCGAACGTGCGCCTGCCCGACGGATACACCAAGGAGCAGCTGACCGGCCTCGATTTCGCGGCCAAGGCGCAGGACCTCGTGTTCTACGGCAAGACGGGACGCGGAAAGACCCACCTGGCCACCGCCCTGGGCGTGCTCGCCATCGAGCAAGGCAGGAGCGTGAGGTTCCGGCAGACCGCGGAGCTCGTGCTCCAGCTCGGCAAGGCCAAACGCGACGGCGCCCTCGACAGCCTGCTCAGGGACCTCGCCCGTGCCGACCTGATCATCCTCGACGAGTTCGGCTACGTGCCCTTCGACATCGACGGGGCCCGTCTCCTCTACCAGATCATCGCCGGCAGCTACGAACGTCGCAGCATCATCTTCACCACGAACATCGAGTTCAGCAAATGGGGGACGATCTTCGCCGACGACAAACTCGCCGCCGCGATCATCGACCGCATCGTCCACGGCTACGTGGTGGATATGTTCGATCTGCAGCTGTTCAGCTACCCGGTGTTCAATCTGGCGGATTGCTGCGTGGTGGCGGGAGCCATTCTGGGCGGGATATACTACCTGTTCCTCTACGACAAGTACGACAAGAAAAAGAAGGAGCCTGACCATGCACACGATCCGTCTGACCCCTCTTGAGGAGGATACCGGCACCCGGCTGGACAGCTTCCTGTCCCGGCGGGTGGAGGGCCTGACCCGCTCCGCCGCCGCAAGGCTGCTGGCGGAGGGCTGCGTCACCTGTGATGGCGCCGTCCCCGGCAAAAGCTACCGCATTGCCGGTGGGGAGGAGCTGTGCGTGATTCTGCCGGAGGCTGAGGAGCCGGAGGCCGTCCCGCAGGATATCCCGCTGGACGTGGTCTACGAGGACGAGGACGTCATCGTGGTGAATAAGCCCGTGGGCATGGTGGTGCATCCGGCGCCGGGCCATCCGGACGGCACGCTGGTCAACGCCCTGCTGCACCACTGCGGGGACTCCCTCTCCGGCATCGGCGGCGAGAAGCGCCCCGGCATCGTCCACCGCATCGACCGGGACACCAGCGGCCTGATCATCGCCGCCAAAAACGACGCCGCCCATCTGGCACTGGCGGCTCAGCTGGCGGATCATACGCTGGCCCGTACCTATGAGTGTTTGGCGGTGGGGAACTTCCGGCAGGACAGCGGCACCGTGGACGCCCCCATCGGCCGCAGCCGCAGCGACCGCAAGAAGATGGCGGTGGTGGCCGAAGGACGCCCCGCCGTCACCCATTGGGAGGTGCTGGCCCGGTATCCCGGTGTCACCCACCTGCGCTGCCGACTGGA
>OGYI01002563.1_pt1 | contig 13325 bp, 10 predicted proteins | sample 1576521 | NCBI WGS metagenome assembly OGYI01 (sample SAMEA3541484, study PRJEB24748) | human gut metagenome | biome: human gut; feature: human-associated habitat; material: faeces | place: China | collected 2012
CATTGCCAAGACGCAGCAGGCTGAAGCGCTTCTGCTGCACCTTGTAAAAGAGCGTATGATCGAAAAAAAGTACCTTTGCGTCACCTTTGGACACCCCTCGCCTGCGGCAGCAACACTGCGCGGCTATCTGCAAAAGGACGCCCGACAGGCGCGTGTGCGTATTCTGGACACATCCGCGCCCGGAGCAAAAGATATTGTGACAAAATATAAAACGCTGGCTGTCAGCGGACGGCTGGCTTTGTTGGAGGTTGAACTCGTCACGGGGCGCACACATCAGATACGCGCGCATTTGGCCTCCATCGGCTGCCCTATCCTTGGGGACGGCAAATACGGGAACAACGCGGCCAACCGGGAACTGAAGCTCAAATATCAGGCTCTGTGCGCGTACAGCCTTCACTTTCCCGCGTTGCCGGATGGATCGTGCGCGGCGCTCTCCGGCAAAACGCTGTATGCTTCCCGGCCCTGGTATTATGCGCAGGTCCTGGACGGAACGCTTAAATAAAGCGTTCCGTATCGCCATCTCCGCTGTTCACGCCCCATGTTTTAAAAAAAACAAAAGCCGCTCCGTCCGCAACGCACAGAAGCAACTTGCGGACAGGGCGGCTTTTTGCACAGCTTATATCAACGAAGCACTGTTTCCCGGCACGGTCTGTACGAATTCCTCATAAGTGTACAGACTGTTGAGCACCTCGCACAGCGCTTTTTTGGAAAGGCGCGGCGGCAGGCCAAGGCTTTGCAGCCAGGCGCGCCGCACGCCCGCGCTTCCCTCTGTGCCGGAAAGACCCAGCTCGTACAGGTCGGTATAGGTGATGGCGCGCCCTGCGCGCTTCGCCTTTTCCCGCGCGCCCGCGGTCTGCAGTGCGCGCAGTATCGCTTCGGACGGCACACCCTCCACGCCCAGCACGCCTTCTTTCGAAGGCTGAGCTTTACGCCGCTCTTTCCCTGCGATGGCCGGAACATATGCATTTTTCACACATATGCCCTGCGCCAGCTTATTGATATAATTGCGGATGCGGAACCCGGCGTCATCGGAATCCGTCAAAACGATAATGCCCCGCTTTTTGCCCAGTTCTACAAGCAGACGCTTTGTCTCCGCATTTTTAAAGACCGAAAATCCATTCGTCGTAAGAATGAGCCCATCCACCAAATCCGCCAGCTTCGCCGCGTCGTACTTGCCTTCTACGACGATCACTTCTTCCACGCGCAGCTTCTTCATCGCCGTTCTCCGATCTGCATCACTTCGCAAAGAGCCGTCTGCAGCAGCACCGTTCCGTCTGCGGCAGATGATTTCAACGCGGCATCCAGCCCCAGCAGCACACTGAGGATGTGCTCCAGCTGGGCGCGGGAATAATGGGACGCCGTCTCACCGGATTTGCGCAGGCGGTAATCGCTTCCCCGGTATGAAAAATCCTTGTGCACGGCCGCATAATTACGATGTGCCGCTGCGCCGCACTTCACACGGTACATATCTACAAACGAGCCGGACAGCGCCGCCGCAATGGCAATGGGCTCATTTTGCAGTTCCAACAGCTGAGACAGCTTGGCCATCGCCCGTGTTTTATTGCGCGCCGTGACAAGACGCACCATTTCAAACACATCCGCTTCGATGCTCTGGGTGCCCATTTGTGCGATCAATTCAGGCGTGATCTCTCCATAATCAGCCACAGCCGCCAGCTTGCTCAGCTCGCTCTCCAACGCAAACAGGTCTGTCCCACAGCGTTCCACCAGCTCAGACGCAGCGCCCGGGGACAAAACCGCTCCCAGCTCCCGGGCTTTTTCCACAGCAAACCGCTTTGCGTCCTGAGGCCCGGGCTTTACAAGTTCTGCCGTCAGCCCGGCCTTCTCCGCTGCGCCGATCAGCTGTTTGGCCTTTTTGGAGAGCTTCGCCTTGTCGTCTTTAAACACTGTGCTCATCACAAGCACTGCGTTTTCCAGACTTTGCATCAAGTCGCAAAGCGCCCCCACATCCGCCTCGTTCATCGCGGACGGCTCCAGCATCGGCAGTTCAACGATGCGTTTTGTACCGAAAAATGATATGGTGCCCGCAGCAGCCACGGCTTCCTCAATAGACGGAGCAGGGCCTTCAACACGCGTTACCTCCGCATCGTCCTCCTGATTTGCCAGCAGGGCCAGCGTTTTTGCGGCGTAGCTCCGCACAAGATATTCCTCAGTGGAATAGTAATAATAAACGCCGTGCCGCAGCGGCTGTTCCAGCGCTTTTTTAAGATTCTGCTCGTTTAAAACCATTTGTTCCCCTCTTTGATCGTTACAGACGCTCCCGCGCGCAGACAGATATCCGCAGGGCCGTGGAACTGTGCCCGGGGCGCATCCTCAAGCCATCGATACCCTGTCCGGGGCAGGATCAGATGCGTGCACGCCAGCCCATCCGGCCGTCCTGTGCCCGCAACGTAAATGTCAAAAGGCGGATAAGAAGAAAACTCCACACTGCCGCTGGCGATCCCCACGCGGTATCCGCACACCTCAACACAGGCAAAATTCCCCTTCGCCTGATGCTTTACATAAATGATTATATCATGGAACGGTGCGAGAATGGTACTGTTTATGATGCTGTTCTGTGCACTCAAAGCATCCTGCGCATGCAGTTTTTGTGCCAGTGCAGCCGTATCACCCTCCATGCGCAGATCCACCAGCAGATCCACCTGCGTACGGTTGTATTGTTCCAACACCTCCCGCACATCGTCCGCATTTGCTTCCGGGCCACGGAACAGGACCGCAGTTTTAAGCCCCTGCATTACCACCAGAGGCGGATTGGCCGCACTGCCTGCAAGCTCCATGCGCACAACGCCGCTATCCGCCGCCGCGTATGCCAAGCCTGACAGCATTACAAACGCCAGACAAGCGGGCACCGCCCGCCGTACAGGGACATGCAGACGCCAGGCTGCCCAGCCAAGCGCACAAAGCAAAAGAGCCGCGCACATGGCAAAGGCCCCGCTCACATGCAGAAACGCATACGGCACGGACGCCGTCCATTCCGCCACGGCCAGCATCCAGCGCAAAAGCAGCGCGCAGCCCAGACCCGTCAGCTTTGCCAGAAAACCGAGCCAGGGCACGCCCGAACACAGCGCCGCTGCAAAACCGAGGCCCACGACAGCCGGCATAACAGGCACTGCAAGCAGATTGCTTACAACGGAAAGCAAAGAAACTCCTCCGCCGATGGCAATGAGCACGGGAAGCGTGGTCAGAGACGTCGCGGCCGGCACCGCGGCAGTCCACAGCAGCTTCCAGACCAGCCGTGCTGCGTTTTTTCCCTGCGCCGCGCTGCCGGCGCGCCAGCGCCTGTGCGCCGCCGTCACCCAAAGCACCCCCAACGTGGCCGAGAACGAAAGGAGCAGGCTTACATCCACGGCAGCATATGGGTTCTGCAGGCACAAAAGCAGTGCCGCCAGGCCCAGCGAAGTGAGCGCGTCGCTTTTCCTGTTAAACAGAGCGCCCCCGTAGAGCAGCAGCATTGCCGTACCCGCGCGCACAACAGAGGGTGTAAAACCCGTGAGGCACATAAAAGCCAGAGAGGAAAACATGGCGCAGGCGCAGGCCAGCCTGCGCCGCCCCATACGCCGCACCGCCGCATAAACGAGCCCGCCCACTGCGGACAGATGCAGACCGGACACCACCAGCACATGGGACAGCCCTGCGCCCCGGAACGCGTCCTTCACCTCATCCGTCAAAAGCGCACGGTCGCCTGCCGTCATTGCCGCGGCTGCTCCCGCATAAGGCTGTGCCAGAACTTTGCGCAGCGCCATGCTCAATGCCGCCTGCACCCGTTTCGCCCGAGCCCAAAGCGCACCGCTCTCCCCCTGTGGCAAAAAGCCGTCCAGATATTCTCCCGCCAGAAAAATGCCGTCTGCGTAATTGCCGTATGTATATTCGTTTTCTTCCAGTTCCGCGAACTCCACGCGCGCAGAAAAGCATTCGCCCGGCAAAGCCTGCGGCAGAGAAAGAAAATACACCCGAAAAGGGCGCACAGCCATGCCGTTCACTTCGTCCACAAGAACACCGGCCCGAACGGTATCTTCAAGAAAGCCCGGCGACGTTTCCACAACCGCTGCGTGGATCTCCGCCTGTGTTCCGGCGCGCGCCTGAATGGGAGCCATCATCCATGTAAACGCCGCCATGCGCAGCAGCAGCGCCGCGCCCGTAACGGTGCATGCCAGCACGGCGTGAGTGCGGAACCGTCCGCCCAATTTCCAGGCCGGAAAAACGGCCGCAAGAAAAACGGCCGCCAGCGGCCCAAAAGCCGCTGGCGGCAGAAAGGCTGCAAGCAGTTGTATTACAAGATATAGAAACCCGGCGCAGGCAAGCGGCCTTTTCATACGGGACTATTTGAAAAACAGGGGCAGCGGCTCCAGATAAATGATATCCTTACGGTCTGCCGCGTCGCCTTCCGCCAGCACAGCCGCGCGCGCCACAACCGTGCCCTTGCTCTTGTTTACAAGCGTTTCCAGTGCATGCAGGCTGCCGCCGGTGCTGATCACATCATCCACGATGAGGATGCGTTTTCCATCCATGGAATCCAGATCCTTACGGTCGATGACGAGCTTCTGCACGGCCTCGGTCGTAATGGAAACATCCTCCACCACAACAGGCTCCTCCATGTAAAGTTTTGGGCCTTTCCGGGCCGGGATATAACGTTTGCCGCTCTGGCGGCTCATCTCGTAGGCCAGCGGGATACCTTTCGCTTCGGCCGTAACGATAATATCAAACTCCGGCACTTTTTTCAGCAGCGCTTCGGCGCAGGCCACAGTAAGCTCCACATCACTGAACATCACAAACGCGGCAATGTCCAGCTTTTCATTCACCGGGCACAGCGGCAGCTCCCGCGTAACGCCGGCAACATTCAGCGTATAAGTTTTACGCATAATTCATTCTCCTTTTTTATGATCGGCGCGCGTCACTCAACCCGGCGGCCATGCCAGGCTGCGCTTTGCCAACACATGAAAATGCAGATGCGGCACGCTCTGTCCGCCGTCCCTGCCACAGTTCGTCACAACGCGGTATCCGTTTCCAAGCTCCAGGTCTTCGGCCAGCCGGGCAATCACCTCAAAGATATGCGCTACCACAGCGCTGTTCTCCGGCGTAATGCCGCCAGGCGAAGCGATGTGTGTTTTGGGGATCACGAGAAAATGCACCGGTGCCTGCGGATCGATATCATGAAACGCAAGCACGGTGTCATCTTCATACACCTTGCTGACAGGGATATCCCCCGCCGCCATCTTGCAAAATAAGCAGTCCTGCATGAACGCTCCCTCCTTCTGTGTTCTGTTTTCCCAAAGAACGCCGCGCCCCAGAATGGGGCGCGCGTCTTTTTTCTTTTAACGAACGGCCCGTTCAGACCAGGGCAGCCTTGACGATGCCCGGCACCGCGTTCAGCGCGTCGTCGATGCGGGAGGTGTCCTTGATGCCCGCCATCGCGAAATCGGGCTTGCCGCCTCCGTTGCCGCCGGCCACAGCTGCGATTTCCTTCACCAGCTTGCCCGCCGCAAGGCCGCGCGCCTGCGCCTCCTTGCCGACAGCCACAGCCAACGTTGTCTTGCCCTCGGCTTCGCCGATCACCGCAGTAACAGACGCGGGCGCTTTGTCCCGTGCATTGTCGCACAGCTTGCGCAGCGCATCTGTCGCAGTCCCCGTCAGATACATCGTGAAGATCTTTATGCCGTCCACGTCCTTGGCATCCTCAAACAAACCGCTGGCCTTCATGGCCGTCTGCCTCTGCTTAAGGTCGTCCAGTTCCTTCTGCACGGATCTCAGTTCTGCGGTGAGCGCAGCCGCGCGGGCGGGCAGGTCGTGGATATTGCTTACCTTCAGCGCGCCCGCCGTCTGGTTGAGCATATCGGATTTTTCATCCAGCAGGCGCAGCACGCCGTAGCCTGTTGTGCCTTCGATGCGCCGGATACCCGCCGCCACGCTGGATTCGGACAAAATCTTGAAGCAGCCCAGTTCGGCCGTATTGGAAACGTGCGTACCGCCGCAGAATTCCGTAGAAAAGCCCTCCACATCCACAACGCGCACGATATCGCCGTATTTTTCTCCGAACAGCGCCATAGCGCCCAGCTCCTTGGCCTCCTTGAGGGGCATCACCTTGGTGTGTACGGGCAGCGCCTCGAAGATTTTGGCGTTGACGATCCGCTCCACCTCAGCCAGTTCCTGGGGCGTTACAGCGTTGAAGTGCGTGAAATCGAAGCGCACACGCTCGTCGTCCTCATACGAGCCGGCCTGATGCACATGAGCGCCCAGCACTTCTCGCAGAGCTTTTTGCAGCAGATGCGCACCTGTATGGTTGCGCATGATCGCATGGCGGCGGTCGCGCTCCACAGAAGCGATGACCTTATCGCCTGCCTGCACCACGCCGTCCAACAGCGTACAGGTATGCACATAATAACCCTTCGGCGTCTTTTTACAGGCCGTCACCGCCAGATGCGCGCCGCCCGCCGTTGCAATCACGCCGGTATCGGCTACCTGACCGCCGCTCTCGGCATAGAAAGGCGTGCGGTCCAGCACCACCAGAACGCCTTCCTTCGCACCGTCGTCCGTGGACACGGCATCCGTCAGCTCATCGCCGTCGGACAGCGCCACGATTTTGGCCTCAGCCTCCAGCGTGCCGTAACCCAGAAATTCTGTGGCCGAAGCGTCCAGCGCGCCGAACAGATCCGCCGTCCAACCGGAAATGTCACGGCTCAGACGGTCCTTGCGTGCCTTTTCCCGCTGCTTTTGCATCTCGGTACGGAAGCTGTCCTCATCCACCTCAATGCCGTTCTCAGCAGCGATCTCCTTGGTAAGATCCAGCGGAAAGCCGAACGTATCGTTCAGCTTGAACGCGTCAATGCCCGCCAGCACGCGGCGCTTGCCCTCGGCAGCAGCCTTTTCGATGTTGTCGATGAGATTCGACAGGATATTCAGGCCCTGGTCGATGGTGCGGGAGAAGCGCTCCTCCTCTGCGGATATAGTCTTTTTGATATAATCAGCATGCTCCACCAGCTCGGGGTAGGCTCCGCCGTTCTCGCGGATGACGGTATCGCACAGCTCGGCCAGGAACGGGCGCGTAACCCCCAGCATACGGCCATGGCGTGCGGCCCGGCGCAGCAAGCGGCGCAGTACGTAGCCACGGCCCTCGTTGGAGGGCAGGATACCGTCGCTCACCATAAACACGGTGGAACGGATGTGATCGGTGATGACACGGATGGAAACGTCCGTCGCATGGTCGCGGCCGTAGGTCTTACCCGTAATGCGCTCCACATGGTTCAGGATATTGTGAACGGTATCCACCTCGAACAGGTTTCCCACGCCCTGCATCACGCAGGCCAGGCGCTCCAGGCCCATGCCCGTATCAATGTTGGGGCGCTCCAGGCGCGTATATGTGCCCTTGCCGTCTGAATCAAACTGGCTGAACACCAGATTCCAGACCTCCATATAACGGTCGCAGTCACATCCCACCTTGCAATCCGGCTTGCCGCAGCCGTGCTCGGGGCCGCGGTCAAAATAGATCTCGCTGCAGGGGCCGCAGGGGCCGGAGCCGTGCTCCCAGAAATTGTCCTCCTTGCCGAAGCGCACCATGTGGGACGGGTCGATCCCCACTTCCTTTGTCCAAATATTGTAGGCCTCGTCGTCGTCCTCATACACCGAGACGTACAGAAGCTCGGCGGGAATCTCCAGCACCTTCGTCAGGAATTCCCACGCCCATGCGGTAGCCTCGCGCTTGAAATAATCCTGAAAGCTGAAGTTGCCCAGCATTTCAAAGAACGTGCCGTGACGCGCCGTGATGCCCACGCGCTCAATGTCCGGCGTGCGGATGCATTTCTGGCAGGTGGTGACACGGTGGCGCGGCGGCTCCTCCTGGCCGAGGAACCATTTTTTCATCGGCGCCATGCCGGAGTTGATCAACAAAAGGCTGTTATCGTTGTTGGGCACCAGGGGAAAGCTGTCCAAACGAAGGGGTCCTTTGCTTTCAAAGAAAGAAAGGTATTTTTCGCGCAGCTCGTTCAGGCCGGTCCATTCCATCGGGTTCATTCTCCTCACAAAATAAATGTCATTTTTGTTCTGCCGTGTAAAAAAATATAGCCCTCGCCCCTGTGTCAGGGACGAAGGCCTGTCAGCATCCGTGGTACCACCCAAATTGCGTACCAAAAGGCACGCCGCTTTCCCCGCGTTAACGCCGCAGCTACGTCCCGCTCATCACGGGAGGCTATCCGGGTGGCGGTGGGGTCCGAAGCGGGAACGTCTCAGCCCTGCGTTCCCTTTCTGTAAGCCGTGCGGAACCCCATTGGCCCAGTCTCTGCCGTAATACCTGTTTTTACACGTTTACCATATTATTATAAATCAAATCCGGGCAATGTCAACCCCCGGATGGCTTACTCCTGCGCAAGAAAAAAGCTCAGGGCATCCGTTACTTTGGCGAACACCTGCGCAGCGTCGTCGCTGTCGTGTGTGCCGCTGTCCAGCAGAACGGCGATGGTATATCGAGGTTCTTCCGCAGGGTAAAAACCCACGAACCACGCGTCCATAATTTCTTCTCCGTCCTCCTGATAGCGGCCCGTCTGCGCTGTCCCCGTCTTGCCCCCCGCACCGCCGGCCCGGGGCGCGGCTTTTCGCCCCAGCCCTTCCTCAACAACGCCCACAAGCATCTGCCGAATCACCTCCGCCACATCTTTGTCCATCACCTGCCGCTGGACGGGGCGGTACAGGCTTTCCGTTACCGACTGCGTGTATTCATCCACAATTCCCTCCACAAACACAGGTTCCACATACCGCCCTCCGTTTGCAAACAGGTTCATCATCGCGGCAACCTGTACGGGCGTGGCGGTCAGCGCTCCCTGGCCGAAGCTGATAGATGCGAGCTGGCCCAGATCTTCCAGCTGCGCCGCGTCCGGCAGGTTCCCGGAGGCTGCCCGCAGACCGCCCGCAACCTGCTGGCTTTGCCCAAATCCCGCACTTTTTGTAATGTCGTACACCGTCTGCGCGCCCAGGCGCAGCCCAAGTTGCACAAAGTAGCAGTTACAGCTTTGCTCCAGCGCGGTTTTCATGTCTACCGTCCCGTGGCCCCGCCCATAGGCGCAGCGGTAAACATGGCCGCCCACCTCGATGGATCCCGTGCATTCATACGTCTCCTGCGCGCTGATTCCCTGCTCCAGCGCCGCCGCGGCCAGCAGCGGCTTGAACACCGAACCCACATTATATGCACTGAGGGCGCGGTTGACCAATGAAGTATCCTGGCGCGCGATGCTTGCGGCCACATTTTCCGGGTCGTACAGCGGCAGGCTCACGCTGGCGCGCACGCGCCCGGTGGGCGCGTCCAGTACAACGATGCATCCCTTATCCACCATTTCAATGCCTACGGCTTCGCAGGCGCGCTGGATGCTTGAATCCAGCGTGAGCATCACACCCGCCCCCGTGCCGGGAGATTCCACCAGGTACGGCGCATCTGATTCTATAAATCCCCCGCGCGCATTCATTGTGCAGCGCACCTCCGTCAAAGTGGAGCCTCCTGTCAAAAGATCATCAAAAGCATATTCCACACCTGAAACACCGTGGCCGGACGCTCCGAGATATCCAATGAGGTGCTGGGCGATGGGCATAGGCTGGTACCGCACAGGCTTTTCAAACGTATACTGCGCACGCGCTGCGGCCGCCCCTGTGACAGGCATCAGGAACGGAGAGCCCCGCTGGATGCTTGCATAAAACTGCGTGCGCAGTTCCGCCGGGATGGCCTCAAACAAAGTATGATAGCTCGTCCTCCCCGGCTCAATCAACGCATAGCGCTCCGAGACCGTCCCTGTAAGCGGCAAAAAACCGCAGTCGTAAATATTGCCGCGCCCTTCACTCAGCACGACGCTGGTACTGCTCTGCTGTACGGCGGCAGCCGCATATGCCGGATTTGTAGACACGGCCGCAAGAGCACAAACCACTACGGCGAACGCAAGCAGACACGCGCCCGCCATTGCAATGAGCCTTTTTTTCAACATATCCCCTCCTTTTCCACACAAAAATAGTGTGCGCGCTATATGCCCCGGCTAAACGCCAAACCAGTGTGCGGCGAGATTTTCCTCGTTTCCGGGCATGCAAAAAGCCCCGCCTTCCGGCGGGGCTCTGTCCAGCAGGGATAATGTTTCTCAGGTTGGGGCTCACTCCGCATCGAATACGATCGCCTGAATGGCGTTTACGATATCCTGCGTAGTAAAGCGCGCCACGCCAATAGCGTCCAGCATACGGTCCGTCTCCGACTTCGTCGCATCGATGTAGCGGAATTCGGCGCGCTGGATCGCATTTTCCAGAACCGATTTTTCCTCAGGCGTATTGCCGGGATCGTTCCATTCTTTTGTGAGGAGCTGCAACGTAGCGGAAATCGCCTGCTGCTTTGTAAAAACGGCGTTGGCCGCCTCTGTCTGGAATTCAGAAACACTGTTGAGTGTACGCATCGTGATCGTTCCTCCGTCCTTTATTTTCCTGGGGCTGTTTTGATTCTACACCCGTCGCACATAAAACGCAAGCGCCGTTTTCCGGAAGAAGCGGTTGCATACACTAAACGATCGGGTCCAGCTCCTGCGCTTTCATACGCAGCTCGATTTTCGCGCTCAGACGCACTTCCTTAAAAGCATCCTTGATGCGGTTCTCCACCACAACGCTGTCGGCAGGCGAAGTGACCGTCAACATAAGGATGTACTGGTTGCGGCTGTAACGGCTGAATACATCGCCCTTGCGCAGAGACTCCCGAATGACTTCCTTGCCGCGCGCCATCGCGTCCACGATCTCCTGTTTTGCCACGGTCTGGCCGTTTTTTCCTTCAAACGTCACAAGGATGAGCAGCACATGACTATTGGAACGTGCCGCGCTTCGTGCGACCATCTGGTACACGGATTTGAACATCTCATACTCGCAGTAGTATGCGCCGTGGATGGGCCGGGCGTCCCGCGTAATCTCGCCCAAATCCTGCTGGATCTGGCGCAGATTTTCCTTCATCTGGTTCGCTCCTTGGGAAGCCCAGAGATATATGTCCCGCAGCTCGGGCGAAAGACGTTCGCCCAGCTCGTCGTAAAACAGGTTGGAGATCACCGGATAATAGCTCAGCACAGCCTGCTTCATATCCAACCTGCGCATGGTATTGAAGATGTAGCGGTAAAGTTCCTCGTGCAGCGGCTCCAGCAGCGCCGCACGGTTGCAGATATCCAGCGTCTCCTCCAGATCCTCCCTGCCTCCGCGTTCGCAGAGCGTGGCAGCCAGATTTTTAACGGTACGCAGATAGGTCTGCCGCAGATAACTGCTGTATTGGATGACCCACTGCTGCATGCTCAGGCTGGGCAGAAGATCGCCGGTATACAGCTTCAGCGCTCGCCGCGCATGCGGGATACGCTCCTCCGCCGGCGTGCCCGGTTGATCCGCAAGACGCGCCTCCTGCTCGAATTCCCACACATCGGTGGTGACGGAGATTTCCGGGTTCCAAATGTAACGCCCGCTCTCTGTGATGATAAAGCGTTTTTCCTTATCCGCTTTCTGCAAAAACTTGCGAAGCGAATACGCCGCGTTTTTCAACGCGCCGGCCGGGTTTTCGATTTCATCGCTCTCCCACAGGCCGTCCATCAGCTGCTCATTCGTCAGCTTTTTATCGCCGCGCAGCAAAAGCAGCGCCAAAAGCTCCAAAGGCTTGTTGAGCCGCGCGCTGTGCTCCAGGATCGGCGTACCGTTCCACAGGATCGTCATACCGCTGAACAGGGATATTTCCATTTTACTTTGCTCAGGCACTTTCCTCTCCCCCTTCCGAATCAATTTGGATTCAGCTCATTGCTGAAAGGCGTTTTTCCATCGCCTCATAATGCATGCAGTGTGTGAGGGCTGTCTCTTTACTGACGCGCTTTTCCGTCACCAGGCGCAGCAGGCTTGTGTCCATGGTACACATACCCTGTGCCGCACCCGCTTGAATAGCGGAATCAATCTGGTGCGTCTTTGCCTCACGGATCAGGTTTTTGATGGCCGGGTTCGTATACATGATCTCAAACGCCGGGGTCTGCTTGCCGTCCAGCGTGGGAACAAGCTGCTGGCTGATGACCGCCTGAAGCACCATGGAGAGCTGCATGCGCACCTGCGCCTGCTGCCCGGCCGGGAACACATCGATGATGCGGTCCACCGTGTTGGCAGCGCCTGTGGTGTGCAGCGTGCTGAACAGCAGCTGCCCCGTCTCCGCGGCGGTCATGGCCACCTCGATGGTCTCATAGTCCCGCATTTCGCCTAGCAGGATGACGTCCGGGCTCTCCCGCAAAGCACTGCGAAGGGCGCTGACATAGCTCGGAGAATCGGTTGAGATCTCTCGCTGCGTCACGATACATCTGTCATGCCGATGGATGTATTCAATGGGGTCTTCCATTGTGATGATGTGCCCTTCTCTTGTCTGGTTGATGGCGTTGATGAGGCAGGCCAGCGTTGTGGATTTGCCGCTGCCCGCCGAGCCCGTCACCAGGACAAGTCCTTTCATCAGCCTGGCCGAGGCAAGCACCTCAGGCGGAATGTTCAGCTTTTCCGGCTCCGGCAAGCCAAAACGTATCACACGAATGACCGCCGCAAGGCTGCCGCGCTGATGCAGAACATTCGCCCGGAAACGTCCGAGATCCGGAATCGAAAAGGAAAAATCGTCGTCCATGTCCTCCCGTTCGATGCGGCTGCGGCTGCGTCCGCACAGCGTGTAAATATCCGAGATGACCGCGGCGGTATCCGCAGGCATCAGCCGCGTTTCCATCCGCCTCTGACGGCCGTCCACCTTATAGGTAAGCGGCAGGCCGGCGATAATAAAAATATCAGACGCACCCATTTCAACGGCCTGTCTGAGCGTTTCCCTGACGTCCATGCGTCTCCTCCTATCCTTCCCGCAGTGTACCGAACAGCGCAGGAGCCTCGGCCTCGCCCGCCCATTCGGCGCTCTGCTGCCATTGTATCACTCTGTATCCGCCGTCCGCTGTCAACTCCGCAAAAACAGAAAGCGAACGCCCGTCCGCGCCCTCCAGCACGGCGCTCACACCGGGGCCTTCCCGGGCAGTGCCATGCGGCAGCAGCGCATCCAGCTCCGCCGTATCCCCGGCCTGCGCCAGCGCTGCGTCCAGCTCTGCCAGCCATTGTTGTCCCGCGCATTCCAGCGCATAAACGCTTTGGGCCTGACGCGCCTGCTTCTGCGCGAGTGCAAGGTCGGCCCGGGCGGTGGAAAAGCTCAGCACAGAGAGCGTTGCCAGACACAGGATGATCACCGTCAGCAGCAGCGACAGCCATCCCAGACGCACCGGCCTGCTTTCCATCTCGTCCCCCCCTTGCCCGCGGCGTTACCCGCCGATGTA
>OGYI01002564.1_pt1 | contig 13325 bp, 12 predicted proteins | sample 1576521 | NCBI WGS metagenome assembly OGYI01 (sample SAMEA3541484, study PRJEB24748) | human gut metagenome | biome: human gut; feature: human-associated habitat; material: faeces | place: China | collected 2012
ATCACATCTGGAGATATGCGGATTGATCTGGATAGCCGGCGGGTATTTATCTCGGATAAGGAAGTGAATCTGACAGCAAAAGAGTTTGATCTGCTTGAATTATTGATCACAAACCCGAATAAGGTTTATAACCGGGAGAATCTGTTGAATCTCGTTTGGGGTTATGATTATCCGGGGGATGTGCGGACAGTAGATGTCCATGTGCGTCGTCTCAGAGAAAAAGTGGAAGCAAATCCGAGTGAGCCACGGTATATACATACAAAATGGGGTGTTGGTTATTTCTTCCAGAATTAAAAAGACTAAAAAAAAGAAAAACAGTTTTTTATACAGCATGCGTTTATGGTTGGTAGTTGCCCTGATTGCGGTAACTATCAGCCCTTTATTTATTATGCGGCTGGTTGCTCTGAATAATATCGAAGTTCAGCTCCGTACTCGGCGGGGAAATGAACTTTCCAACTATGCGTTGATTCTTTCAAATCAGATTGTTCGGAGTAATTATTTGAAAGGCGAAAATAAGGAGATCGTTCATGCAGATATGAATCAAAGCGCCTCCATGTATAATGGCCGTATATTGATTATCGACAATCAATACAATATTGTAAAAGATACCTATTCTACACTGGACAGTCTGACATCAATTTCCCAGGAAACGGTACAGGCTATGAATGGCGAGAGTATCAAAAAATATAACAAAGAGGACGGAATGCTGGAACTGGCCGTGCCGATCACAACGGAAGATAAAAAGGAAGTTCTCGGAGTGATTCTCTTTTATTCATCGGTTTTGGATATCCAAAAAACCTGCGATTCCATCGGACGCTCCTTTAATGGTATTACGACGGCTCTGGTCGGACTCTGCATTTTACTTTCCCTGATTATTGCCAATTTATTTACAAAACCGTTGAAACGGGTGGCGAATTCCATCGACCGGATGGCTGAAGGACATTTTGACGAAGAGATTCATCTGAGAGGATTTTCAGAGATAAGGCTGATTTCCGATTCTTTTAATACAATGCTCGGAAAAATGCAGAAGGTGGAGAATTCCCGACAGGAGTTCGTTTCCAATGTATCCCATGAGCTGAAGACACCGATCACATCCATTAAGGTATTGGCAGATTCTCTGAATATGCAGGAAAATGTTCCGAATGAAGTCTATAAGGAGTTTATGCAGGATATTGTTGTGGAGATCGATCGAGAAAATCAGATTATCAATGATTTGCTTGCACTTGTTAAAATGGATAAATCGGTGGCTGAACTGAATATATCTGCGGTCAATGTCAATGATATGCTGGAAATGATTTTAAAACGGCTGCGTCCGATCGCGGCGAAACGGAATATAGAGCTTGTTTTCGAGAGCTTTCGACAGGTGACGGCAGAGTGTGATGAAGTAAAATTAAATCTGGCATTTACGAATCTGGTGGAAAACGGTATTAAATATAACGTGGCTGGAGGATGGGTGAAGGTATCGCTGGATGCAGATCATAAATATTTTTATGTGAAAGTCACGGATTCGGGCATTGGTATTCCGAAGGAATATCAGGATCAGATTTTTGAACGTTTTTACCGGGTGGACAAGGCGCGTTCCAGGGAAACCGGTGGTACGGGACTGGGACTGGCGATTACGAAAAATATTATATTGATGCACAATGGAGCCATTAAGGTGTTAAGTAAGGAAGATGAAGGTTCTACTTTTGTTGTTCGTATTCCTTTGAGGCATATTCAGGAAGGATTGAATGGAGGGGTGAAAAATGAGAAAAAATAAATTTTTTGCCGTTCTGTTTCTGAGCTTATGTCTGATGTTGTCAATGGCCGGATGCAGTTCAATCAGAAATATTTGGAATAAATTGGGACATAAAGAAAATGCAGAGGTGACAACGACGGAGGCATCCCATGGAATTTATCAGATGAATCTGGGTGAAACCCGGCTGATCAAAACTGCTTATGGGATAACAACAGATTCGACGGAGGAATTGATTAAGGCGTGTATCGAGGGTATGAAGCAGACGCCGTCAGATAATGCTTATAAATGTCTCATTTACGGAGATGTTCAGGTGACGGATTATGCCTATGACAGTAATAGCCGGCTGGTCACATTGTATTTTGAGCCGGCATATAGTAAGCTGACGGCATCCAGAGAGATACTGACCCGGGCCGGAATCGTAAAAACGCTCACCCAGTTCAGCGATGAGATTCAGTATGTTTCCTTTGTTATTGGCAATCAGCCGATGACGACGGCTGATGGTTCCGTAATGATGATGCGGGGAAAAGACTTTGTTGATAATATCAGCGGTAATATGGAATATGTCCGGGAGGACTATGTCACCATGTATTTTGTTAGTGAGGACGGAACCAAACTTCAGGCCGAAGATGTTATGCTGAAATATTTGAGCAAAATTAATCTGGAGACAGCGCTGGTAAACAGTCTGGTATCCGGGCCGATCACGAAAGGGCTGAAACCTTCATTATCCCCGGATACGGTAGTGAATAAAGTCAATATTCGGGAAGGAATATGCTATGTAGATGTGGATAAAACCTTTCTTGAACGGGTGAACGGGCAGAGCTTCGAGTTAAATATTTATTCTGTGGTAAATACATTGACACAAATGACCGGTGTGAGCCGTGTTCAGTTTTTGATTGATGGAGTGATTTTCAATGGTTCGGTAGAAGGCATACATATTGATGGGATGTTTGAAAAGAATATGTCCCTTGTCTATCGTCCGGAAAAGGAAGGGCAAAATGCGGATCCGACGCCGAAGCCGCCGGAAGACGGAGATGCTCTCAAAAGAGACATTGAACAGCAGTTGAAAGATAATACGGTGACTTCTGAAAACACAAATTCGGGTGAAACAGTGGCTGACGAAGCAGAATCAAGTGAAATGCCGGTGGAAGCTGAAGCTCCGACAGAGCCGATACCGGAAGCAAACGGAGAAAATACAGGAGAATAATACATGAAACGTCCACTGATGGGTGCAGGTATCGCCTTGGTGGCAGGAACAGCAGCAGCCTTATTTGGCGTTCCCGGTTTATGGGTGGCTATAACAGCGGCTGTGGGTGTCGTGTGTTTGATGAAATGGACAGAGTGTTCTTTAATCTATGCTTTAGGACTATCTGTCTTTTTGTTTGTCGGATTTTGTCGAGGTATGTCAAGCACGACTGAGGTGTATGAAAATTTCCACATGGAAGAACATATCAGAGGAGAAGTGTGGCGGGTGCAGCAAAAATCTAAAAGCACATACATTTATGTTAAGACAGATGAAAAATTTTCTGTATTAGTTACAGTTGCCTGTCGGGAAAATGAAGAAAAAAGACAGCAGGAATATTACAAGGGTCAGGTGATTCAGGTCGTGGGCAGAGCGGAGGCTTTGGATACTCCGTCAAATCCGGGGCAGTTTGATGCAATGCAGTATTACGGATCTCAGGGAATCATGTATCGTCTAAGAGCAGATGAGATTTCCATGATTTGTGAAGGCCCATGGATATGGCGCAAGCTTCGGTTCCTGGAGAAATTGAAAGGCGCTCTCTTTAATTTTTATGGTTTGACGATGAGTGAGGATGGCGCCGGGGTAGTACAGGCAGCCGTACTTGGTGACCGTTCCGGATTTCAGGAGGATTTACGTCGGTATTATCAGCAAAATGGCTGGATGCATCTGGTCACGACGTCAGGGCTTCATTTGTCCTTTATTGCCATGGGTCTTTATCGGAGATTGAGAAAATCAACGGTGCCTGTCCTGCCGTCAACAGTGACGGCGCTGTTACTGATGATGGCTTATGGATATATGACGGACTTTGGAGATTCAATGTTAAGAGCTATGGGAATGATGGTGTTTCTGCTTGTAGGCCGATTGCTGGGAAGGAAAGTGGATGTTCCGACAGCTCTTGTACTGACGGCCGATGTTTTACTGTTTCTTCGGCCAGAACGTCTCTTTTTGGCTGGTTTCCAATTATCTTTTGGCGCTGTGGCCGGAATGGAAGTGGGAAAATATATTATAAAATACTGGCGGAATGGGGAGAAGGAACAAAAGAACGAAAATGCAGATGTTTTTAAGGAGCGCTATTTAAAAAGGATTTCGGAGATTCTTTGGGTACAGATAGGGATATTTCTTGTGACCCTGCCTATACTGCTGTGGCATATGTATGAAGTCCCGCTGATGGGATTCTTTTATAACTTTTTTATGATTCCTCTGGTTTCTGTGATTGTCCCGGCTGTCTTTGCGGCCGGACTGATCGGAATCAGTCATATACCAATACTGGCTGGAGCGGCTATGAAGGTGATGTGGGGAATTGATTGGCTTTTAAAGTGGGTTCACAAGCTTCCTTCCTGTGTTTTAATCTGCGGAAAGCCTCAATGGCGGCAGATATTCCTGTTCTGCATCTTTGTGTTCATCGCCCTATGGATTTTACGTCGAAAACGAATAGGATGTAAAAAGTCTGTCAAATGCTTGCTTTTTGCCGGGATACTGGTTGTGGGCTGCTTTATTTTAATGTTTGTCCGTGAAAGGTCGGATCAGATTTTATGTATGGATGGAAGCCGGGAGATGCATTTGATACAAGTATTAGATCGGAAGTGACAGTACTGGATGTGGGGCAGGGAGATGGCATTTGTATCCTTGGGGAACATGGAGAGACCATATTAGTGGACGGAGGAAGTTCGGATGTGAAAAAAGTTTATCAGTACCGGATTGAACCCCTACTTAAATATTACGGAGTGAGAAAAATAGACGCCTGGTTTTTGACCCATGGTGATTTTGATCATGCGTCCGGTATTGAAGAAGCATTAAGCAGTTGTGCGATTCCTGTCAGACAGGTGATTTTACCGGATATTGCTGAAGACGAGACATTGGATGAAATCCGAAGGGCTGCCATTGAAAAAAATATTCCGGTTCAGATTATCCGGCCGGAAGATCAACTAACAGCCGGAAATTTCAGGCTGACGTGCCTTTATCCGAAAGTTGAGTGGGGGCTGATGGATAAAAATAATAATTCTCTCGTTTTGATGTTGTCACGAAAAATGGGTGAAAAGGATTTCAGGATGCTGTTTATGGGAGATCTGGAGAGTGAGGGAGAAGCTTTGCTCCTTGAAAAGAAAGGGTTACCGGACTGTGATGTACTTAAGGTTGGGCATCATGGTTCATCCAGGGCGACTTCCATGCATTTTCTGAAAGCAGTGATGCCAGAATGGGCTTTTATATCCTGTGGGGCAGATAATCGTTATGGTCATCCCCATGCCCAAACTTTGGAACGGCTGGACAAAGCAGGGTGCCAATATCTGACAACAGCCAGGCAAGGGGCTTTGATTCTTCGCATTTTTTCCGGAGATTACCAGGTGATGGCCTGGAAGAAAAAAAGAAAATATTAGCATGAGACTTTAAGGTATGGTATACTGCCTATAGGATGATTGAATCTATAGAAATCCATGCCAGGAAAGAAGGGGAATATTTATGAAAGCTACGATTATTTATGGGAGTCCAAGAAAAAGAGGAAATACGGCAGCATTGTTAGTACCTTTTATGGATGAATTACAAAAAAATGGTGTAATACTTGATTACTTTGATGTCTATGAAAAGAAAATTGCCGGATGCAGAGCCTGTCTGGGTTGTCAAAAAGATTCTGAAAAAGTTTGTTGTGTGATTCAGGATGATATGCAGCCGGTCTTAAATTCTATGGCCGAGTCGGATTTGATCATTATCGCGGCGCCTGTTTATGCCTGGTCTGCTCCGGCACCTGTAAAAGCGGTGATTGACCGAGCTATTTATGCATCCTGTAAGTATTATGGGGACGATCCGCATGGTCCGGCTTTGTTTAAGGGGAAACGTTTTGCATTGCTCACGACCTGCGGCTATCCGGTGGAGAAGGGTGCTGACCTTTATGAAGAAATGATGAAACGTTACTGTAAGCACTGCGGTCTTACATACACCGGAATGCTGGTGGAAAGACAGAGAAATTTAAAAGAGCCATTTATGAATGAAGAAAAAGAAAAGCATGCAAGAGAATTTGCAAGATCCTTTCTATAAAGCGGTGAAAAGGAGAGCAGGATGTGAAAATACTTAATCAGCATATAAAATCAGGAAAATTCAAACCGGTATATCTGATTTACGGGACCGAGGATTATCTGCGAAAACAATATCGGGATAAAATGAGGCAGGCCATTGTCGGCGATAATACAATGAATTACAGCTATTTTGAGGGGAAGGGAATCTCTGTTAAAGAACTGATCGATCTGGGGGAAACCCTGCCTTTTTTCAGCGAACGGCGCCTGATTCTGGTGGAAAACAGCGGATTTTTTTCATCGGCCCAGGATGAACTGGCGGCTTATCTAAAGGAATTGCCGGAGACAACCTGTTTTATTTTTGTTGAGAAGGATGTGGATAAACGAAATAAACTGTTTAAAACGGTTTCTTCCCTTGGATATGCGGCCAATATGACGCCGCCCGATGAACGGACGCTGATGCGATGGATCGCCGGACTTTTGAAGGGTGAACACCGTCAGATCTCGGAGAGTACCCTGCGTTATTTTCTGGAACGGATTGACACGGATATGGAAAATATACGCCGGGAGTTGGATAAGCTGGTCGTCTATACAGACGGCAGGGAAGAGATTGTTCGGGAGGATATTGACGCGGTATGTACGGTCTACACAGAGAGCCAGGTGTTTGATATGGTAAAGGCAGTAGCGGAAAAGCAGCAGGCAAAGGCCTTACAGCTTTATTATGAGCTGATTGGACAAAAGGAGGCGCCGATGCGGATTCTCTACTGGATCACACGTCAGTTTAATCAGCTTTATCAGATGAAAGATCTGCAGAGCAAAGGATATCCGGAACATGTGATAGCTGAACGTATGGAGGTTCAGGATTTTGTCGTGCGAAAAAATAACGCCCTGTGCCAGCACTTTTCCCTGGCAGAGCTTCGTCAGGCGGTGGAAGTCTGTGTGGAACGGGAAGAAGATGTGAAAACAGGACGTTTGAACGACCGGATGGCCGTGGAATTATTGATTATACGTTTTTCGGTGTAGAGCTGGAAAGGGCCTGAAATTCAAAGCAGGCCGTCCATATATTGACAGAAAATGTTTGAAAGTTCGCTGTCATTTTCTGTCATACCCCCCGAATACCACCGAATCAGGAGGCGGAAGAGGGCGCCGGAAAACAGATAGGCCGGATAGGTCCGGCGGCGGTCCAGAGACGGAAAATGGGGGCAGGAGAGGATGAACTGGTCAAGGCTTTCCTGAATCTGATCGTCCATACCTGCCTGATGGAGAAGATTGAAAATGGCCGCATTTTCCCTGGCAACATGGAAGAAAGCGGTCATGACACGGCGTGTCGGTGTATGGCCGGGGAGGGCATTGATTTTTTCAGAAAAACGATCCATCAAATCTCTTAAACTTCCGGTCAGGATGTCTTCTTTACTGTCAAAATTCCGGTAGTAGGAAACACGGGAAACTCCGGCACGGGTTGTAATCTCAGAGACTGTGATAGACTCAAAATTTTTTTCCCGCATCAAATCAATAAGTGCGCCGACAATACTGTTTTTGACATGAAGATTTGCTTCCTTTCGCTTATCCATTTCTATTTCTCCTTTGTAAAATCTTGAACTATATGATACAAGTGTAGCATTTAAAAAGCGGGGCGTCAAGATGACAGCGATGTCCGTACGTATAAAGTTTTCTGAAGGGAATGATTGAATGTCATACAAAATCCTGGTTGTGGAAGATGAACCGGATATTAACGGGTTATTGGTTAAAATATTAAAAGAAGCTGATTATCACACGATACAGGCTTTCTCAGGCACAGAAGCGAAACTTTTGCTGGAAAGAGAGATTCCGGATGCGATTTTACTCGACTTGATGCTTCCGGGAATGTCGGGGGAAGAATTACTTCATGATATTCGTGGAAATCAGCATAACAATGTTCCTGTTTTGGTTATTTCGGCAAAAGACGCACTGAGCGACAAGGTATCGCTTTTAAAAGAGGGCGCTGATGACTATGTGACAAAGCCCTTTGAACCGGAGGAGGTTCTGGCAAGGATTCAGGCGGCTTTAAGACGTGTCGGAAAGGATGCGTCGGCCCGGAAGAATCTTGTTTATAAAAATATAAAACTCTGTACGGATTCCCGGAAGGTGACGGTGGCTGGAAGTGAGATTGGACTCACAGCCCATGAATATGATATTCTTTATCTGCTCATGCAGAACCCGGAGAAGGTATATTCCAGAGAAGCTCTGTATGAACTGGTCTGGCATGGAGGTTATTACGGAGAAAATAATACGGTGAATGTGCATGTCAGTAATCTGAGAAAAAAACTGAAAGAGAAAGATTCGGGAGAGGAGTATATTCAGACTGTCTATGGTATTGGATTTAAGTTACAGTAAAAATCTTTATAACTTCTTTAAAAGTTCTTTATGACTTATTAAAGACTGAAATGCTAGAATACGTTTGTCAATGGGGAAAACCAGAGATTGACAGACGTATTTTTAAAATGGAGGTAGATGGATGAACGAATATGTCATAGAGACAAAACAAATCGTAAAAGCCTATGGTTCTTTTCTTGCGTTGAATCATGTGAATCTTCATGTGAAGCGGGGAGAAATTTATGGGCTGATCGGTGATAACGGCGCAGGAAAGAGTACGCTCTTAAAATTACTGGCCGGCCACAGTTATGTGACGGAGGGTGAAATCCGGCTTTTTGGAACATATGGTGCGAAAGAGTTGGAGAATTCCAGAAAGAAAATCGGTTTTATGGTTGAACAGCCTGGATTTTTTCCGAATATGACGGTGGAACAGACGTTAACTTATTATTGTATCCAAAAGGGAATTCCAGATTCAAGAAAGGTGGATGAGATGCTGCAACTGACCGGCATTGATGAAAAGAGGAGGAGCCGATGCAAGACGCTTTCGTTGGGCCAGAAGCAGAGGCTTGGTCTTGCCATTGCCATGATCGGGGAACCCCAGGTTCTGGTGCTGGATGAGCCGATTAACGGCCTGGATCCAAGCGGCATTCTGGAGTTCCGCCATTTACTTCAGTGTTTAAATGAGGAAAAGAATATTACCATTTTGCTTTCGAGCCACATATTGAGCGAATTGCAGCAGGTTGCGACAATGTATGGATTTTTAAATAAGGGCATCCTGATTGAGGAAGTTTCTGCCCGTGCCTTGCAGGAAAAATGTTCAGATTGTATTGAGATCGTACTTTCTGACGTGGAAAAATATGCGGTCCTGATGGAAAAGAATTTTCCGGCAGAAACCTATAAGATACTTCCGGAAAATAATATCCGCATTTATAAACCTCAGCGTCCGGCAGAGGTTTATAGTAAACTTGCTTCTGAAAATGATATTTATATTACAGGAATGAAAACCATACAGACATCTTTAGAGGATTATTATATGGAATTAAAGAAAAGAGGTGGCGTACAATGATGAACTATATAAAAAGTGAATTTTACCGGATTTTTCACGGCAGAGAAATTTACCGTTTTATAATCACTTTAGCTCTTTTGGCATTTTCATTTAATGCTGTATTGGCATGGTTTCGGAGAATGGATGATTTTCCCTATGGCATTACCTCTCATTCTTATTCGAATTTAGTCGCCAGTCCTCTGATCTTTGGTCTGATGGGCGCTATTGTCGGAATGATTCTTTATGAAGGAAACCGAAGAAACGGAAATCTGAAAAATACGGTAGCTTTCGGCATTTCAAGAACAAAAATTTTTATTTCCGAATGTATTGTGACGACCATCATATCCTTGATTTCAATGGTTATTATCCTGGCGGACTACATCGGGAGTGCGGTGATGCTTTTGGAGCAGGCCGGTCCGGTGGAGTTAAATGATTTGCTGACAGAGGTCCCAGCCGTGTTTTTAATTGCGGTGGCCTGCCTGATTTCGGGGATTGTCTGTATCGAGGTTTTCGGAAAAAGTTCGACGGGAATTATCATTTGGACGGTTATCTGGTTTATCTTTCCAAAGATATTCTTTCACCTGGGACTTCGTGTCGATGTGCTTTATGATATCGCGATGTGGATGCCGTCGAATTTCTTTGGAATGAGCGGGATGACCGTCAATATGAGCCGGTGTATCACGGCATGGGAAACTGTTGGCGGAATGATAAAATGTCTCATTTCCGGAGTGGTGGGAACCATCGTTTCTTTGGCCGCAGGCATTTTATTATTAAGAAAGAGGGAATTGTAATTAGAAATCGGGTTTTGGAGGAGGTGCGAGATGATATATTTTATTTTGATTGTTATGGCAATCCTGGGCATGTATTTTGCATTTCGCTATATATCACTTTTATATGCTTTTCGTAAAATGGAACAGGAAATGTGTGACATACAAAAAGACCTCGCTCAAAACCAGATGCTTCATATGCCGGTGCCAGATCGGCATTTGGCAGAAGTTGTGTGCGCGTTTAATACAACTTTAGAAGGTATACAAAAAGAACGGCAAAAATATGAAAAAAGAGAGAAAGAATTTCAGAAACAGATAGAGAATATCAGCCATGATCTGCGGACGCCTTTAACGGTGATTCTCGGATATTTAAAATTTATCAGGAATAAACCCTATATCACACAGGATAAAGAGCTGAAAGAGACCATAGAAATTATTGAGTATAAAGCGGAGACGATGAAGAACCTTGTCGCTCAGTTTTATGAGGTTTCACGATTAAATGCGGGGGATTATAAATTGAAGCTGGACAAGGTGGATATTTCCAGAATCTTAAGAGAGTCCCTTGTGGGAAATTATCAGGTCCTTCAACAGTCAGATTTAAATGTGAGCGCAGATATACCGGAACATCCGGTGTGGATTTTGGGTGAAACGGCGGCTTTGGAGCGTGTGTTTCTTAACCTGATGCAAAATGCCGGACGATATGCCGACACCCTTTTGAATATCCGGGTTCAGGAAAATCCTGAAAATGTATCCGTTTTCTTTGTCAATGATACAAAGTCATTGTTCGAAGAAGACATTTCTCATTTGTTTGACAGGTTTTATATAGGGGATCATTCACGAAATCAGGGAGGTACAGGTTTAGGTCTGACAGTGGCAAAATCATTGGCGGAAGAGATGGGTGGAGCATTGAGTGTCCACACGGACAGGCCGGGACTGTTGGAACGGGAGAGCGGTAAAACAATGATCTGTTTTGAATTGTCTATGCCGGTGATAAAGAGCAGGCCGGAATGCGAGTAGATACCTATCCCGGCCTGTTTTATGCTTTTAAATAAAAAAGAACTGAGATGTGAGGGTGTATATCTCAGTTCTTTCGTTTTCATTTTATAATCTTTGTTTGAACATTCGCATTGCGCCCGCTCAAAAAGCTTCGCTTTTTTCGTTGACGGCATTCGCCTTATAAAAACACAATCCGTCAAAACTGCTTGCAAGCAATCGTTTTGCCGTCTTCTGTTTTTGCAATGCCTGCGAAATAATTCGCATTGCGCCCGTTCAGAAAAACTCCGTTTTTCTTCACTGACGGCATTCGCCTTATAAAAACTGAATCTGCCAAAATTGTCTGTAAACAGCCATTTTGTCAGCTTCTGTTTTTGCAATGCTCATTGCTTACGCCATTTTGTTGACAGCAAGGTTCAAACGGCTGATTTTTCTGGAAGCAGTATTCTTATGGTATACGCCTTTGGAAGCTGCTTTATCTATAGCGCTGGTAGCTTTTAATAATTCAGCTTTAGCCAGCTCTTTATCATTCGCTGCGATAGCTGCATCTACTTTTTTGACAGCAGTCTTAACAGCGGATTTTGTCATCTTATTTCTTAAAGCCTTTGTCTGAGTTACAAGGATTCTTTTTTTTGCAGATTTGATGTTAGCCAATCTGGACACCTCCCTTTACTGAATATTTTTCATGTGTATATTCATTAAAGCCGGACACGGACGTTCTAATGTAAACATACCCTTATATAATAAGAGAATCTTTTGCAATTGTCAATACATAATCCGAAATCTTTTGGAAAAAATTCATAGTAAAAAGCAGAGAAAAGGGGCAGATTTATGAATAGTTCAGTGCGTACGGATCTGGCGATTGAGAATGCGGAAATGTTCCAGGAAACGGAGGAACTCCAGGGGATTCGGATTGAGGAAGAAACAGGGCAGGTATCAGGAATCCGGGTGACCTGGGTTACAGTGGAAAATGAGCAGGGGGCAAAAAAACTTGGAAAGGCCATTGGAGATTATGTTACTCTGGAAGTTCCGATGCTGGATGCAACAGACGTTAGCTATCACCGGGAGATTACCAATGAAGTAGCAGAACAAATACGCAGGTTACTTCCGGATATAAAGCATAAAAGGGTCCTGGTGGCCGGTGTGGGGAACCGTGAGATGGCTCCGGATGCCCTCGGGCCTATGGTGGTGGACCATCTGTTTATCACGAGGCATCTGATTCAGGAGTATGAGAAGCATTCGGAGATTACAAAGGGAATGGGGTGTGTCAGTGCTCTGGCGCCGGGGGTAATGGCTCAGACAGGGATAGAAACCAGGGAGATTTTGCTGGGTACGATTCGGGAGACAAAGCCGGAGGTGCTCATTGTAATTGATGCTCTGGCGGCCCGAAGCGTAAAACGGTTAAATAAAACGATTCAGATTACAAATACGGGAATTGCGCCGGGAGCCGGTGTGGGGAACCGGCGTTTTGGTATCGATGCAGAGAGTATGGGTATTCCGGTCATTGCCATTGGCATTCCGACGGTGATTGACGCAGCCACTATTGTCAATGATACAGTGGGAAATTTGCTGGCCATTATGGATGAGACAAGGAATCGTCTTTCAGAACGTATATGGGAGGGGGTCGCCCCCTTTGATGAACAGGAGCGGTACCAGCTTATGCGGGAATTGATGGCTCCGGAAATGATGAATATGTTTGTGACACCAAAGAATATTGACGAAATTGTTCAGCAGATGAGTTATACGCTCTCGGAATCTTTGAACAGCCTTTGTCATTCTATGGCATAGGTTTTTTACAGCCACATATAATAGTGATGGTACCTGAAGGACAAAACGAAAGTTGAGGCGGGTAATGCGGTTGGGAAGAAAATTTTTCTATTTATTTGAAATGATATGCGGATTCCTTTTTCTTTGGCTCACCGGGCTTTTATCCGGGGAGAATGTGTGGCTGAATAGTATGAGTCCGGTAATTTATGGACGAGATGTGTATATTTCTGTTTCGAAGCTGACAGAGAGCTTTTCAGACGGATTGATTGGAAGTTGGGCGCCGCTGTGGCTGACCCAGAAAGAACGTGCTGCATTTTCTGGAAATAGTATAAATGAGTTGTATCCGTCAGATAGTGTCCTGGCGGCTGTATATGCAGAAAATCATCCGGATTCGGAAAGCGGGGGCACGGGAGCGGCT
>OGYI01002571.1_pt1 | contig 13279 bp, 12 predicted proteins | sample 1576521 | NCBI WGS metagenome assembly OGYI01 (sample SAMEA3541484, study PRJEB24748) | human gut metagenome | biome: human gut; feature: human-associated habitat; material: faeces | place: China | collected 2012
CAATACTTGGCGGCCTGCTCTGTCGCCTCACAGGGATCGCCGCTCCACGCGGCGGTGATATACGCAAGGGGTCGTTTCATTTTGAAAACCTCCATTTTTATAATGTGGTGGGTCAACCTTTTTCCCCCGCCCTTTTCCAATCTTGGAAAAGGGGGCGGCTCTGGAGGATATACCCCCGCCGCTTGCCGGAGAAAAAGCACAGCCGGGGCAGGCGGTCAAGGGCAAGGCCGCCGCACACGGCGGGGCGAAGCCCCCTTGACAGCCCACTCCCGCCTGTGCTCGATTACGGGCGGCGACGGGGGATATAACCGCAAGGGCCGTATCCTATCGGGGCAGCAAAAAGCCTCTGGTCATGGTGGCCAGAGGTCGTTACTTTTCCATATCCATTTTCTTGTCGGGCTTGGCAAGCTCGGGCGGCTGTCGCTCTTTCCAGTCCTCCAGCAGCGTCATGATCTGGTCTTTCATCTGCCGGGGCGTGGCCTCCTTACCAAAAAATTTTTCCAGTTCAGCGCCAGTAATAATCACGTCACGATCCTCCTTTTTCTTTTCTTCACACAAAATACCGTCGATCACGTCTGGGGAGAGCTTGTTTTCCTTGTCCAGCTCACGGAGCCGCTTTGCCTGCCCCTTGGAGGGCGAAGCCTGCTGGCCCTCAATGGACACGGCGATATACTTCTGGTGCTTGGGCCGCACACGGGAAATTTCCACAGCCGGGGTAAAAGACAGCTTTCCGTCATCCATCGTCTGCTTCAATTCCGGCACAAGATCATTGAGCCAGATATATCGCTGTACGGTTTTCACACTCATGCCGTTGCGCTGGCCCACGCTTTCAAGCGAGAGCTTTCCGGCCTCGGTGCTGTCGCCACGCGCCCCCTGATGCTTGATGGCCTCATACTGCATTTTCAGGGACATAGCCTTTTCGCTGGGCAAAATCGTTTCGCGCTGACGGAGGTTGTCATCCGTCATAGCGAGAATGGCCTCGTCATCCGTCATATTGCGGATGATACAGGGCATATTGCGATACCCGGCAAGCTGGCTGGCCATCTGGCGGCGGTGGCCCGCGATGATCTCATAGCCGCCGCCCTCACGGGGACGCACCAGCGCAGGCTGGTTGACGCCGCCGTTACGGACGCTTTCCACCAGAGATTTCATTTCCGCATCGTCACGGACACCGAAAGGATGATCCTTGAACGGGTGCAGGTCGGAAAGGTCAAGATAGACGATTTCCTCTTTCTCGGCGCGGGTAGCGTCACGGGGCGTAGGCGGTACTTCCGGGGCCGGGGGCGCTGCCTTTTCCTCGGGGGCCGCATGGGTCTTGCCAGCCTTGGGCGGCTTGGCCTGCTCCGGGGACGCTTTTTCCGTCTTGGGCGGGCGGCCTCGGCGGGGCTTTTCCGCTTTTACCTCTTTCTTGGCCCCCGGCTCGGTGGGCGCAGCTTTTTCGGCTTTTGCAGGGCGGCCCCGTTTGGGCTTGGGCTTCTCTGGCTCCGGCATGGGCTTTTTCCATTCCTGCTTGCTGTACTCGGTGACGGAAACAGGCTGGGCTTCCGGCTCCTTGGGGATGTCCGGCGGAGCGTCCTTTTCCGGCGTGGAACGCATCGCGGAAAGGTCAATCACCTTTGCGGACGGAGCGGGGCCGCCGCCCACATCAGGGATTTCGGCCTGCTCCATTTTTGGGGCCTTTCCCGGCATTTCAGGCGAGGTCTGTTCCTCCGTGGTAGGGGGATGCTTGTTTTCTTCTGCCATGACACGAATAACCTCCTTGACAAGCTTGACAAGAATTTAGGCCACGCCGCACGGCTGGCCCATATCAGCACACAGAGAAAATGCTGTCTGCATACAAAAACACCGCCTATGTCCTGTTAGGCGGTGCATTGTGTAAGGCTTGGCAGCTCATTTTCAGTTGTTTTTCTCTGTGTGCCCTTGTCAAGCGATGTTTATGTTATAAAATATACTTTTGATTTTGTAGAAATGAAAAACCATGATATTTTAACAATTAGTAAAGCATATCAAAAAGAGGTACGAGAGAAAATAAGCCATAGAAAAGAGAGAGAATAATGAGTTTGCAAAATTTGTTAATTTTCATTCCAACGAATTTGTTTCGTATTTATGTAAATATAAGATTTTTACAAATCTTTCTGAAGAAAAAGTCTGGCACCTATTTCGAAATTATACGATTCATTAGTGCATTTGCTTGCTTCTTGATTACCAGTACAGGGTATATACTATTTCATAAGCGCGAAATCAATATAATGACGAATATTGCTGGTTTGTTATTGATTGCGTTCACATTTCAGGGAAACATCCGAAAAAAGCTGTTTTCTGTTTTTCTTATTTATACATGTAACATGTTGAGTGATGTTGTAATGATTCTTTCCTTTCGAGATTATGGAATGGTTCCAGCAATTAATGAATTACAGGGAACAATGACAGTTTTACTGATTACAGTCTGTGAGATTGTGTTAGAGAAGATAATGGACAAAAAAAGAAATCCAGAATATATAACTCCTCAGTGGTCCCTCCTTTTAATGATTCCTTTATGTAGTATACTTGTGATTCATTATTGTATATCGAACAATATTGAAGATAGAAATCTCATTGTGGTAATGGGAGTGGGATTATTGGTTATAAATGTTGTCTCGTTTTATCTTTATAGTGCCATGGAAAGTATATATTTGACGAATATGGAGAATGAACTGAGTCTTCAAACAACTAAAATTTATAAGCAACAATTGGATATTATTATGAATACACAGGAGCAAATACGTTCTTTGCAGCATGACATGAAATACCATATCAGAGAACTGTTATCCATGGCAAACTCTAATAATATGAAAGAGATGGCATCGTATTTGGAGGAAATGAATAAAGAGACAATTAATTCAGATGAATATAGCTATTCCGGAAACAAGGAACTGGATGGAAATTTGAATTATTTATTAGGAGAAGCTCATCACAGATTAAAAGATGTGTCTGCAAAAGTTGCAGTTCCAGAGGGCGATTATATGGCTTCATTTGACATGAATGTATTACTGAGCAATTTGTTAGATAATGCGATTATTGCTGCAGAACATTCGGAAGAACAATATTTACATTTAGAGATATATTCTGAAAAATCATTGATGTATATTACGATTGAAAATAGTTTTGACGGTAATATCAATGTAGAAAATGGAAAAATTCTTAGTAGAAAATTGGATAAGGCTAGACATGGATATGGATTAAAAAATGTAAAGAGAATTGTGAAAAAATATAACGGAACGATGGATGTTCGGTATACTGAAAAGCGATTTCATGTGAATATTATGGTGTACTTATCGAATAAAATAGAGTAATTGTGGAATATAGAGCAATGATGAACAGGAAATTGGTAAAAAATCTAATTATCTATTTGTCAGTATGTCGGGGGGCATATATTTTTCAAGGAAGAAAGTTTCAAATCACTTCTAGACATGAAAAGGTATAGACGAGATCAAAATCTACGAAGACCCGTTAAGCGTAAAAATGCAATAAGTTTAATGGTATTTTGGGATATATGAAATAAAGTACCTTATGAGCCAGTCTAAAATGAGTAGAGTTATAGAGTGAACTATTATTTCAACTGTGATGCAATACGACTTTGGGTGGAATTTTATTTCTTTGCGTAGTTTATTAAGGGAATTGATGTGGGAAATAAATTTATTTTCTGTTTCCTTGATAATAAGCTTAGCGTTGTAATTATAGAGCATATTGATTACTGTCTCCATACTATAATGATTTTTGTTATCATTGGAAACTTGAAGAGATATTATCTTTCTAATGAGTATAATACTTATTTAGTAACTAGTAAAAAGGTCATATTAAAAGGCGATGAAACATAAACATGAATCATCGCCTTCTTTTTGTCTTTGAGGGTACAGTTTATCTTTTATTTTTCTAACTAAGGATAGTGTCAAGATTTTTTCGCAAATTTAATTCTTGCCGTTCAGCAGATGGCAGTTAACCGGCTATGATATCAGACAGCAGATCATCCTCCGGTTTGGAAAGATGATCCATATTCATGTAGCGCCTGGTTCCCCATTGGGTTCCGGCTACATGACGCAGTCTGGCACATACGAGCATCAAGGCACTTTGACCATCAGGAAAAGCGCCGATTGCTTTCGTGCGGCGTTTAATCTCACGGTTTAACCGTTCGATGGTATTATTGGTCCGGATTCTGGTTCAGTGCTGTGTTGGAAAGTCCATGTAGGTTAGAGTTTCTTCTATGCCATCTTGTAGCTTTTTGGCAGCAGAACTTAGCTTCATTTCCTTTAGTTTTTCAGCAACCTGTCGGGCTTTCTCGCGTGCTGCTTCCTTGCTTTCCTGGGCATGGATGGCCTTTAACATCATGGCTACAGCCTTCATCTTGTTACGTGGAGTAACAGAGAAAATGTTCCGATAAAAATGAACTGTGCAGCGCTGATAACGGGCATTCGGGAATACTTCTGGTATGGTTTCGAGCATTCCGAGATTTTTATCTCCGATGATCAGGCGGACTCCTGTTAAGCCTCGTTCTTTCAGCCATACAAAGAAGGAACGCCAGCTTTCCTTGTCTTCTTTCATACCTTCAGCTGCACCAATAATCTTACGTCAGCCATCGTTGCTGACTCCAATAGCAACAAGGATAGAAACGTTTTGAATTTCGCCGCCCCAACTGCGTTTCAGATAGACACCATCAACATAGACATACGGATAGCTACCAACCAGTGGGCGTGTACGCCAGGTTTCAATATGCTCATATGCCTTTTTATTGAGATTACTGATGGTTCCTGGGGATACTTTTATTCCCCACAAAGCTTCCGTGATGTCTTCGACACGCCGTACGGAAACGCCTGCCAGATACATTTCAATCAAAGCTTCTTCAACAGAAGATTCCCTGCGTCGGTAGCGTTCAATAATGGCAGTTTCAAATGAAACTCCTTTCAGCTTTGGAACTTTTAATTCTACGTCACCGGCAGTAGTCTGGAAATTTCGCTTGTAATGGCCGGAGCGATATCCCTGACGGTCAGTAGAACGCTCATATTTCTGGGCATTTACGAGTTCGTCGGCCTCTTTATCAAGCAGAGCATTCAGCGTTTCTTCGACGCTGCTGCGGACAAGATCCTTTAAATCGTGCTTTATTAAATCTTCATTGAGTTGTATAATGTTATCAGACATGGTTCTATACCTCCTATGGTGAATTTTGTGTGGTAACTTTATTCTACCAAACGGCTATAGACCATGTCTATTTTTATGAAATTGAATTTGCGAAATTAATTATACGTTATCATATTGAGTGTATGTAATAGTGTAATTTTCTTGTTATTTTGAGACTAGATCAAATTATATAAATAAGAATTAATTCTAATACCAGTATTACCCCAGTGAGTATGAATTCCTCATGCTTTGAAAGCGCATAAAGTAGATTAACGAAAAGCTATGGGAGGAAAAAGGATAGAATTTTAAGTATGTCGGATAGTGAATGATTAAAAAGTAGAATTATGTAATTAAAATATACTATTTATGTTGTTTTTTGTAGAAGAAACATAAATTATAATATAATTATTATGATACATAACGATTTTTCTTATGAATTTATTGGAAGGAGATTAAGATGAAAAAAGAAAATCTGAAGAAAACTATTGGAAAAGTGATGGGACAAATGGCAGTTTCTATTGCAAAAATGGAAGCAAATAGTGCTTGCCCGTATCTTTCTTATCAGCCGAAAAAACCAAATGCAGTAAAAAAATTGAGAAATTTTTAAATGCTTAATAAGATTGCAAAATGGATGATATTCTTCTGTGAAATAGATGTGGAAGAGCAAGAGGTAATGGAATATGGTCTTGTACAAGGTCTATATTCAATATTTGGCATAGGTATCGTCTTGCTGATTGGTATTATTTTGAAAATTACGATAGAAAGTGTATTTTTTCTAGCAACATTAATTCCGCTTCGTATGTATGCAGGAGGATATCATGCATCTACACGAACAAGATGTGCTATTGTATCACTAACATTAATGATAGGATCACTTGGAATTATTTGGTATGGGGCAATCCCTTTGATAGTGTCATTGGCTGTTGGTTTGGTTGAAGCAGGAATATTATTCTGTATAATTCCGATAGATGGTACAGAACCGTTAGATAAAGATGAGGCGAAGATATATAGAAAAAAAGGGAGAATAATACTCGTTTTGGAAGTGCTTTTTTTTGTTCTAACACTTAATAGCTTTAACGAAGTGTTTATAGCAACATTTTCGATAGTCTTAATTTTGGTAGTATTGGGGATGATAAAAAATAATTCTGTAAAATGTGGTAAATATTTAGACTTATAAATACCGTAATAAGGGCGAAAAACGAAATGTTTTTTCGCCCTTATTTTAGTGCGCCTTGCGGCGCACATCGCTAACGGATGAAAGTTCCTAATCCGCCCTAGTAGTGGGAAGGATATAACCAGTGGGAAGGATACAACCAAGACCAAGGGTGTCTATCGTGAGGTGGAATCTGAAGAAAGTCGGAGGGCAAATCTCTGGTCTGACGAACAGAACTCACATCAGGCTATAGTTAAGGAGAAAGTTGCATAACAAACTGAAGTCCAATAACTACTTGGAATTAACTATGGTAAATGTGGCAGATATATGGAAAGAAAGAGACGTGTGGTACCAAGGGAGGTCTTGTCAGCAAATGGAAACAGAGTATAAAGCTTGCAGTAATAACGAATGATAAGAAGTCAGCAGGAATCACAGTACCATTGTGGTTGTAAACAGAATGGTAAGGATTGAACTTTAGGAGATACAAGCAATGAATGTAACTGAAAATAGGTTTGAGAACAGACAACTTCATATGGAAGACTATCTGTAAATGGTATCTGTGGAAGAGAAAGAATATGCAGAAGTGTTCGACTATTCTAAGATTACGGAAAAGAGCGGTATCATCACAGACTATTGGACGAACAATCTACGGGAATTGATCTTGCGAAGAGAGAACCTTAATGAGGCATATAAGTAAGTGAAATCAAATAAGAGAAAAGGTGGAATCGACGGAATGTAGGTGGATGAACTTCTGCCCTACCTAAGAGAAAGTCAAAACACCCAAATCCAAGAGATTAGATTGAGAAAGTATAAACCCAATCCTGTTCGACGGGTAGAGATACCCAAAGAAACAAAAGGCGAGTTTCGGAAATTGGGAAAGAGTGATACAACAGGCAACTGCATAGGAACTTTCTCCAATCTATGAGGAACAGTTTTCTGAAAATAGTTTTGAATTTTTCCCCAAAAGAGGAGTACATGATGCTCTCAAGCATTGCCAAAAGAATGTAAATGATGGTTATGTGTATGTGGTAGATATGGACTTGGAAAAGTTCTTTGACACTGTCTGACGGAGTAAGCTGATTGAGGTGCTGTCAAGAACCATCAAGGATGCAGTGTGATTTCATTCATCCACAAATACCTGAATGCGAGAGTGGTAGCAAATGGACAGTTTGAGAGAACAGAAGTTGGAATGCCCCAAGATGGATCATTAAGTCCATTGTTAAGCAATGTTATGTTAAATGAGTTAGACAAGGAATTAGAGCGCAGGGGACATAGATTTGTCCATTACGCAGATGACTGCATGATTTTCTGCAAGAGCAGGAAAAGTGTAGAAAGAACCTTGGAAAACATCCTTTTGTTTATTGAGGGGAAACTGTTCTTTAAAGTAAACCGAAGGAAAATGAAAGTGGCGCATATCAGCAAAGTTAACTTTGAATATATCTTTTACAGATGCAAGGGAAAATATCGGCTGAAAGTCCATACGAAGTTAGTATCAAAGATGAAAGATAAGATTAGAGGACTGATGGACAGAAATAATGGCATGGGCAATGCAAAACGAGAAGAAAAGTATCAGAAGTTTGTGAGAGGTTGGGTAAATTACTTCAAACTTGCAGACATGAAAGGACTTCTCATGGAGATAGATAAGTGGGCAAGGTACAGAATTAGGGTAATCTACTGGAAACAGTGGAAGAAAATCAAGACAAGATACCGAATACTTAGGGCGCTGGACTGTGAATATTGGAGAACAAAAGCGCTTGCTTGTAGTAGAAAAGGATATTGGAGAATGGCACAAGTACTGAACCAAATTTTTTCAAATAAAATAATAGCCAAACTTGGATATACATCCATGCTTGACTATTATCTGATAGTTTATGAAAACTAAAGAACCGCTGTATATGGAACTGTACTTACGATGGTTTGGGAGGACGGTAATAAAATAAGTATTTACCTCCTACCTGATATCATTCGTCAAAAAAGTTTTTAATGAGAAATTAATGTTTAATTATTGTATTGAATTATGTCTACTGCATTATTTATAAAATATGTATTATAGTTCTTTCGGTAAGAATGTTCAAAAAATGTATTTGTTTATAGACGATAAATTTTATTAGGTAATATAGAAATGGTTGTTTTATAATTTTTTTACACTACGGCACTGTAGAAATCCTCCATAGATGAAATTTTAACAAAATTTCATCTATGGAGGAAGAAAGGCTATGTGGAAAAGTAATAATAAGAAAAATGAGTCGGACGCTATACAAAATAGATTTACAGCTTATGTTTCAATTGCAATACAGCGTAGACGGAATGAATTTATTAGGCAAATATTACGATATCAAATGGAAGGGAGTATGTTTACGGATATTGAAACAAAAGTGGATGATAGTGATGGTATAGAGCAGAAAGTAATAGAAGGTTTACCATTATACTTACGACTGGAAAATGAGCAACTCTTATGTGCACTAAAAGGAATTAGTGACAGGGAGCGTTATGTGGTTTTATCTAAAATTTTAAATGAAAAGAGTTTTGAAGAGTTGTCATCAGAACTTGGGATTGGGTATAAAGGGGTAGCTGCACTTTACTATCGTGCAATTAAAAAACTTAAGAAGAGGATGAGGGATAAATAATGAGTTTTAAAGAGATACTTATACATGCTCAGGAAAAAGAGAATATTGCAATTATGACATTGTTAGACATGTATAAACCACTACTTATAAAAAGTGCCATCATTAATGGAAGGTTTAATGAAGATTTATATCAGGAGCTTTGTATTGCTTTTTTAAAATGCATACATATGTTTCGCATATAAATAATTTAGAAACTAGTAATAAATTTTATGGAATTGGTATAAGTATAGAGATGGTGGGAACAGTAGATCCTATAAGAGGAGCTGCTGTTCCCTGTTTTTTTGAAGAAAGTGACTCATTTAGGAGAGGGGCAAAATTTACGGATATGCCAGCAGTGTAGTTCAGATTATAGTCCGGATAACTGGTTGTCAAAATAAATGTCCAGTTGGGGGTGTATCTGTCTCCAGTCATGATGGTGGCTGATCTGTTTTGGGTGATATAAATCATGGACAGATACTTAAAAGAGGAGGATAAACAGCCTCTATCACTTTTCACAAAATAGGAATAAGGAAATGCTATAAGGATCCAGTTTGAAGTACTGTTTGATTATCGTATTGAGATAGTGCTTTTATCAGAGAATGATATGAGTGTAGAACAGATTTGTGGGATGATGCTATTTGATTTTTTGGTGATTCTGTATCGAACAGAACAAATTCATTAAATGTTATCTAAGTTGATAACTGTGAAACGGTAGAATCATTTTATATATTGATTCAAAAGAGAGAGACTGATTTATTATGTGGATTTGAGGAATAGCCAGTATGTTGCAGTCTGTGGCAGAGAGGCGAACTTGCATACGATTGATAGAGAATTTGAGTTTTACAGCAGCATGAAAGCGTTACTGGATGACTTTCTGGCAGAGTATTTCATACTGGTTCATAAACCTTACTGGGGTAATAGTATATTTTTGAAGATAGTTGAGAACGAAAAAATTATTTTGAGAGATGGAAGCAACATTCTGATTAGTCGAAGTTATAGAAATGAGATTTGTGAGAAAATCCGGATTTGTAATAAATGGGAACTCGGTCAGATGGAATGGAAAACATGTCAGAGAATATAAATGGGTCAGTGAAGGATGTTGACTACCAGTTTTGACACGAAAACATACCAATTATGGCGACATGCATATCCCTGATAAAATGATGTGATATGATAATTATAAATATATTTTGATAATTACTGAAAATACACTGATGAAATAAGAAGAATTCATATAAATTGAGCTGATTTATTAATATTGGACTAGGAATGAGATAACGACAGACAATTTGATATGTAATTTATATTTATAATGTAGCAAGGTAATATTAATATTTACAAGGGGGAGTCGGAAATGACAGTACAATTTGATAAGGAAACATTAAAAAGGAATATTGTTTGTAATATCAAGAATTTATTTTGTAAAACAGTAGAGGAAGCTACACAAGAACAAATGTTTCAGGCAGTTTCGTATGCAATTAAAGATATTATTATTGATGAATGGATTGCAACTCATAAGGCATATGAAAAAAAGGATGTGAAAACAGTTTACTACATGTCTATGGAATTTTTGATGGGGCGTGCTTTGGGCAATAATATTATTAATATCTGCGCCAAAAAGGAAATTCAGGAAGCTTTGGATGAATTAGGATTTAATTTAAATACTATTGAGGATCAGGAACCAGATGCTGCATTAGGGACTGGTGGATTAGGAAGGTTAGCAGCATGCTTTTTGGATTCTCTAGCAACGTTAGGTTATCCTGCATATGGTTGCGGAATCCGATATCATTATGGTTTGTTTAAACAAAAAATTGAGAATGGTTTTCAGAAAGAGGTACCTGATGATTGGCTAAGAAATGGTAATCCTTTTGAGATTCGTAGAGCAGAGTATGCGACGGAGGTCAAGTTCGGTGGATATGTGGAGGCTGAGTGGGATGGGAAGAGAAATCACTTTGTACAGAAAGGATATCAGTCTGTGATGGCAGTTCCCTACGATATACCGGTGGTGGGCTACGGCAACAATGTGGTCAACACCCTACGGGTTTGGGATGCACAGCCAATCGAAGTGTTCCGTCTGGACGAGTTTGATCGCGGAAACTATCAGAAGGCGGTGGAGCAAGAGAATCTGGCAAAGACCATCGTAGAGGTGCTGTACCCCAACGATAACCACTATGCTGGAAAAGAGTTGCGCCTACGCCAGCAGTATTTCTTCATTTCTGCCAGTGTTCAGAGGGCTGTGACCAAGTATATGGAGCACCACGATGATGTGCGTAAGTTCTATGAGAAGAACGTATTCCAGTTAAACGATACACACCCGACCGTAGCTGTGGCGGAGTTAATGCGCATTTTGCTGGACGATTACAATTTGGAGTGGGATGAGGCTTGGAAGGTGACTACCAAGACTTGTGCATACACCAATCACACCATTATGGCGGAGGCGTTGGAGAAATGGCCCATTGAGCTGTTCTCTCGTCTGCTTCCAAGGATCTACCAAATCATTGAGGAGATTAACCACCGGTTCGTTGCCTCCATCGAAGAAGCTTATCCGAACAATCGTGAGAAAGTGTGTAAGATGGCGATTATCTACGACGGACAGGTGAAGATGGCTCATCTGGCAATCGTGGGAAGCTTCTCTGTAAATGGCGTTGCCAGACTCCACACGGAGATTTTAAAGCATCAGGAGTTAAAGGATTTTTATGAGATGATGCCGCAGAAGTTCAACAATAAGACTAATGGTATTACACAGAGACGATTCCTACTTCACGGAAACCCGCTACTGGCTGATTGGGTGAGCAGTAAGATTGGTGACGAATGGATTACAGATCTGCGCTATATTAAGAGGCTGGCTGTGTATGCGGACGATGCCAAGTGCCAGCAGGAGTTCATGAATATCAAATACCAGAATAAGCTGCGTTTGGCCAAGTATATTAAGGAACATAATGGAATCGACGTGGATCCCCGCTCCATCTTTGACGTGCAGGTGAAGCGTCTTCACGAGTATAAGCGTCAGTTGTTAAATATTCTTCATGTGATGTATTTGTACAACCAGTTGAAGGATAACCCTAACAGGGATATGGTTCCCAGAACATTTATTTTCGGTTCTAAGGCGGCTGCCGGCTATCAGGTGGCGAAGTTGACCATTAAGCTGATTAATTCGGTAGCTGAGGTGATTAACAACGACAAGAATATTAATGGGAAGATTAAAGTGGTGTTTATAGAGGATTACCAGGTTTCCAATGCAGAGATTATTTTTGCGGCTGCTGATGTCAGCGAGCAAATCTCTACGGCTAGTAAGGAAGCGTCTGGGACCGGAAACATGAAGCTAATGTTAAATGGTGCCCTGACTTTGGGAACTATGGACGGAGCCAACGTGGAGATTGTTGAGGAGGTGGGGCAGGAGAATGCCTTTATTTTTGGTATATCCTCCGATGAGGTCATCAATTTCGAGAACAATGGTGGCTACTATCCGATGGATATATTTAATAATAATCAGGATATTCGTCGCGTGCTGATACAGCTGATTAATGGATATTATTCGTCTCAGGATCCGGAACTATTCCGCCCAATCTACAATTCTCTGCTAAATATGCAGAACAGCGATCGGGCAGACCGATACTTTATTCTGAAGGATTTCTGTGCTTATGCGGACGCCCAGGAGAAGGTGGATAAGGCGTATCGAGATGAGAAGTGGTGGGCAAAGGCTGCCATCTTAAACGTAGCCTGTACGGGCAAGTTTTCCTCTGACCGGACCATTGAGGAGTATGTGAAGGACATTTGGAATTTGGAGAAGATAGACATATAAATGGTTAAGGAAAATGCGGATTAAAATAGTAATTAAGAAATGGTACTTTAATAACTCTACTGCGATTTAGTATTAATTGAATAAAATGAAAATTTTTGTTTGATGAAAATATTTTGGGGAGAATGAAATTTTAGAAATAGTATGGGTCAATATGTTTTATGACTCATTCTATTTCTAGAAAATTTTATTGAACGGCATTATATTTTTGTTGAATTGTGGTATTTATAAAGATAAAAATATATTGGAATATATAGATTATATGGATATTAAAAAATTGTTGTTACACATCCTGCTATTAAATAATTATTGGCGATTTCCCTGAAAGAATCTCAAGTATTACCTGATATTAACAACATAAATTTTTGATAAAGCTAAGGGAAATAATTATTAGCGGGTTATAAACATAAATTTAAATGATAGATAAAGTAAGAGGGGACCAATGAGGGTTAAAGTTATAGTAGAAAATAATGTATTGTATTTTGATACAGTAAAAAAAGTACTATATTTTAATAAAAAAACTTACTAAATTTCTGATTATCTTTTCATAAGTTGGTAAATGCCGATATA
>OGYI01002575.1_pt1 | contig 13264 bp, 14 predicted proteins | sample 1576521 | NCBI WGS metagenome assembly OGYI01 (sample SAMEA3541484, study PRJEB24748) | human gut metagenome | biome: human gut; feature: human-associated habitat; material: faeces | place: China | collected 2012
CCAGGGCCCCTAATGCCCTGTCGTCAAATAACGGCATATCCCATCCCCCTTATCTCATCCCGTATGGCTCATGCGTACCTGTTTATCCGCCTGGGCAAATGCTTCCTTCAGTTCCATTATCATGGGAAGTACCTCCTGCACCGGGTCAGGACTCTTCCTGACATTGGCCTGGATGATCTGATGATTAAAATACTCATAAAGAGAGGACAGGTTCCGTGAAACCGGATACTGGCTGTCCAGTGTGGACTCCAGATGGCTGATAATGGCCTGAGCCTTCTTAAAATGGGTATTGCTGGCTTCAAAGTCCCTGACCTCCAGCCCCAGAAGCCCCTTGTTCAGACGGTTGATGATCTCGTCATACAACAGGTTAATCATATCTCCCTGGGTCATGGTCATTATGGACTGCTGTTTATATTTTGCATATGGATTCTGCATAGTGATTACTCCTTCATCATGATGAGAACTGCTGGGTAAGCCAGGAACTCTGGCTGTTCATATTCGATATGGCCTGTTCCATGGCATTAAACTGATTCCAGTACCGTGTCTTTTCCAGCTGATACTTGGTATTCAGATTGGAAAGCGTCTCTGAAATGTGCTTCATCTCCTCATAGAGGGTGTTGCTGGTGGTAAGAACATCCTTTGTTCCCGCATAGCGCACCATGGTGCCGGGGCTTCCGCTGCTGACATTGGCTGCGTCCTTAAGGGCATTCTGCATGCCGATTCCCAGCCCCTGGTCCCTGTCTGTAAACAGCTTGCATATGGCATCAGGGTTGGTGGCGGCCATGGATTTAAGAACATCCTCGTCAATGACCAGCTTGCCGTTATCCCTCCAGTTATCGGATGTCTCAATGCCGATATCATAAAGGGACAGCCCTGCGCCCTCCACACTGCTGTAAAGAACCATTCTCATATCGCCCAGAAAGCTGGTAATGTTGGCGTCATTGTGGAGAAGGCCCTCCTTGGATTTTTCCTCCCAGAGTTCAATCTCCTTGTCGCTCATTTCCTTCTTCTGTTCATCGGTGAGAGGCGCGTATTTCTTATAGTTTGCAGTCTCTTTCAGATGTTCATTCAGTTCTTCTACAAGCGCGTTGTAATCTTCTACAAAACTCTTTAAACTGTCTACTATTTTATCAGTATCCCGGGATGTAGTCAAGCGTATTGGGGTGCCTGTATCATGGTATTCCGAGGTTAATTCCATGGTAATTCCATCCAGTTCAAAGGTGTTTGAATTACGCTCAATGACAGTGCCGTCTACTGTGAGGCGGGCGTTCTGGCCGGCGGTTACCTGGGCTGTCATCTGCGACGAAAATGTCATGCCGTCCTGCCCGAACAGATTGTTCATAAGGGCTTTGCCCTCTGTATCAGTTCCCTCTATGTTAAATCCCTTTGATGTTCCCTGAATCTGGATTTTACCATCCGTCGTATAGCTTACTGACACTCCGCCTCCGACTATGCCCTGAATTTCCGCTGCTAAGTCTGCAAAGTTTTTAGGAATGCTTAAATTATTAACATTAATAACCTCTGTGGTCCCATCCTCCAGAGTTAACTTTAAATTTCCTTTTAATATTCTTGTATCAGTAACTGCATTGGAGGTTACTGTTTTAATGTTAGGAACATTCTGTATTGATTTCTTTCCAAACATTATTTCTACGGGATTCTTTTTTATTATGCTGCCATCCGCATCGGTTATATCGCCTTCCACGCCCTCAATTTTTACATTCCCGGTTAGCCCTGTTATATTAAAACGGCCGTCCTTATATTCTACCTTAGGGTTCCCTCCTACGGCATTGGTTATGGCCGTCTGAAGCCTGACAGCCACCTTTTCCAATGTTGTATTGCCAGTAATGTAAACTTCAGTTCCATTGACCTTTATTTTACCAGCCATACCTGCAGCATCCCATGTGGTGTCTTTACCGAGTACATTCGTCTGGTTTTCAGCAAAGCCAAACGCATCTGCTCCGCCGTCATTTACATTAGATGTCGTAAACAGAATACTATGCTCAGAAGAATTCACTGCCACGAAACTATTTCCTGCAATGTCAGGGTCATCCTCCAGTGAAAAGTTCACCTTCCCGCTGCCAAACTCCCTGGAAAGCTTGGAATTAATGGCGTCAATAACAGCCTGCGCGTTCTTATAATTACCAACACCGTTTTTTCCTTCCAACTTTACCGTGTAATCTTCTCCATCTACCTGAAATGTAAGGGACTGGTCCCTTCCACTATTAAGATTCTCTACAATGGTATTAAAATCCACGGAATTATCACTGGTAATATTCTGGGAAAACAGCGATGACTGCACACCCGTTGCCTCCACGCCGAACATGGTGGTCAGCAGATTCCCGTAAGTCTGGGACATAGTTATATTGGATATCTCTCCGGTTGAGGATGATTCCATAATAAATTTATCAGCCGCCGAGGAATAGGATACCCTTACCCCTGCGTCGCTGCTGTTGATGGCACTGATTACATCACTGAGCGTGGAATCCCCGGTCAGTCCTTTTATGGTCACGCCGTTTATCTGGAACTCATATCTGTTTCCCTCAAGAGGCGTGGCAAAGTTCATATTTTTCAAGGATGTGCCATAGTCCAGTTTATTGGAAAAACCGCCCGAAAATCCCATGTGCTTAATTGTATCCCGGTTGTCCCCCGCTGATTCTATGATAACCCTTCTGGAAGAGTCTACCGCCTCACTGGTTTCCTTACCATTTTCATTCAGCTTTACCAGCTTCATGACCTTAATGCTGCTGCCGTCCTCAGCCGTGCTGTCTGCCAGCTTCATACCCACCGATGTACCAAAATTACGGTATAATGCCTGGTTAATATTATCAATGGTATCCTGTTCTGTTGCACCCTTTGTAAACGTTATGGTCCTGTTGACCCCATCCAGCGTTATGGAAAAAGAGTTTTCTCCCTCTGCCAATGCATTAAGATCCGCCTCCTGTCCCTTTGGCTCACCGGTCACGTTGCCTGATGATTTTACCGAACAAGCTGTTGCCAGCTGCTGTATCTCGCTTATATTCATGGAGCTGACCGCATTGGATGAGACAGAGCTTATCTTAATGGCACCGGAACTGCTGATTCCGGTCATTGTCTTAAACAGGCTCTGGCTCATGAGATTGGTATCGCCCGAACCATAATAAGAAAAATATTTATCACTAAAGGTATTGATTTTTGTTATCAGGTCCCTGTAAATATCCTGTTTCCATTCAAGCTGCTGCTTTAATCCTGACTGCTTATCTATTTTGGTCTGGGTACCCATCAGAAGACTCTTGACAATACTCTCCGTATCCATGCCGGAAGCAAGACCTGATACGTAATTCTTATTGCCGTTGCCGCTGACTGTATTGATTGATGACATTGTTTGTCCCCCTATCTGCGTTTATCATAGAGCACCCCTTTGCTCCCCTGTCCCATCTGTTTCAGATATCCGGTAAATTTACCGTTTACATTATTCTTTTTTATCTTTTCCTGGAGCTGTTCCTGAATCACTGCCATCTTTCCCGGTATTCCTTCTTCCAGCTCCCGGATTCTGGTCATGATGGCAAATACCTCCTGCCCGACCCGGAATACTGCCTGCTCAGCCTCAGTAAGGCCGGCATAATCACACTGATTTTTCCCAATATGAAAACAGCGCGCGCCGTAAGCCGATGCTTCCCCGATAGCGGCAATCCTCCGGTCCAGTCCGTTTATCTTATCTATAAGGGCCTGCCGTGCCTGTACTGCATCCACGATATCGTCCACCGCGTCCAGGTCATCCGTATCCAGTCTCAGGGTCTCCTGCTCATACTGTCCGAACAGAATGGCCTTTTCCCTGAGCAGCATCCTCATCTGCTCAAGCACTTCCATTTTTCTCCTCCCTAACTTCCTTTTCATCCTCCTGGGCAAGAGCTTTCAGGTTTCTGGAGAGCTGGAACACCTTAAGCAGATCCACCTTATCCGATGCTTCCTTGTTATTCTCCATGGTAAGATACAGCTCCGTGCGGCATATCTTCATATCGCCGGGCGCTGAAATGCCCAGACGCACCTTGTCGCCTTTAATCTCGGACACAAATATCTCAATATCATCGCCAATTTTAATTGATTCGCCTTTTTTCCTGGTTAAAATCAGCATAGGCCGTCCCTCTCTCCCTGGCTGAATATGGACTGCCGTATGGGATAATCCTGGTCCAGTATTACCTGGACAGCCAGATTCGTCTTATGATTAATGATGACAGGGCTTTTCAGGTTTACTGTGGAATTGCGGAACGTCTCTCCGATGACCATGAGAACCCAGCAGTCCAAATCATCCTCAGGAACCGCCTGCAGCAGGATTAATATATCCTGCATCACAACCGGAGCATAATCACGTTTTACTTCCAGAGGATTCAGCATGATAAAGCATATGTCCTTCTGCTCAATGGATTGCAGCCAGCAGATTCCATTTCCCATGTTGGAATCATTTACAAGTACAAACTGCGTATATTCTTCAAATCCGAATATGGGCTGTTTAAATGTTATAATATTTCTTTCTTCTATCTCAAGGATTCCAAAATCCCGCGTCTCTATCTTCAAGCATATCCCCCTATCTCATCCCTGGCCCTGGTGTCATTCATACCGCCTGTTACTGCGGCCCTTCATTTCCGGCCGGATTGGCGCTGGGCGGTACGTATATGGGATCTCCCATATATTCTATTTCTACTTTGGGATACTGTTCCACATTTACGCTGAGCTCGCCCGGCACATACCTGGCCGCCGGCTCCTGCACCTGAGGATCAAACGCAAGCTGGGCAGGCGCAAAGTCAATGGACAGATCAGCGGGCTCCCAGGTAATATCCGGACCTACTGACGGAATAAAGGCAATTCCCGTGACCACATTGGTCTGGGCCATCATCTGATTCTTTATAATGCCGGATACCGTCACCCCGTCCTGAATCTGCATCATCTGGTTGCCCACCCTGGAATACTGGGCAGTGGCATCCGATGCAGCCTTAAGGCCTGCGCTGGCAGCATCCTTCATAAGCCCTCTGGCGGTCTTGAACCCCAGGCTGTCCCTGGAACGGGACGTATCAATATCCACCTTGATATGATCTGATTTCATGTTCAGCTTCCCCGGATTGCGGATGATTCCCACCTCAGGGTCCGGCAGCCTGCTCTCAAGCCTGGCGCGCTGGGAGGTCATGGACAGCTTAATGGGGGTAGATGTGATTTTTAGGACGTTCATCCTCAGACACCTCTTTTCAACTTATTTCATAAAGTCAAATATGGACGGCGGTATGATGCTGGATCCCAGCTGAAGGGTAATCATCCAGGCTGTCTCACATGATTTGTTGTTAATAGCCTCCGTCTCAATCTTAACCGACTCCAGGTCTGTCTGGCTCTTCTGTAAATTAATAAGTCCTGTCTCCAGACGGTCCTCTGTGCGGTCCAGAAGTTTTTCTCTTGTTCCTAACTCAGATGTGGCAATGGAAATATTGCTCTGCTTCTTCTTAAGCTGCGACAGGGTATCCATTGCCCCCTCCTTGTCGCCGCCCCTTAACTGCTCCTCCACCTTGCCTATGAGGCTGTACAGATTGTTGGGAAGCCCGTTCTCGTCCTTTCCGTATCCCAGCACATCCACGCCTGATGTGGAAATCTTAATTCCTGTCTTTGCCGTGTTGGTTCCCGACGCGTATGTACCGAATCCGATATCCAGATAAACCGGCTTATTCTCGTCAAAATACGTGTCCGGATCGTTCTTATCATAGGCATCCACCGGCTTGCCGTTAAACAGCAGATTTCCGTCCCCATCCACGGTGAACGGAGCTTCGCTGTTGGACGAACCGGAAAACAGGAATTTGTCCCCATACTTGGCGTTCATGGTCTGCAGAATCTCCTCCTTAAGACCGCCCAGCTCCTCCGCAATGGCATCCATGGAATCCTGGCTGCTGGCGCCGCCTGCCTTGGTCGCCTTTTCGTATACTGTTTCAAGTATGGAGTTCAGGGTAACAATGTTGGAATCCGCTGTATCCAGCTCTCCCCTTGCGTTCTTCACCACGCTGATATGTTCCTCAGACCTGGCAATCTGGTCCCTGATGGCAAAGGCCTTTGACGCTGTTGCCGGGTCCTCCGATACATGATTATACTGACGCTTGGACGACAGCTTCAGGTTGGAGGACGCCAAATCAGATATATTCCTCTGGAGATTCCTGTTATAGGTAGATGTCATCATATTTTCCGTGATTCTCATATGCTCCTCCTTAACGCCCTACTATGCCCATCTTGTTGATAATCATATCCAGCTGCTCGTCCATGGTGGTCATAAGCCTTCCCAGAGCCTGATAAGCCTTGTTGTATGTCATCATGCTGATTCCTTCTTCATTCAGGGAAACGCCGGACACGCCCATACGCTCCGAATCAGCGCTTTCCGCAATGGCCAGGGAAGCACTCATCCTGGCGCTGTTTGTTTTGATTCCGCTTCCCAGTGTATTGGTGACGCTGGTGATGAATTCGCTGAATGTACCCGTGTACTCCCCTCCAAAATTAAAATCCTGCTCAAACGCCGCCTTCATATCCAGAATATCCTGATTGTCCAGCTCTCCGTCCGGATTCTGTTTGCGGATTATATAGGACACGTCATCGGCCCACTGGTCACTGATGCTGATATTTCCCGCTGTAACCTTGCCGTCAACACCTCCCTGGAGAAGAAACTTGTACTTATCAGGGAAATCAGGGTCATCCGCATGAATTTTATTGTTAAACACATCTGCCAGGGTCTGGGCAAAATTGTCCATCTTATTCTGGTAGTAAGGTATTCCCGCATTGATTGGGTCAGCACCAGTCAGCATATCCGTAAATCCTCTGATGGCCCCTGCTCCCAGATTGGCATTCTGGTTGTTGCTGTTCCACGTCAGAGTAACGCCGTCGCTGCCTATGTTAAGCTTATCATTGGTGTAGGAAGCCCCCGAAGCGTCCACCACCACTTTCCCATTGATTTTAACCTGAATCTTTCCGTCCTCCAGGTCCGTCACCTGCACATCGCCGTACCGCGACAAATCATCCAGTATAACATTTCTCTGGTCCAGAAGGTCATTGGGCCCATAGTTGACTCCATCATAATCGTTGTTGCTGAATATCTCATGGGCAATGGAGCTGTTCAGTTCAGACAGCTGGTCCAATTTCGTGTTGATATCCTCAACAGCCACCGACAGGTCATTTTTAGTCTGTTCCATCAGGGTCTTTAAATTGGCGTCATACTCATTGAGGACCTGGGTCACACCCTTAAATGCGTTCATGACTATGTTGGCATTGGTCTCCTGATAAGGGGACTGGCTGAAATCCGCCAGTGCCTGGGATAAGGTGGTCAATGCTGCCTTGATACCGGTTCCCTCTACCTCCGGATCACTGATGATTCCCTCTATCTGGTCCATAATGGCTGCCTTCTGGTCGTAATACCCCACATCGCCGTACTGCTGCCTGAACTTGGCATCCAGGTACGGATTGCGGATCTGCGCCACTCCCCTGGCATCCACACCCTGCCCGGCCAGAGGGATAGAACTGTAGTTATACTGGCTGCTTCCATAGGTATGGACACTCACTGTATCCAGACGCTGCCTGGTATACCCTTTTGTTTTGGAATTGCTTATATTATTGCCTACAATATCAATGGCCTTCTGATTAACCTGAATTCCTCTTTTGGCTGTCTCCAGCCCCATAAATGTCGGTCTCACTTTACCACTCTCCTATGTCAGCCTCTGTCAGGCCTTTTTCTCCAGTTTACTGCCCTTGCTGAACGCGGGACGCCCGTAGATGCCGGTGGGATTTCCCACATACCGGGAGTCAATTCCCATCTGTTCCAGCTCCGACTTGGCTAACGCCTCCGCCTTCTGGTTGTAATACTGTATATTGCCAATGGCTCCGTCAATTGACTTAACCTCGCTGGCTCCGTCCATTCTGCGGTACAGGTCCATAAGTTCCTTTCTCTGCTCCGGGCCTGCATCCTCAGCAATCTGCTTTAAGGTCCTGCCCTCAATCCCATAGGAGACAAACAGCTTCCGGCGTCTCTGCTCCATGTTCTCCAACTTCTTATCCATGGCCTCCTGCATCATGATGGTCTGCTCAACCTTATCCAGTTCCCTGGTCATCAGAAGTCCCAGTTTTTCAATCTGCTTTTGTTCCATGGCCTCCAGTGTTTCTGCATATTCTCCCAAAAAATCAATGATTTCTTCCAATATTTTCCCCTCCTACAGACCGCTCATAAGGCGCCTGGCAATCTGCTCTGCCGGCACCTGGTATGTCCCCTCCTGCACCTGCTGCTTTATGGCAGCAATCCGGTCAGCCGGAGCCCCTTCTTCCATGGACCTTGACAGTGCGGCTGAAAATGAGGATGCACCGCTCTTTTTCACACCCTCGCTGCTGATACAGATAGCGTCTCCCCTTGCCTTACCGGCTGCCTGTACGGGAGCGGAAAGGCTTTTTTCCGTATGTTTTGCATTGCTTACTGCCTTCTGATAGGCTGCGTAATTTCTTGATACTTTTATATCCATATGTCCGGCTTCCTTTCCTTACATGCTCTTTGTATGGTGGTCCTGATAAGTGGTTGTGATATTTCTATAGTACTTATCGTACATGGCGGATAAAACTTTATAGTGTGCCAGGGAATTTTTTTATTTTTTTAATATGATTGCGGCAGGTTTGCCGGGTTAGACAGAGGTGTGGACGGAAGGGGGAAGGACGTGGACGGGTCCGGATTATCCAGTGACCGGTCAAGAGACAGGTGGGGTGACAGCAGGCAGGGTGACAGATGGGAGAAATAATTTCAGGGTTAATAAAAACCGCTAACAAGCAGAATCCTGGGATTTTGCCTGTTAACGGCCCATGGTATTTATTTAATTGGCTTCCTATAATTGGCACCATCCAATGTGTATGATCCAATCCCTATCAGTGCCAGGGTGCCTTTTTCACAACCAGGATAGCCTGAACCAGAGCCCCGGTTACCTCGGAACCATTTTCCAGCTCCGCCTTCCTGCGCTTTTCCTGTTCCCCTTCCTTCATCACCACATACCGCGGTTTCAGACGGTTCAGGGCCAGCGCCGCTATGTCCTTCTTACACTTATCACATTTACAGCAGTTAAACCGGTCCAGGGTGGAATCCAGCTTATTGATCACCAGTTCCTCCATAAGGTTTACCAATACCATATTATTTTCTTCCTTAAAAGGAAATGTTACCGGGCTGCGCTTAAGGGTCTTTGCCATGGCAGCAGCCGAAGGCGCTGATAAGGCCGGCATACCCATGGCGCCTTCGCCTCCATTTACACGGTCATAAAGCGCGGGATCTGATTGCCCTGCGCCTGAATTTCCTGGATCTGCCTGCTCCGTCTTTGCATCTCTTTTAGAGGCAGACGGCATAATCTTGCGGTACATTATTTCCTTGTCAATCTCTGTCCTGCTCTTAGACATCTGCCTTAAGCCCCCTTTGAATCAATTCCTGTATCAGCTTCTTATAATCCTGCACCGCATTGCACTCAGGCGCATACTCCAGCACGGAGCGCTGAAGGGACTGGGCTTCCCGAAGCGCAACGCTGTCCCGGATAAATGTGTCCAGAACCGGAACATCCAAATCCTCTGCCACCATGCGCAGGGCGCCTTCCACCTCTTTGCTGAAATTTGTCCTGGGGTTGTGCTTGGTGAGAAATACCCCAAGTATCTGGATCCGGGGATTACAGTAATTCCTGACACGGCATATGGTTTCATCCAACTGGGTTATCCCCTGAAGACTGAATATATCGGAAAGCATGGGCACCAGGACGTAATCAGACGCAGTAAACGCGTTCACGGTCAGCACTCCCAGGGCCGGCGGAGAATCAATGAGAATATAATCATAGGAACTTTTTAGTGATTCCAGCGCCTCCTTCAAAAGAAACTCCCTGCGCGCGCCGGTAAACTCCAGCTCAATACCGCTGAGAAGGATATTAGAGGGAATGATATCCACCAGGGCTGATTTCTGAACCGCATACCTGGGCTTTAACTCCCCCTTTAACACATCGTATATGGTGGCGCTCTCTGTGTCCGCCCCCATGGCGAAGCTCAGATTACCCTGCGGATCCATATCCACCGCAAGGACTTTATAACCCTTTTCCTTCAGCGCTGTTGACAGCACATAGGCTGACGTGGTTTTCCCAACACCGCCCTTCTGATTGGACAACACAATTGTTAACGACATGGCTACTCCCCCAGGGACCTAATATTTCTCTCACATTATGATATATTATAGCAAGAAATGCCGAAACAGACAATTGTATTTTATTGTATACCCCCATATCAGGGCTCAAAAAGGCGCTGCTTCATGACTGTGCTGCCACAGCCTTTTTGCAGCGCCTTTTTTATATTATCTGTTTATTGTTTGAAGATATTACACTGTTAACCTGCCCGATTACTGTAATTACTGTAATAACTGTAATACGGACTGTGGCTGCTGATTGGCCTGTGCAAGCATGGCCTGTGCAGACTGAACCAGAACGCTGTTCTTGGTGTAGTTCATCATTTCCTTAGCCATATCTACGTCGCGGATACGGGATTCTGCGGAAGTGATGTTCTCAGTGGTAACACCCAGGTTGTTGATGGTATGCTCCAGACGGTTCTGGATAGCGCCCAGTTTGCCGCGGCTGGTGGATACGGTGTTGATGGCGGTTTTGATTTTGCTCATGGCTGCGGAAGCGCCTTCTCTGGTGCTGATGTCAACGCTATTTAAGTCAAGAGCATCAACATGCATGTCAGCAATTCCTAATTCCAGTTGATTGTACTCATCATTAGTATCACCAATCTGAAGCTTCATGCCGCCACCGGTGGCAAGACCTGTTCCTCCACCTAATGTCATATTAGCACCATCCAAATCAGTACCTGACTTTGTTCCTTCAAAGCTTACAGTCATATCAACGCCTGCGCCTGATAACATCCTATTAATATCATTTGATGTATAATTTTTACCTGCTTCAAAACCAATTGTTACAGTGCCATTCGTAGCAATTGTTACGCCTGTGCCACCAGTTGCATCGAAAACTAATGAACGTGAATCCACACCTGCTTTATTTGAAGTTACAGTAATCTTCCTTGCTGCATCTTCAGCAGAAGCCTTTGTTGGTTTGGCAGTTTTTGCTTGATCAACAGCATTTTGAGTCGCAGCGACCGTAACATCAGTTGTCTTAATATCACCATCTAATTTAACCTTAATATTTTTTGCTTTATCTGGAGCATCTGCACTAGCGTCTGCAATAGCCTTATCAATATCAGCCTGTGTAAATGTAGCACCAGCTGCGGTTTTACCAGTTATAGTGAATGTCAGTTTATCACCTACCCATGACGCCGTTATACTATCTGCTGCAGCACCAGCACCAGCTGCGGTTTCAAATGCAACTGTGGTATTTTCTCCCGCACCTGAAACTGAAATATTAAATGCATTAGTCTTACCAACAGCTGATAAATCCACCTTTGCACTCGCTCCAGTTGTACCTGAGCTCATTGAGCCATCCAACAGCTTAATCCCATTAAAATCAGTACCATCAGCAATACGATTAATCTCATCCTTCAAAGCAGAAACTTCATCCTGTAATGCCTTACGGTCAACATCATCCGTATAAGTACCATTGGCGGACTTGGTAGCCAGCTCAGTCATACGGTTTAACATGGAATGAACTTCCTGTAATCCACCCTCTGCCGTCTGTACCAGGGAGATGGCGTCCTGAGAGTTGTCGGTTGCTGCTTCCAGGCCTTTGATCTGTGCTCTCATCTTCTCAGAGATTGCCAGCCCTGCCGCATCATCGCCTGCACGGTTGATTCTGTAGCCTGATGACAGCTTCTCAAGAGATTTTGCTACTGCGCTGTTGTTTACGCCCAACTGCCTGTTGGAATTAAGCGCCATAATATTGTGCTGAATCCTCATACTAATTACCTCCATGTAATTGTTTTATACCGGGACTTCCCTGTCCCTCTTATTTTCTTGTCCTTCCAATGAACGACGGGCCCTGTCGGACACTGGACCGAGTTTCCGAAACATTCCATCTCTTCCGCTCTGTAATATTTATCGTACGCCCCTTCCATTTTGTTCACCAAAAAAGTGCACAAAAATCGTTATTGATTTTCATGCACTTTAACCATATAAACTCTGTTCAATATAAAACTCTTCCAGGGACAACTCATTATCCTTCATATAGTTTGCCGCTTCCACCCCTACATAGCGGTAATGCCAGGGCTCATACTGGATTCCGGTAATATCCGTCTTATTCTCCCCATACCGCATGACAAAACCGTAATCCTGGGCATGTTCCACCAGCCATTTACTCTCCGGTGTATCCTCAAAGGCCCTTTCCAGCTTGTGGTATCTTCTGGTATAGAAGTCCACTGCCAACCCCAGGCAGTGCTCTCCTGAACCGGGAATGGATATGGTCTGTCTGGCCAGATTGTAGGACTCCTCCTTGGTATGTCCGGCCTTCACAAAGGACAAGACCTTCCTGTTAAACAGTTTTTCCTGCTTGTCCAGCGTCCTGTAGCCGGAGCACACTATCGGAGACAATCCCTGGTCCTTCATATCGCCAATCATAGCCATCAGCGGCTCATAGATTCTCTTATCCACTGACTGCTCCGTACCGGGAATGGCTTCCAGTTCCACCTCATAGTCTTCCGGCACAGGATACTCTGCGTTGGTAAGTATCAGACACCACATATCCTCCGGCAGAATTTTAAGACCTCCATCTGCATCCATCTCGCCTCGTTCTTTGTAAACCCGCGCTCCCGGCAACCCTTCCGGCTGTTCCTGTACCGGTTCCTTCGGCTGTCCCCCTGTCTGTCCTCCCACTACTTCCTCCGGCCATCCTTCCGCCAGTTCCTTCGCCTGTCCCCCCGGCCCTTCCTCCGCCGTCTCCGCCCGCAGCGCCTCCAACTCCCGCTCCTTCTGGACCGTCCTGTGGGCCGATATATAAAACAGGGTCAGGATTATCAGGAAGGTATAAATCATCACCCGCCTGTTCCTGACCATCCGCCGGTCCTGTGATTTTCTCTGGGCCATGTCCCTGCATCCTCCTAAACATAACTTCGCTGATATCCGTTACCTGCATTGTCTGGTATTGTCTGGTATTATCTGGCAGTATCCTGCAGCATCCGTTTTCCAGTCACATCCATTCCTGCCAGCCCCGGCAGCCATCCGCCTCATCCCGCTACCGGATGCGCCTGAGCTGGTCCCCCTGCCTGCGCAGTATATACCGGTACAGCAAATCCTCCTGTCTGGTAGCCATCTCCATGAACTCGCATCCATAGC
>OGYI01002580.1_pt1 | contig 13236 bp, 14 predicted proteins | sample 1576521 | NCBI WGS metagenome assembly OGYI01 (sample SAMEA3541484, study PRJEB24748) | human gut metagenome | biome: human gut; feature: human-associated habitat; material: faeces | place: China | collected 2012
AATGTAACCGCCATAACCGGAAGGATGTCCGTGGACAGCGCCGAGGTGGATGCCTATATTGTCTATGGGGAGACGGACTATGCCTACTACTCCATGGCCTATGCGGCGGACAAGATGAATGACAGCAAGATTGCATCCTTCAAGGTCTCCTGTTCTAAATTCCGCGAAAGTGCTCCTGAGGTGGAAGACAGAACCACCGCAGAGCTGACGGATACCATTCGCTGGTTCAATGCTTCCTACGCGGTCCTCACGGACTTAAACGGCTGGGACTACAACCGTTTTGCCGGCCTGGCAGCCAATGATGATGTCATGGCCATGGAGCAGAAATCCCTGGAGGAATGGTGGAGCGTTACAGACCGCGCCACAGCAGACAGCACCCTGGACTGGATTCTGACCGAGGGCCACCGCGATACCTTTGCTGAGGACATGGCATACCTGGAAGAAGCAGGCATTCGGGACATAGCCCCGAATGAGAGAAGCGCTTTCCTGCTGGACCAGTTTGAGATGACTGAGGATGAGGCCCAAAATTATGCGGAAATGTTCGGCTTCTATGAGCAGTACGGTCCTGACGCCATTGCAGGCTGGGACTACTGCCGCGCCATGAACCTGATGAGCTTTTACTATCTGGCCGGCTACTACACCGAACAGGAGGCATTGGATAAATCCCTGGAAATCGCCAGGACCATGCAGCCCTTATTTGAATCCTGGGATGATTTGATGTCAAGCTATATGCGGGGCTATGAGTACTGGGCCGAGGAAAGCGCCGATGAACGCAGGGCTCTCTATGAGGATTTAAAGACCAGGGAGGACAATCCTTACTCAGTAGACTTTAAGACGGAACTTGAAAAGACATGGTAAGCCCCGGAGCATGACAGGGATAAAAAACAGGCATTAAAAAAATAGAAATATACAGGCGGAAATGGACCCGTTCCAGCCCGGAAATTCCGGTTCTGGAGGGTCCATTTCTCATGTGTCAATCTGTTGAAACTATTTAATCAGCTCCACTTCCACAGGTATGGATTTCTCCACTGTCTCCCCTGCCATGATTTTGACAGCTGTCCCGATGGCTGTCTCGCCCATCTTATCCGGCTTCTGGGCTACCGTGGCCGCCATTTTGCCGTCCTTCACCGCCTTCTGGGCGTCGTCCGTGGCGTCAAATCCCACAATCTTTATGTCCTTTCCGGAGGCAGCAACTGCTTCCACTGCCCCAAGGGCCATCTCGTCATTGTGGGCAAACACACCTTTGATGGTTCCGTCGGACTGAAGTATGTTCTCCATAACCGTCATACCCTCGGCACGGTTGAAATTAGCGGTCTGGCTGGCAGCCACCTGAAGGGATTGGTCTGCCACCTGGTGGAAGCCCGCTCCCCTGTCAATGGTGGCCGAAGCCCCAGGCACACCCTGCAGCTCAGCCACCTTGGCGCCCTCTCCCACAAGCTCCATGAGATACTCTGTTGCCATCCTGGCTCCTGCCACATTATCTGAGGCAATCTGGCAGTCCACATCTACCCCGTTGACCCCGCGGTCCACTGCAATCACCTTGATCCCCTGGGACATGGCGCTCTTTACCGCCGGTGCAACCGCATCTGAATCCACCGGGTTGACAATCAGCACGCCCACATTTCTGGACACCAAATCCTCGATGTCGCTGGTCTGTTTGGCAGCGTCGTCTCCGGCGTCCACAACCACCAGCTCCACGTTATTCTCTGTCGCGGCTTTTCTGGCTCCTTCTGTCAGGGTCACGAAAAACGGGTTGTTCAGGGTGGAGACAGAGAAACCAATCACGTTTCCGCTGCTTCCCTCCCTGACATTTTCTTCCCCGTCAATGGTGATGGCGTTGCAGCCTCCCATTGTCATAAGCATTGTGCCTGCTGCCATAAGTGCCAGTATTTTCTTAATCTTCACGGTCTTTCCCTCCCAAAATTCATATTCTTAATTTCATATCAGATTTCTGTGTGCTGTGTACTGTTTTCCTATCTCTTGCGGTCTGAGAGTACGGCAATCAGGATGACCAGACCCTTGATTACGTCCTGATAGTAGGAAGATACGCCAAGGATGTTAAGGCCGTTGTTCAGCACCGCGATAATCAGTACGCCAATCAGGGTTCCGTAGATTTTTCCTCTGCCGCCGCTCATGCTGGTGCCTCCCAGGGCCACTGCGGCGATGGCGTCCAGCTCATAGCCGTTTCCAAGGGTAGGCTGTGCGGAGCCCAGTCTGGATAGCAGAATCAGTCCGGATAATGCCGCCATGGTGCCGGATATGGCATAGGCGATGATCTTTGTCCTGTGTATGTTTACGCCAGCCAGCTTGGCGGATTTCCAGTTGCTTCCGGTGGCGTAAATCCTGCGTCCGAAGGTGGTCTTATTTAACAGGAAATAAAAGAGCAGGAACAGGAGTATCAAAAGGATGACCGGAATCGGAACGCCGTAGAACTTCCCCTTTCCAACCACCTTCAGGATGAAGCTGTCTCCCAGGTTGGAGATTGGCTTTCCGTTGGTGTATATCATGGTCAGGCCGCGGTATACCGTCATGGTAATGAGGGTTGCGATAAATGGCTGCAGACGTCCCTTGGTGACCATGACGCCGCTGATAACGCCCATGGCGCAGCCCAGGACCAGTGCCAGAATCATGGCCAGCCCAGCCGGAACCCCTGCCGAAATCATTCCGGCGCACAGAGCCGTGCTGAGGGCCAGCACCGAGCCCACGGACAAGTCAATGGCGTCCGTCAGTATGACAAAGGTCATGCCGAAGGCAATGAGTCCGTTAATGGAAGACTGGCGCAGCAGGGACAGGAAATTGGCCCCGGTGCGGAAACTTGGGCTGGCAATGCTGATGCCTGCCACCAGCAGGATAAGGGCGATGAGCGCTCCAAAATCCTGGGCGTAATTGATGACTTTATTCTTATTTTCATTCATGATAAGGTACCTCCCGTAGCCAATGTCATTATCTTCTCCTGGTCAGCCTCATCCTGTCCTATGATTCCCCTGACCATACCTTCGCGCACCACCATAATCCGGTCGCTCATTCCCAATACCTCCGGCAGCTCAGAGGACACCATGATAATGGCAACCCCCTTTTCGGCCAGCTGGTTTATAATGCTGTATATTTCCTTCTTGGCGCCTATGTCCACGCCTCTTGTGGGCTCATCCAGAATCAGTATTCTGGGTTCTGTGTAAATCCATTTTGCGAATACCACCTTCTGCTGGTTGCCGCCGCTTAAATTCACACACTCATGTCCGGGCCCGAAACACCTGATATGAAGCTCCTCTATGGCCTTTGTGACCAGCCCTTTTTCCTTCTCCCTGCTGATTACCACCTTGCCCTTGCCTGAAATACGCCCCAGATTGGTCAGGGATACATTTTTCTCAATGCTCTCCTCCAGCAGAAGTCCCTCTGTCTTGCGGTCCTCTGTTATGAAGCCGATTCCATGTTCAATGGCCTGCAGGGGATTCTTAATCACCGCCTGCTTTCCGTTGATAAAAATGCTGCCTCTGTCATAGGGCAGGTTTCCGAAAACAGCCTGCATGATTTCCGTGCGCCCCGCTCCCATCAGCCCGGATACCCCCAGCACCTCGCCGGCCTTTACTGAGAAATCCACATCGTGAAACACCCCCTCCTTTGTGAGGCCCTCCACCCGGAATACCTCGTCTCCAATGGCGCAGTCACGTTTGGGATACCGCTCGCCGATTTCACGGCCAATCATCATTTTGACGATTTCATTCATATTGGTTTCCGGAATCTTCTTTGTGCCTATGTATGTGCCGTCCCTGAGAACGGAAATGCGGTCGCAAAGCTCAAAGATTTCCTCCATGCGGTGGGATATATAGACGATGGACACTCCCTTTTTTCGCAGGGACTGCATGACCTCAAACAGTACCTCTGTCTCGCTCTGGGTAAGGGCTGCCGTGGGCTCATCCATGATGATGACCTTTGCGTCCACCATCAGGGCCTTACAAATTTCTATCATCTGCTGCTGTCCCACAGAGAGTTCAGACATCACCTTGTCCGTGGGGATGCTGACCCCCAGACGTTTTAAGGTTTCCTCGGCCTTTGCCCTCATGGCCTTCCGGTCGCATATTCCAAATCCCTTTTTGATTTCCTTTCCCAGGAAAAGGTTTTCTTCCACCGTCAGGTCAAACAGCACGTTCAGCTCCTGCTGGATAAAGACAATACCTGCCCGTTCCGCTTCCTGGGGACTTTTATAGGTCACTTCTTTTCCGTCCACTATGACGGTGCCCCCGTCGCGGGTGTAGACGCCGGTCAGAATTTTCATCAGCGTGGACTTGCCTGCGCCGTTTTCTCCCATCAGGGCGTGTACTTCCCCGTCGTCCAGCACAAAGCCGGCGTCCTTTAGGACCTGGTTCTGCCCAAAGGATTTGTTGATTCCTTTCATTTCAATTTTCATGTTGTTTCCCTCCAGATAAATTCTGCTTTAAAAGATACAGCCGGACTGCAGGATGATGTTGGCATAGGGCGTTGTCTCTCCTGTCCTGATAACGGCCCTGCATTCCTTTGTCATCTCCTTAAAGCGTGTATGCGGGACAAATTCCACCTTTTCCGGTTTGAAACCGGTTTCAAAGCTGGCAAAAAGCTCCTGGATTTCTTCCAGGATTTGTGGATTCTGTTCTTTGATTTCCTCTGCCAGAACCACTGCTTCTATTTTCATATCACTTGAAACCGCTTTCAAGACGTCCATAAACCGGGGATTTCCAAATGTCACAGCCAAATCAATGCGCTCTGTCCCCTCCGGTACAGGCAGTCCGCAGTCAGCGATTGCGATTCTGTCCGTATGCCCCATGGCTGACAGTACCCTGGAAATATTGCTGTTGAGTATGCCGTGTCTCTTCATGTTTTTGTTCCTCCGTCTTCTTTACGCCGAAAGCGTATTTGTCAATGCTTTACATGTTTTCCTGATTCATGGCTTCCAGTACCTGGCTGCGCACAGGCATTCCGCCCTGGGCTCCGAACCGCTCAGTGGACAGGCTGGCTGCCGTGTTGGCAAACCGGAGCGCTTCCTCCATGGTGCTGCCCCCCGCAATCTCTACGGTAAATGCACCGTTTAATGTATCCCCTGCTCCTGTGGTATCCACCACATTGGCTTTCCTGGCTGGTACGGTAAGTATTTCTCCCGTTGGAAGGCATGTGGATACGCCTCTGGAACCCTGGGTAATCACCAGCTTGCCGGGATATGCCTTAAGCATCTCCTCCACAGGCATATCCCCGAACAGGATGGCTGCCTCGTGTTCATTTGGCGTAAGATAATCCACCTTTGCCAGTACTTCCGGCTTCACCGGTCTGGCCGGTCCTGGATTCAGCACTACCTTGACCCCATTTTCATGGCAGATATCAATTACATACTCGATGGTATCCTGGGGTATCTCATGCTGCAGCAATACGATATCACATGCCAGCAGAGCATCCCTTATGCTGTCCACATATTCCCGGTCCACCTTGTCATTGGCTCCTGCCACCACCACGATAGTGTTGTCATGATCCCCCACAGTGATGACCGCCAATCCTGTGTTCACTCCGGGAGCCACTTTGATGTGGGTGGTTCCCACTCCCATGTCTTCCATGTTCTTTATGAGGCTTCTTCCCGCCTCATCACCGCCCACACAGCCGAACATCTCCACATCTGCTCCCAGCTTTGCCATGGCAACGGCCTGGTTGGCGCCCTTTCCTCCGGGTATGTAGCGGATGTCCTCTCCCTTCAGTGTTTCCCCCTTTAAGGGAATCCTCTCTGCTGTCACTGTCATGTCCATGTTGATGCTGCCTACCACTGCTGTCTTCATAATTCCTCCTTTTCTGCTTTACATTTTATTTTATGGTTACAGTTTATCCCTTTGATGCCCGGAAATGGCCTGGTACTGCGCTGCGGCCATTCCCTAAAGAGTTGTGTCCCTTTTTATCAGCTTGACATCGAATACCTTATTCCGGCTAATCTGCGCTCCGGCAACATATTCGGCGTCCTCGGGTGCCTTCGACTTGCGCGGTCTGCCCTGCGTGGCGCCGTAGCCGAGCGCCAGCGCGCAGACAAGCCTCTCTTCCGGCCCGGCGAGGCGGCGGACCTGCCGCTTGCTGAACGTGAGGGCTGCCCAGCACGTGTTCAACCCGAGCGCCTGGGCCGCGAGCACGAGGCGCTCGCCGTAGTAGCCCGCGCGCCCGTCCAGGTCGTCGGCCGTTTTCCCGATGATCGCCACGTAATTGCGCACGTTGGCAAACTTCCCGTAGCGTGCCAGCATGCTGGAGAACGCCCGCGGCTCGTCGAGCACGACCTGCATGCGCAGGCCGCCCTCGCGGTTGCAGGCGTCCAGCTCGTCGCACAGTGCGGCGAGCACCGGGCCCTCGATACGTTGGCCGGTGAAGCTGCGCACCGAGTGGCGGCGCTCCATCGCCTCCTCGACGGTGCAGAGGGGGAGGGCGCCGCCTGAGGGGGTCGTGCGATCCTCGCACGCCGCAGCGTCCTCATACGCTCTCCCGGGCATGTCCTCGTCTTCGCGGGCGCCGCCGGGCCCTTCTTCGACCTTCTCCATAATGCCGCGCTTCTTCTGCTCGTGCGGGTTCGTTGTCATCGCTGCACCTTTCCTTCGCTGTCTTGCAGGTAGCCTTCGAGGTTGGCCTGCTGTACCAGCTCGTAGACGCGGTCGACGAGCTGCTTGAGTTGCGCCCACTGCGCGTCGTCGGCGGCAATGTGGTAGAAGTTCATGGTGCCCGCGCGCCGAAGGGCGATGATGTTCGCGTCGCGCAGGATCTTCAGGTGGTGCGACACGGCGGGGCGGGAGAGGTGCGTGCGCGCCGTGATCTCGCCCACGCGCAAGCCGCACTCCTCGGCCTCCAACAGCGCCATGATGATCTGCTGGCGCGTCTCGTCGCCCAGAGCCCCGATGATGCCCCGGCACTTCTTGAACCCCTCTGCGAGGTCCTGCCTGCTCTGCGCCCATTCGCGTTCGTCCATCGATGCTCCTTCGTCCATCGCGCCTTATACGGTTCGATTGTTCGAACCATTAAACCATGAAGAGGCTGCTCGCAAGGCGGGGGAAGGCTGGCGTTTTCCCTTGGGAAAGAAATTCGAGACGGAGGCCGGGGCCCTCCGGTTCCGCCCTGGCTCTTACCGCCGAGTGCCCCGTGACCGCTGGTGCGCCGCCGACCCCGTACCGCCGGCGCTTGCACCGGCCGTCGCGCATGACGCGCGGGCATTCGTTTCGCTACGGGTCGATGCGGGCAATTGCGCCGGGGTGCCGGGCATGGTTGCATGGGCGCATGGGATTTCGCAAGACATACGTGGACGTGGTGGCGAACATCGACGTGGACGGGCGCGTGACGCCGCTGTCCATCCGGTGGCGCGACGGCCGGACGTTCGAGATCGACCGGGTGCACGAGGCCATCCGGCGCGCGTCCACCCGGGTGGGCGGCACGGGGATACGCTACCTGGTGACGGTTCACGGCCGCGACAAGTACCTGTTCTTCGAGGACCCGCGCTGGTTCGTGGAAGAGGTCGTGCCCGAGAACGAGGGGAGCGCCCCGCTTGCGGGCGGGGCCCGCAAGCGGTAGAATGCCTGCGGGAATGAGGTTCTCCCTAAGCCGCTCGAAGGCTTGAACCGCGTAAAGCTGATGACTTCTGCAAACGGACTCCCCATGGGGGAGCGCCCGCGCGCGGGTCGTCGGCTTTTTTCATGCCGCGCGGCCGGCGGGGGAGGGTGTGTCGGAAAGGATGGGATATGGCAGCGGTGCTCTGGGTGGGCGCCGGCGGGTTTCTGGGCGCCGTCGGGCGCTACCTGCTGGGGCTCGTGCCCTTCGAGGGGGACTTCCCCCTTATGACGTTCCTCGTGAACTTCGCCGGTGCGGTGGCCATCGGCGCGATAACCGAGGTGGCGGGTGCCACGTCGGCCCTGTCGGCCGAGGCGGCGCTCTTCTTGAAGACGGGCGTGTGCGGCGGCTTCACCACGTTCTCCACGTTCTCGCTGGAGACGCTCGCGCTGTTCGAGGGCGGCAAGTACGCGACGGCCGCGCTCTACGCCGGCGGCAGCCTTGTTGCCTGCGTGTTGGGCGTAGCGGCGGGCAAGCTTGCCGTGCGCGGCGCGCTGTCGCTCGTGCAGCTCATCGGCGCACAGGGCGCCTGACGGAGCGGGAGGCGCGTTGGACGCGCGGCCGGCCGGCGCGCTTCACGCCGTATCGCCGGCCTCCTGGGCCTCCACGATGTCGATGAGCTCCTGCTGCGAATGAATGCCCATCTTCTGGTAGATGTGGTAGGTGTGCGTCTTGACGGTGCGCTCGGCCACGTAGAGCTGGTCGGCGATATGGCGCGCGTTGCGCCCCTTCACCAGGTAGAACAGTATCTCTCCCTCGCGTGGGGTAAGGTTGAAGGCGCGGGTCGCCTCGGCGCATTTGTGCTTGTAATGCTGCTCCACCACCGCCTCGGGGTCGGTCTCGGGCTCGGACATCGGGGCGGGAGGCGCCTCGACGGGCTCGGGCTCCTCGGCCACGATAGCGTACTGGTCGGGCCTGACGGTGGCGACCACGATGTAGGCGCATACCAGCATGATGAGGACCATGGCCGCCACGGTGAGCCAGCCCTTGCCGAAGTCCGTGGCCACGAACGCGCCGGCGAACCAGCCGAGTGCCTGGCCGAGGACGATGAAGAAGCGTCCTCTCGCGAAGCAGTAGCACGGCGAGATGGACAGCAGCGTGCCGCGCAGCGACAGCACCGTGGCGTTCGTGTAGTCCAGCAGGTACAGGATGACGAAGAGCGGCGGCGCGGCGACGGTGTTCCAAGGCGCCTGCAGGAATCCGGAGAGGATGAGCCCGCACACGAGGAAGGGCAAGAGCACGAGCTGCACCCTTCCCATGGCAAGGAGCCGGGGCGCCTTCCGGCTCAGGAGCAGGAAAATAAGCGCGACGCAGACGAACGCCGCGCCCATGGTGATGGGCGGCAGGACGCCCTTGCTGATTCGCGCGACGACGAGCCCTGCTATCACGCCGCACATCATGCCGTCGACCAGCATGATGTAGGAGCCGTTCGGGCTGTACCGGCTCTTCTCCGCCAGCCAGCGCTCGTCGCGCTCGCTCGTGAGCTCGGTCGTGCTCGGCGGTGAGGCTGCGAGAAGCGCGAACGAGCTCGCGCACAGCAGCAGGAACGCCGTGATGGCGGCAGGGCCGGGCATGGCCAAGACGCCGGCCACGATGCATCCTGCCAGTCCGAACGACCATAGGTTGGCTGCGCGGATGCGCTCCTCGCCAAGCGAGCTGCGCACGTCCGCCCAGACGCACGAAAAGTAGGCGCCCGAGGCGCCGAACACGGCCCAGAGCGCGAACTGGAGTACCAGGGGAAGTGCGAACGCGAGCACCGTCTCGAGCAGGACGATGCCGGGCAACAGCAGCTGCAGGGCCAGGAAGCCGGTTCGCACCCGGTTGGAGGAGACGAGCTCGTTGCGACCCTTGCAGCGCGTGACGACGAAGTGGAAGCCTGCCATGGCGGCGAACATCGTGCCGTGGGTGAGGCCGTGCATGACGGGCGTGTTGGTTGCGACCGTGGCCAGCAGCGGGCTGAAGGCGGCAAGCAGCACGGACGCGGTGAAGAGCGGGAACCCCGCGATCCCCGCCAGCTCCCGCTCGCTGTAGCGGTTCGCCTTGCGATTTGCATGCCCCTTGGTGGTTTCGGCCATGGTCGCGTATCCCCCCTGATTCCACGTACCCATGCGAAAGCCGGCGCGCGGCTCGGCTTGGGAGGGCCCGCCCTCCGATGCGCTGCTCCGCAGGTTTCGGATATATCGTATTCTATCGCGTGCGGTATGCTATCGAGAGTACGTTTTCTCGTTTCGATGCCGCTGGAGCCGATTTAATCCTCTGAGTAGCAAGACAAAAACCGTCCCCGTGGCAATTATGGCCAAGCGACGGGCGGATGCCCTGCGGCGCGCGAGGGGTGCGGTCGCAGGCGCGGCCTCCGTCGGTCCGGCGGCAGGGCCCGTGCTGCGTTGTACTCGGCGACGCAAGCGGCCCTCGGCGTAAAGGGGAAGGCGCCATGAGAGAGACGTTTCGCAGGTTCTTCGCCTATTTCAGGATCGAGCACGCGCTCGTGCTCGTGCCCGTGTTCGGGTTCGCGGTGTACGACAGCGTGTTCTCGGCGTTCTCGTCGATTCTCGGCGTGCTGGGCGACGCGTATCCGGACGTGCCGCGCACGATGGTGCAGATGGTGCTCTCGGTGCCGCCCCTGGTGAGCATCCCCGGAACGCTGTTATCGGGGTTCTTGTCCTCGTACGTGCGCAAGAAGCGCATCGCGGAGTTCGCGCTGGCGGTGCTGTTCGTCGGGGGCATGATCCCCGCAGTCTTGCCCGAGCCCAGCATCTTCGCCCTGTTCGCGTGCAGCGCCTGCGTGGGTCTCGGGCAGGGCCTCCTGCATCCCATGGCGAACGCTTTCATCTGCCAGACCTGGGACGACGACGGCGAGCGCAGTCGCGCCCTCGGGTTCAAGCAGGCGTTCAGCTTCATTGGGGAGGCGCTGGTCGCCCTGCTCGTGGGGTTCTTGGCGCTTTCCCATTGGGGCAACGCGTTCCTCGTGTACCTGGGTGTGATACCCGTGTTCGTCGTAGCCCATATCGCGCTCCCCGAGGGCGGCCTGGACAAGCGGCTCGTCGGCGGGAAGGGACGTGCGGCCGGTTTGGGAGAGGTATTCAAGCCCCGCGCCGTCTACCTGTTCGCCCTGTTCTTCTTCGCCATGATGTTCCTGTTCGGCTTCCACACCAATATCGCCATGCTGGTGCAGGAGCGCGGCCTGGGCACGACGGCCGACGTGTCGGTGGTGGCCTCGTCGGTGAGCGTCGTGTCCTTCCTTGTGGGCATCGCATATGGGAAGGTGTCGAAGACGTTCGGCCCTTCCACGCTGTGCATCGGGTTCGGGCCTCTCCGCGGGAATGCTCGCCGTGGCGGCGTTCGGCTACAGCTTTCCGGTGATCATGGCGGGCGGGGTGCTGTTCGGCATCGGATCAGGCATCCAGCAGATCAGCACCATCTACTACATCTCGAAGACGGTGGACAAGAACGTGGTGACCATGGCCATCTCGGTGCTGGTCTCGTTCGTCTCGCTCGGCGCCACCTTGTCGCCGCTCGTTATCAACGGCCTGCAGGTGCTCGTGTGGGGTGCGGAATCGGCAGCGGGCTCACTCGCCGTGGCCGGATGCGGCTTCGCGGCGCTCGTCGCGGTGGAGGCGATGTCCTCCCGATGCAAAAGAGGGGCGGGTCGGCAGGGAAAAGGTGCTGGGCGCGGCTAATACCCAGAGTATCGCACCCCGTTGGAACAGTTTCAAACCGCCAGTTCAGAGCATGGTTTCCAAGTTAATACCCAGCAGCAGATGCGTCGGCGCCGCCAACCGGGGAAACTCGTCGGCATCGAAGCCGCCGTGGGCCAAATGAGCCGAGACGCGGTGGGGTCGAAGGATGAAGGAGGGCCTCGGGGAAGTTGGCGGCCCGAGGGAGTTGCGAGGAAGGAAGGTTCATATGGCAGATCAGGAGTTGCTCGCCCGGTATGCGCCGACGATCGATTCGCCGGAGACCAAGGAGGCTTACCTGCTCGACGGCGAGCTGTACATCCGCCACGAGTTCCGCGACCCGGCCGAGCTCCAAACGCGCATGACCTACCACCGGGTGGGGGAGGACAACGTCGTGTCGAACGACAACCTTGTCATGCTGGGCGTGTGGGCGCGCGCCCAGAAGCAGGGCGAGCAGGTGAAGTGATACGAGAGCGAACGCTGGAAGGAGAATTGCATGAGAGAGTGCTTCGATCCTCAAATCTACAAGAAGGATTGGCAGTACCAGGAAGGGGACCTCACCGTCACGCGCACGTGCCAATGGTCGGCTCCCGGCTGCCACCAGGGGTGCAGCATCCTGTTCTACACCGACAAGGAGGGCAAGCTCGTCAAGGTGGAGGGCGACCCGAACTCGCCGGTGACGGACGGCCGTTTGTGCATGCGCTGTCTGGCCATGGTGGAGGCCGTGTACCATCCCGACCGCATCATCCATCCGCTGAAGCGCGCCCGCGAAGACCGCGGCAAGGACAAGTGGGAGCGCATCACCATGGACGAGGCGTACGAGCTGTGCGTCGAGATGGTGAAGGACACCACCGAGAAGTACGGCGCGAAGTCCATCTGCACCGGCGCGGGCACGGGCCGCAACGCCACCTGGCAGTCCAACGTGCTTGGGCAGGGCGCCTTCGGCACGCCGAACGACAACTGCGGCCTGCTCGCGGGCAACTGCTGCTACACGCCGCGCATGCAGGGCATGAACGCGGTCTTGGGCGACACGTTCATCGCCGACTGCGGACAGCTCAACGAGGCGCGCTTCGACCACCCCGACTACCGGCGCCCCGACCTGTTCATCATCTGGGGCAACAACCCGCTTCGGGCCAACGCCGACGGCTTCTACGGGCACTGGATCATCGACTGCATGCGCCGCGGCTCGGAGCTGTTCGTGGTCGACCCGCAGGTGACGTGGCTCTCGGCGCATGCCAAGCTCTACGTGCAGGTGCGTCCCGGCACCGATGCGGCACTCGCTCTGGCCATCGGGCACGTGATGGTGGAGGAGGAGCTCTACGACAAGGAGTTCGTGGAGTGCTGGTGCTACGGTTTCGACGAGTACAAGGAGCGCGTGAGCGATTGGACGCCCGAACGCGCCGCGGAGATCTGCTGGTGCGAGTCTGAGAAGATCTACGAGGCAGCGCGCCTCATTGGCACCGCCGGCGTGACCACGCTGCAGTGGGGCGTGGCCTTCGACCAGACGAAGTGGGCGAACGGCACGGCGCATGCGGCCGTGGCCGTGCAGGCGCTTACCGGCAACATCGACAACCCCGGCGGCTTCGTGGGCATCAACTTCGGCTACGTGCAGTCCGACATCCGCGAGAACATTGCCAAGAGCCTGCCGAACGTCCGCGAGGGCCGCTTGGGCGACGACGGCAACTGGGGCCTCATGAACGCCGTGGGCAAGGGCGGCCACGCCATTCCCGAGGCCATCCTCGACGCGGCCGAGACGGGGGTGCCGTATCCGGTGAAGATGCTGTTCATGTGCTCCACGACGGCGTTCACCAACATGGCCGGCCAGGCACGGCGCGTGTACGACGTGTACAAGGACATGGACCACGTGGTGGTGTGCGACCTGTTCATGACGCCCACCGCCATGGCCATCGGCGACCTGTTCATCCCTATGGCCATGGGCTGCGAGCGCAACGGCGTGCGCGGCTGGTACACACCC
>OGYI01002582.1_pt1 | contig 13230 bp, 12 predicted proteins | sample 1576521 | NCBI WGS metagenome assembly OGYI01 (sample SAMEA3541484, study PRJEB24748) | human gut metagenome | biome: human gut; feature: human-associated habitat; material: faeces | place: China | collected 2012
ATTTTCAAAAAATAATGATTGAGCTCCAGTTGCTCCAACACTACCAATTTCTTCTTTGTCAACTAAAATACAACAAGATGTATATTGTGGGATTTCCTGAATATCTAAAATAGCTTTTAAAGATGTATAAGCACAGACACGATCATCATGTCCATAACCCATAACCATACTTCTATCTAAACCATAATCTCTGGCAGGACCACTTGGTACAACTTCTATTTCTGCACTTAAGAAATCTTCTTCTTCAATATCATATTTTTCTTTCAGAAGTTTTAAGATATTGGCTTTGACCTTATCCTTTGTATCCGAATCTTTCAGCGGACGGCTTCCCACAAGAATGTCCAGATTTTCCCCTTCCACAACAACAGCGCCTTTTTTGTCAAGCTGTTTGGCTGACAGATGGACAAGGAGGTCCGTTACCCCGAATACCGGGTCATTTTCATCTTCACCGATATTGATTTCTACATGACTACCGTCTTTTTTGACAATAGTCCCATGAAGCGCCAGCGGCAATGTTACCCACTGATATTTTTTAATACCGCCGTAATAATGAGTATCCATATAGGCCAACTCTGTATCCTCATAAAGTGGATTCTGTTTTAAGTCCAGGCGGGGGAGTCAATATGAGCGCCAAGAATATTTAATCCTTCTTCCACAGGGAATAATCCGATATTGATAAACATCACAGCCTTTCCTTTTGTCTGCGCATAAACTTTACTTCCATGTCTCAATATGTGTCCGCCCCGGATGACATCTTCCATGGAAACATAACCGTACTGTTTGGCCGCCCCAATCATCTGGCGTACACATTCTCTTTCCGTCTTTCCATTATCCAGAAAAAATTTATATCCCTGAATCAACGCATCCATCATTTCCAAATCTTCATCTGTATAAGTATTCCATGTATTTTCCTTCATTCGTATAATCCTCCTACTGACCTGAACCTAAAAAGGAAAGCTCTTTTTCGATTCCCTGAATATCTGACATGATCGCACTCTGACGTTCGCCAAGTAATAATCCCTGATTGTACTGATAATATTTCTCACAACCGTTTTCTCCGATAAACCAGAGCGCGTAATGGCTTGAGTTCAATTCGGTGATAAAGACAACCATCTCCTGGCTTTCGCCGAAAGCGCCTTCCACAAAAGTAAAGGAATTATCAAAAGCTGTTTTCCACTGTTCCAGCATCGATTGACGTCCGGCAACCGCTTCATTAAATTTATTTTTAACCGCCTCAAAATCCGCACCTTCCCGGACAGCCCTGAGATATTCCTCTAATGTATGCATTAAGCGGAGAGCTACACGAATCTCTGATTTTTCCATCGTCTTTCCATGCTCACTCTTTTCCCACTTATCCTTTTCCTGACGGAAAGCTTCTGAAAGTCCTTCCAACAAATCCGGCTGGTCTTTCACAAATTTCAAAACGTCAAACAAGCGTTCTGCATAAATATCCCATTCGTAACAATCCCTGGCGCCATCGCTCAAAGCACTGACAAGAAGTCCCAGGACACTCAGTTTTTCATCAAAGGGCGCTGAAGAAATCCGTTCCTCAGCTCCCGGATAAATTTTCCCATGTAAAATATCTTCCACATTATAGTCAGCCGCATATTTTTTATAAAGATCCATATACGCCGAAAATTCTTTAGCAATCCGTGGATGCTGCAAATATTGACCGATCACGCCTTCGGTCACAGGAATATCCAGTTTTTCACAGGCACAAATCATCTGGGACAAATCCTCCCAGCCACGGGCTGTCACGAAACGCTTGCCCTCCACTGTTGTTTCAACCGTATAAAAGTTTTCTTTTTTAACATCCAGATAAGAAATGATACTTCCGTGAACGCCGGCTTTATAAGCATATTCTTTCCAGACCGGAAGATTCTCCGTCACATCGATTCGTTTCACACGGTCCAGGGTAACAATATCAAACTCTTTAACCGACTTGTTATATTCCGGTGGGTTTCCTGCAGCTACGATAATCCATCCATCCGGCACTTTATGGTTGCCGAAGGTCTTTCCCTGCAAAAACTGAAGCATGGTCGGCGCCAGCGTTTCAGAAACACAGTTAATTTCATCAATAAATAAAATACCTTCTTTTAAGCCGGTGCGTTCCATTTGCTCATAGACAGAGCCAATGATCTCACTCATCGTATATTCGGTGACCGGATACTCTTTCCCCCCGAAGTCCTTATGTTCAATCATCGGCAGACCGATCGCCGACTGGCGGGTATGATGCGTAATCGTATAGGACACCAGACCAATACCGCATTCTCGAGCCACCTGCTCCATAATGGCTGTCTTTCCGATTCCCGGTGGTCCGATTAAAAGTACCGGACGCTGATGCGTCATGCCGATCATATAGTTTCCGAATTCATCCTTCGCCGTGTAGGCCCTCACTGTATGAATAATTTCTTCCTTTGCTTCTTTAATGTTCATTTTACTCACTCCATGTTAATATATCATCCGGTTCAAGGATCACCTTCATCGCCCAGGCCGGAACCTTGATATCCGTGTAGTCTTCTTTGACAAATATAAATGCGGTGTCAAATCCCGGTTTCTTTGCCGGAAATTCACCGTAACCATCGGTAAAATAAAGAACCCCTTTCAGATTTCGGAATTCGCCATCCTGCACAAGCTTTTCCACATAGGAAATACCTGCTTTAAAATTCGTCCCGCCGCGGCCCCGGATAACAAGATGCTTCATACATTCTTTCAATTCTTCTTCATTTTGAATCTTCATATCCATCTGGACCCTGGAATCACACTGGACAATATGCAGATTCATGTTCTTAAAGAAACTGTCCATACTGTGAAGAATCTGAAAGGTTTCATGGAAAAACCGTTTCAGTATTTCATCACCGCAGGATTCGGATGTATCCACGATAATCGCCAACTCCTGTATTTTTTCCGACTCCTTATATTCCAGCGGCTCCACCAGCGGCACATTGCCATAGGTGTTCAGACCGTAAGTATAAAATATATAATCAAAGCTGTCCAAGTCCAGCTTAATTTCCTCATTCACCACAGCAAACCTTCTTAAAAACTTCCGATAATCATAAGTTTCATGCAGACTGACCTCCATTTGAAGAAGCAGATCTCCAGCCTTCTCACCCATACTCTTTGAAAAGGTGGAGAGGTTGGTCTTCATCTTCTCGCTGATATCTTTCCACTTATTATCGTTTTCCTGCTGTCTCTGCTTTCCCTCCGGCGTATCCTCCTGGCCCTGCCAAAAAGAATGGTCATCCAGAGTAAAAATCCGTTCTGCCGCCATCAACTCCCGCGGCGACAACGGATGATTCATCATCCACCGGTAAATCGACTGGGCATTGAGAACCTTTGTCTCCTGACCAATTCGGTAATACCAGGCTTCCCGCTCATCGCTGACCACCCGTTTGACACAGACCGCATCAAACCGGTCCACCAGAGATTCGGCCGAAATATCACAGGCCAGATTCCAGAGACGCTCATCCCGCTCCATCCGTCCCGTCATATGGCGGAAAATATTGTGCATGAGCATATGGACATAGACCCGGTTGATATCCTGGGGCCATTCCTTATAGGCCGACGTCAGCCAGGACGGATTAAACAAGATTTTAAACCCATCCGTCCCGATGGTCTTTGTACTCAGATTCAGTTCATAGTCCAGTGCACTCAACGCAATGTCAAAATAACGCATTGACATATAAATTTCATTCCGGGATGCTGTCAGAATCTGCAGACCGACCCGGTTGATTCTTTCTCTTATTTCATTCATTTTCAACAATCCTACAAATCAAAGGTTTTCTTCATCGACGAATAATGGACATTTTTATACTGCATCAACATACTGACAAACTCAGGCACCTGATTCTTCTGCCCAAATTCAATCCCGGCATCCAGCATTCCCTTCGGCAGCGGCTCGCCTTCTGTCAACAGAGAAAACAAAGACCACCGCTTTGTCTCAACCATATAAAAAAGTACCTGAGCTCCCATGGATTTTAAATAGTCAATATAAAATCGTCGTGCCTGAGAGGACAGTTCATATGGATAACTCAAACGTTTCAAAGCCAGATCCATCACTGTCGTCGGCTCATCCCGGTGAATCGTCAATTCAAAAATCTCGTCATATTTCATATAATCGATGCCTGTACTGCTGATACAGTTCCGATAAAGACTTCCTGAGCCGTAGGTCTTATGATTAAACTGACGGGCCTCCTCATTGGCCGTCTCTTCATAAAAGAAATCTGTAAAGACGAGCTGAGATACATTGCCATCCTTATAATGAAAGGTGACGGTCAGTTCAAAATTTGTATCGCTCAAAATCGTATTAATCTGACTTTCCAGTCCCTGCACCGTATATAAATGGATATCTCTCAAATCCGAGTCATTACGAAAAGCGCCATATCCCATGTGGGTCAGCGTTCCGGGCAAAACGACACGTGCCAGTCGGGTACAATTATAAAAGGCATAGTCATCAATACGCTCTGTCCCTTCCGGGAACTCAATCTGTTCCAGAAAACGACACTCGGCAAAGGCATGATCTCCAATCACTTTCATTGACCGGGGCAAATGAATCCGCGTCATTTCCCGCTGTTCATAAAAAGCATATTCGCCGATGGCTGTCACCGGATGGTCATTCCATACATCCGGCAAAGAAACAACTTTATCCTTCCCTTCCGCCTTCACCAGACGGGCGCTGCCATCTGTCATTATCTCAAATTTGAACTCCATGAATCTTCTTCTCCTCACACATTTCCCCGTATTTCAGCAAGTAAATCTCTCACAACGGCCGAAGCAATCAAAAGCCCCGCACTTCCCGGGACAAAGGACATGCTTCCCGGTGTCCTGTAATTTGCCACAGGCTCTTCCGTCGAAAAAACCACTTTCTGATGTTTCACACCCCGGCTTTTTAACTCCCGGCGCATCACACGAGCCAGTGGACAGACACTTGTCTTGTAAATATCCGCCACCTGCAGTCTGGACGGGTCCATCTTGTTTCCTGTTCCCATTGAGCTGATGACAGGAACGCCCAATTCCTGACATTTCATAATAATTTCTATTTTAGCCGTCACCGTATCGACCGCGTCGACCACATAATCATAGTTTTCAAAAGGAAAAATATGACTGTTTTCCGGCAGAAAAAAAGTTTCACGTGTATGCACCAGAGCTTCTGGATGAATCTCCCGGATTCGTTCCTTCATCACCCGGGTCTTCATTCGTCCTACTGTCGATTCCAGGGCAATGATCTGACGGTTCAGATTGGACATACTGACCACATCTTTATCCACCAAAGTAAATTCTCCAATACCACAGCGAGCCAATGCTTCTGTCACGTAACCGCCCACACCGCCAATGCCAAAAATTGCCACATGACACTCGGACAACCGCTTTAATCCCTCTTCACCAATCAGCATTCCTGTTCTCTGAAATCTCTCTTCCAAAAGCTTTTCCTCCTAAATTACATCGTTCCTATCATATCATATTTGAATCCAAAAATAAAGGGACACAGCAAAAAGCTGCATCCCTGAAACTATACTTAAATTAATGATGGAAAAGACGAATACCTGTAAAGGCCATAGCCATGCCGTATTTATTACAAGTCTCGATAACATTATCGTCACGGATAGAACCGCCCGGCTGAGCCACATACTTCACGCCGCTCTTATGGGCACGTTCAATATTATCACCAAATGGGAAGAAGGCATCCGAACCAAGAGCCACATCCTGCATGCCGTCCAGCCATGCCCGTTTCTCTTCTCTTGTGAAGACTCCCGGTTTTACTTTGAAGATTTTCTCCCAGGCGCCATCGGCCAGAACATCCATATAGTCCTCACCAATGTATAAATCGATGGCGTTATCTCTGTCTGCCCGTCCGATCTTATCTACAAATTCAAGATTCAATACCTTCGGGCACTGACGCAGATACCAGTTGTCGGCTTTGCTGCCAGCCAGACGAGTACAGTGAATTCTGGACTGCTGTCCTGCGCCAATACCGATGGCCTGTCCGCCTTTAGCAAAACAAACGGAATTAGACTGGGTATATTTTAATGTGATCAGAGAAATGATCAGGTCGATTTTTGCCAGTTCCGGAATTTCCTTATTCTCTGTAACGACATTGGCAAGAAGTTCATCATCCACTTTCAGTTCATTACGTCCCTGTTCAAAAGTAATGCCGAACACTTCTTTATGCTCGATCGGCGCCGGAATATAATGCGGATCGATCTGAATGATATTGTAATTGCCTTTTTTCTTTGCTTTTAAAATTTCCAGAGCTTCCGGTTCATATCTCGGTGCGATCACACCGTCGGACACTTCTCTTTTGATAATTTTTGCGGTGGAAACATCACAAACATCGGAGAGAGAAATAAAATCACCAAAAGAAGACATACGGTCTGCTCCCCTGGCTCTCGCATAAGCACAGGCCAGCGGTGAAAGTTCACCCAGATCGTCCACCCAGTATATTTTTTTCAGCACATCGTCCATTGGCAGACCAACCGCAGCGCCTGCCGGAGATACATGTTTAAAAGATGTTGCCGCTGGAAGTCCGGTAGCCTTTTTCAGTTCGCTGACAAGCTGCCAGCCATTGAAAGCATCCAGAAAATTAATATAACCCGGCTTGCCGTTTAAAACAGTAATCGGCAATTCACCTTCATTCATATAAATACGGGATGGTTTCTGATTTGGATTACAACCATACTTTAACTCCAATTCTTTCATGATGTTCCTCCTATTTATTTTTATTTACAATACGTGTTTCCCAAGTACCATCTTCGAGGTTGATATAACGCACAAACAACGATACTTTGTTTTCTTCGTTCAGACTGTTCCAGATCCGATCGGTAAATGTATCGATATCTCCTTCAATATCCACCCATTCCGGTTCACCTTCAAAACTTGGCAATGGATTGCCGTCGCCCATATAAGTGTGGATAAAATGTCCCTCACCATCAAATGGGTTATTATAAGCAAATGTATAACGGTTACAGCCTTCCGGACGTCCGTTATTGCTCTTTAAAATGGACAAAGCATAATTAAAAATTCCTTTATCCTGATGGATGATTCCGGAAATCCTAGGTGTAAAGTTCGGTGCGTCCGGCTCGAACTCTCTGGTACGCAGAGACTGTTCAAAGGTCTGCTGTTTGTCCATCAGATCATAGATCGTGTCTGTCTGATCGCCGTTAGTCACAATAGTCTTATTTCCAAGAACACGTACCGGAGCATAAATGATCAGGCTCGGATCTGTCAGTTTGGACGGTTCAAAGGCTTCTGTGCGGATACCGTCACCATCTTCCACAAAGACACGGTTACGGCTGTTTTCACTGCGGCCCATAATAAAATAAGCCGTTACGGCACAGGTACCGTCAGCGGACTTACCAATAATAATTCCTCTGCCAGGATAAGCATTCGCTTTCAACTGTTTTTCGATTGACAACTTTTCCATCAGTATTCCTCCTTATTAATCACCTGAATTATATCATCGATACTTATATTTGGCAACTCATTTTATTGACACTAAAAAACTTATTTGCTAGAATGTAGCTAATTATTTTCTTACAGAAAGGGACGACACAATGCCAAAATTAAATGAAAACTATCAGAATCTGAAAGAAAGCTATCTTTTTGTGGAGATTGCCCATCGTGTGGCAAAATATGCCGAAGCAAACCCGGATAAAAAAATCATCCGTCTCGGTATCGGCGATGTTACTCTTCCTTTAGAACCCCTGGCTGTAGCAGGGCTCCATGAAGGCGTGGATGCCATGACTTCCACTGAAACCTTCAAGGGCTATGGTCCGGAACAGGGTTATGATTTTCTCCGTCAGGCCGTTGTTGATTACTATGCTGAAAACGGCACATCCATCCAGGCGGATGACGTCTTCATTTCCGACGGCGCCAAGAGCGACACAGGAAATATTGGCGACTTGTTTGCTAAAGATAATATTGTCCTTATCCCGGATCCGGTATATCCGGTTTATGTGGACACCAACGTTATGACAGGCCGTGAAATTATTTATATCGATGCCAATGCGGAAAATAACTTCCTTCCAATGCCGGATAAACACGTCCATGCCGATCTGATCTACATCTGCTCCCCGAATAATCCAACGGGCGCTGCTTACAACAAAGAACAGTTAAAAGCATGGGTAGATTACGCCCTTGAAAATGATGCTGTGATCTTCTACGATTCCGCTTATGAAGCTTTCATCACAGACCCAGAACTGCCTCGCAGCATCTTCGCAGTTGAAGGCGCTAAGAAATGTGCGATTGAATTCTGCTCCCTTTCTAAAACAGCCGGATTCACAGGCACCCGCTGCGGTTATACGGTTGTTCCTCAGGAGCTTGTATTCAAAGCTTCCAATGGCGAGGAAATGTCTGTAAACGCCATGTGGAAACGCCGTCAGACAACCAAATTTAACGGAACTTCTTATATTGTTCAGAAAGGCGCCGCCGCCATCTTTACAAAAGAAGGTATGGCTCAGTGCCGTGAAAATATTGCCTACTATCAGAAAAATGCCAAAACCATTTCTGATGTTCTTTCAAAAAAAGGCATCCGCTTCTTCGGGGGTAAAAATTCCCCATACATCTGGTTTGAATGCCCGAAGGGCATGGATTCCTGGGACTTCTTTGACTATCTTCTGAATAACGCTCAGGTTGTCGGAACGCCTGGCGCCGGATTCGGTAAGAACGGTCAGAACTTCTTCCGGCTCACTTCTTTCGGTACCCATGAAAGCACCAAAGAAGCTATGGAACGTTTTGAAAAATTATTCTAAACAGATTTTTAAACCCTTCGGAAATGAAAACTTCCGAAGGGTTTTTATTCTTACTTTATATATCCTTTCCAACACTCGATCAACTGTTCCAAACTCCAGGCCGCATTGGCCGGGCTTGTGGAAGGCAGCTTCACTGCATCCATCCCCGTCGATGGCTTCACATATTTTTCATAGAGCTTCCATGCTGTCGCTCCGTTGGCACAGATTCGTTCAATACGGGCAGATAAAAGTATTTTTTCAAAATCATTGGGAACCACGTCTTTGATACTGCTGTCACTGGAACCGGTAATCCGACAGGAAGCGATCACATCCCACACTGCAATGGAATGGCCCAGAAGCATCGCCTTTTTCTCATTGATCGTCACCGGAACAGGAATGCCTAAAATTCCCGCCAGGACCTTCCAGAACCGATTCTGGGGATGGCCGTAAAAGAAGCCGCTCTCCCTGGATTTAATCGATGGAAAGCTCCCAAGAATCAACACTTTTGAGTTTTCATCATAAACCGGAGCGATTTCATGAAGCACCGGTTCTTCATTTAAATTTTTATTTGCTTTCATTTCATTTTTCTCCCAATCACTCTATATAACAAATCGAAATGGCTTAAGAACCAGACCGATAAGGCGCATGATCATATATTGTCCCACAGGAAGCTCTGTCACATTCAAATGCTCTGGTACTTCATCCTTTTCGGCATCCACAACATGACGGCAGTCCCTTTCCAGAATATCCATATTGGACTGAAGCTCTGCAGCCAGTCCCGGGCTTTTGACAACAAGCATCATCTCCGTATCCATATAACTGCTCCGCAAATCAAAGTTGTAAGAACCGACAATAGCGATATCATCATCGATCACAATAGACTTCCCATGGGTCGATGTTCCGCCGTCATATTCATACAGATCAAAGCCAATGTCTATAACCGACGGTTTGTTCCACAAATAGTCGCTGGAGGCCACAATATTGTCTCCATTCTCCACCGAGTTAATCACCATCCGTGGATTTTGAACGTCATCCGCCACTTCTGCCAGTTTTTCATACATATAGTCATTGCAGACGATATAAGGCGTGTGCAGATCCACACGTTCTCCCGCCCCTTTCATCAATTCGGATATGATGTAAAAAACGACTGGCTCCTTCGCATAAATCCCTGTCGGATTCGTCACCAGCTTTACGCCATCCACCGGACAGGTGACCTCTGCATAGTCATAATCTTCAAACAGCTCGGGATGATTTTCTCTCAGGCAGGTATAACGCTCTTCTAATATCTTTCGTTGTTCCACTACCCTGGGATGTGCCGCCAGCCTGGAATCATCATGAAACAGACGGCAGATACCCATATACCACACCGAATCAAAATAGGTTTCCAACTGTTTTATAGAACCATTTGAGCCCGGGTTATAAACAAGCACTTCCCTGTCCAGACTGTTATTTTCCGTTTCATAATTCCCGATAAAATAATCAAAACTATTCCGGCCGCCAAGTAGATAGGCTTTCTCGTCAACCATCATATATTTATCATGCATCCGTCCCTGAAGCCGCCAGGGTAATAAAATATTCACCGGGTTATAAATCTTTATTTCCACATTTGGATGGGTAGACAGTGCATAAAAAACGGGCCTTCCTTCCATCCTGAGAAACACGCTGATACCGTCGATCAGTATTTTTACTGAAACGCCTTCATCTGCTTTGTGTAAGATGACCGACAATACATCCTCTGTACTCTGTCCTTCTCGCATGTCAAAGGTCGTCAGTACGATTCTTTTTTCAGCCTTATCTATTAAACGAATACGTTCTTCCCAAGCGCTCTGTCCGGTCTCCAGAATCATGGCCCTGTCTCCCGAAGCTGTATTTTCAAAAAAATGTTCTGTACTGACCATTGCTTTTGTTTGTTCCGAGATTTCCGGATATATAGCAAAAGGCGCCATCGCCCCCACAAAAAGATACAGTACAGCGGCAATGATCAGACATCCAAATCGATGCTTTTTAAAAAAATCCAAAATTTCAATCTCCTTTTCATGAAAGACATTCTACCATGATTTCAAAGAAATTTTTATGAATAATTATCTTTTTCTTGAACTTTTTGCCATAAGCTGTTAATCTTTTCTATAGAAAAACACTTTATTACAGGAGACAAAATCATGGATAAAATAACCGAAGAGGTATTAATTCCTTTTTTATTTGAAGATATCAAAACATCCGAACGTCCGGAAATTATCCTGGCGAATGTTCCGGAATTCAAAGAGTTGATGATGCAGTATGAATGTGCGATCATGGAAGTCAATACAAAGCTCCATGTATTAAACAATGAATTCTCCCATATGTATCAACGAAATCCAATTGAATCAATTAAAACCCGCATTAAAACCCCGGCCAGTATTCTTGAAAAACTGAACCGCCGGAATCTTCCGATTTGTATCGATTCACTGGAAAATGGTCTGACCGATATAGCCGGTATCCGGGTCATCTGTCCATTTCCTGACGATATCTATAATGTGGCTGAACTACTGACAAATCAAGATGATGTAATGACCGTTGCCCGAAAAGATTACATTAAAAATCCAAAGAAAAACGGTTATCGCAGTCTCCACCTGATCATTGAGATTCCTATCTTTCTGGCCAGCGGAAAGAAACATATGAAAGTGGAAGTTCAGCTAAGAACGATTGCCATGGACTTTTGGGCCAGTTTGGATCACAAGCTCCGTTACAAGCAGAACCTGAAGAATTCCGAAGAGATTGCTCTCGAATTGAGGGAATGCGCGGATATCATCGCGGGTGTGGACCTGAAGATGCAGAACATCCGTAAAAAAATCCAATAAAATTCAATCCCCTGTTCCACTATTATCATGGCAACAGGGGATTTTTTGACACGATTTGCGTTTAATCAAGAAAAGCATCCACAATGACCGCCTCGGCCTCTTCTTCCGTCATGCCAAGCGTTCTGAGTTTAATAAGCTGTTCGTTGTTAATTCTTCCAATGGCTGCTTCATGGATAATGGAAGCATCGATATGCCGTGCATTGATTTCAGGTATAGAACAGACTTCCGCTTTATCCATAATGATCGAATCACACTGGACATGCGCATGACAGGCTGCATTTCCAATGGCCTTCGGATGAAAGGTCTGAGAAGATTGACCTTTTGCCACAGAACGTGAAGCAATCTTTGCCGAGCTGCCGTCCCCGTTCATCTGAATTTCCATATTAGATACTGCATTCTGTTTATCATGCGTCATAAGACGTTCTGTAACAAAAAGCTTCGCTCCGGCTTCCATCGTGATCTCCGTTTCACGAATACTGGAATCCACGCCTTTAATCTGAGCCGTGTCGAGAGTAAACACCGAATTTTCATCCATATAAATTTTTGTTACCGGATTTAATATACGTTCTCCTGTACCATCGCCTTCGCCGTAATGTTTTTCTTCATAACGGACATTGGCGCCTTTACCCACATGAAAGCTATGGATACCGTCATGACGGGCATTATCACAGCCCGCATTGTGAATACCACATCCGGCCACGATCACCACTTCCGCGCCTTCCGCAATATAAAAATCATTATAAACTACATCCGTCATACCGGAAGCCGTCACAACAACAGGAATGTGGACCTGCTCTCCTTTTGTGTTTCCGTCGATAAAAACATCAATACCATTTTTGTCTGTTTTACTCTTTATCTTAATATGTTCACTGTCTCCATGACAAAGGGGCTGGCCATTGTAACGGAGATTGTAAGCGCCTTCCTGCTTAAATGTGCCATTGTCAATAACATTCAGCACGCCCTGTGTAATCTTATCAATTTCCATTTTCAAAATCTCCCTTCTTAATGCTTCATGTACTTGCATCCGGCATCGCCATCACCCTCAAGCAACAGCGGCATAACTTCCTCTTTCGTTCCAATCTGCTGAACCCGTCCATCGCGGATGACCATGATGCGGTCAGCCATCTGAATGATGCGTTCCTGATGAGAAATAATGATAATGCTCTCTTTTTTCTTTTTGTGAATCTCTTCGAACTGCTGAACAAGCATCGAAAAACTCCAGAGATCAATTCCCGCTTCCGGTTCATCAAAGATACAGAGTTTATGCGGTTTAGAGAAGGCCGTAGCAATCTCTATACGTTTCATCTCACCGCCGGATAAGGAGCTGTCAACCTGACGGTCCAGATATTCTCTGGCACACAGGCCCACATTGCTCAAAAGCTGACAGCTCGCATCCTCAGATAATTCACCGCCGGAAGAAAGCTGAATCAAATGTTTGACCGTCATTCCTTTAAAACGGGGCGGCTGCTGGAAAGCAAAACCGAGTCCGGCTTTTGCTCTGTGATCGATATCATAACCGGTAATGTCCTCTCCATCCAATATAATCTGGCCAGCCGTCTGAGGTTTGATTCCCATAAGGAGAGAAGCCATCGTTGATTTACCTCCGCCATTCGGTCCGGTGATCACAAGAAGTTCACCATCCGCCACATCAAAACTGATATCATCTA
>OGYI01002593.1_pt1 | contig 13168 bp, 10 predicted proteins | sample 1576521 | NCBI WGS metagenome assembly OGYI01 (sample SAMEA3541484, study PRJEB24748) | human gut metagenome | biome: human gut; feature: human-associated habitat; material: faeces | place: China | collected 2012
TGTCGCGATGACAAGGTTGGTGTTATCTGCAATATTAAAACGAAACTGTACGTTAACAGGCAATTCAAGATAGAGCTGGTTAATTTTCACATCAGCATCAGCATCTATTATATTTCCGTCAAATCCACTTGAATATTTTGCCCCCTTTTGCGAAAAGAACAATGAAGGCTGTAAAGATATCATATCATTAAACTGATACTCCATCCCCACTCCGATACGTGCTCCGGGTTTAAATTCGGAGTGATCTGAATTCTCACCAATATAACTACTAAGGTTAAGACCAGCCTTTACATTAAAAGACACCTGCGAAAATCCCATAGTACAGATTAACGCAAACAATACGGTTAAAAAAACTTTTTTCATCACATTTATAAATTTAAATATTCAATTAATATCCAACAAACTGTGTGTAAAGACACTGTCACCTGAATTCATGAACAGTAAAAGAGCCGGAGATGTTTCCCACACTCCGGCCTACACACAATTCAAGTATTTATCGGTTAGTTCTCATGTATAGTACAGATACTTACACGATTCCAGTCCGGTTCTTCAAACATATTACCAACACCCTGACCTTCTGCTGCGATCCGGCTTTCGGCAATCTTATATCTCTTGACCAGCATATTTCTGACAGCTTCGGCACGTTGCCTTGCGATACGTGCGTTCACCTCTGCCTTTCCTTCCGGAGAAGCATACCCCTTGATAGATACAGTTGCAGCCTTGTGGTTTCTCAAATAAGTAGCGATACGTTCCACGTTAGGTATCTGTGAGGATTCCACCGAAATACCACCCTGACGGAATGTTACCACAGATTCCAATGTCTTTCTGTTATTAGTGATAGTATCTGTTACAATTGTGGGGCCCTGATTTCTACAATCAGACAATTCTTTTTCCAATTCAGCTGTTTTCTGACTGGCCGCTTCCAATTCAGCATTCTTGTCCGCATTCTCTTGACGTAAACTGTTCACTTGCGCGTTCAGCGCATCCACTTCAGTTTGGTCATACAATTTGGCGAAAGATGCATGGTGCTTTCCGTTACTGCATGCAAAATGATATTTTAGTCCAGCAGTAATTTCCCATGCCGCACGGTTGGCATTAAAGCATGTATTTTCAAAGCCATTCGCATTCATATCATATACAAGAGCAGGCTTGAGACCAAGCGTCCATGCTTTTTCCTCTCCTAAATTGAAATTAAAATTCAAGCCCAACTTACTTGACATACTGTTCAGATCACCATCTCCATTCATGGAATAATGCAGCCATCCTATACCGGCAACCGTTTCCACTTCAAACAAACGTGGAGTGCCAAGATAACCTCCAAAAAGATTATTCAGATTGACAGTAGTCAACAGACTCAAATTCGTATTGTCAAAGGCTGTTTTACTGGCTGTCGTATTAATACTTGTCATGGCTTCAATACCTAATCCGAATACAGGCGTGACCTGTTTACCCAACCCGATGCCCCATGTGGCACGCATATTTCTAAAAAATGCACTGTGAGTAAGCGGACTGGTTACACCCGCATTGACCCCAACAGACCAGTTATCTGTAAATTTGACTCCTTCTACCGCTTTCTGAGCATAGATGCCGCTTGTAAGCATACAAGCTAAAATTGGCACAATAATCTTTTTCATATCTTGTTTAATTTAAAATAAAAACGCGCAAATATAACAAAGATTACATTTGTGTAATATTATAACATATGTTTTTTAACATAATTCTATTTTACTAAAGCTTTTCGATATTTATTAATCTAATCATATTATATATAGACAACATTTTTTTATAAACACAGTTATAGAGCGAAGAAAAAGCCAACTATAACAGATATTTTTTTAACTAATTCTATTCAAAATCTGTTCAATCAAATCTTTTTATTTATACATTTGCAAAAACACTTTAGTGATATTACCTTTTTAAACATTATATAACAAATAAGTTAAATTAAAGAATTATGAAAAAGTACATTGCTGAAATGTTGGGAACTATGGTTCTCGTTCTTATGGGATGTGGTACAGCAGTTAGTCTGTCGTGTACATCATCAGATCCAAATCTGGCTTCTACAGTTATAGGTACGGCTCTCGCATTCGGATTGTCTGTTGTAGCCATGGCCTATACTGTCGGTGGAATCTCAGGTTGCCACATTAATCCGGCCATCACGCTCGGTTGTCTCTTGTCAGGTCGTATGAACGGGAAGGATGCCGCCATGTACATACTGTTTCAAGTGATCGGTGCCTTTATCGGCTCAACCATCCTTTGGACATTAACCTCCAATTCAGGATTGGAGGGAACCGGTGCCAATGCCTGTCAAGAAGGCGTTTCCATGACTGGAGCTTTACTGGCAGAAATAGTCTTTACATTCATATTTGTACTAGTTGTATTGGGCACTACGGATGAGAAAAAAGGAGCCGGGAATTTTGCCGGACTTGCTATCGGTCTTTCCTTGGTATTGATTCATCTCGCTTGTATCCGTTATACTGGAACGTCTGTCAATCCGGCCCGCAGCATAGCTCCCGCCTTCTTTCAAGGAGGAGAAGCCCTAAACCAACTTTGGATCTTTATTATAGGACCGTTTGTGGGTGCTGCGTTAAGTGCCGGTGTATGGAAAATCTTTGCTGATAAAAAGAATTGATCAAGCCTCTTGTTTTTTATAAAATGAATATCTGCATTTAAAAAAACAAATTCAATTTTACTTTGTTCTTAATTAGCAGATAAGGCAAATTCATGACTAATTTTAAGAGAATGAAATAAAGACACAAATTAATCACATTAAAAAATAGAAAACTATGAAACTAAAAATGTATTTCGTAATGCTGGCTATGGGGTTACTTAGTTTCGCAATGCAAAGTTGTGACGATGATGACAATGCTCCTGTTTCGGAACAATTAGAAAATGCCTTTGTTAAAGAATTCGGCAATATCGCTCATGACTGGAGTACCCGTGGAACAAATCACATAGCAACATTCAATCAAGACAATAAAGAAAAAGAAGCCTGGTTTGACGTAAATGGCGTATGGCTAATGACAGAAACGGATATTGTTTATGAAGCACTGCCGGCGGAAGTGAAAACGACATTTGAAGCACTCACCAAATACGATGGTTGGAAGCGTGATGATGTTGACATGCTCGAACGCAAGAATATGGAAACTGTATATGTGATCGAAGTAGAGAAAGGCAATGAAGAATATGACCTTTATTTCGATACCAAGGGAAATTTATTGAAAGAAGTGGCTGACAAGGAAGATGACTCCGAAGATTATCTGCCTACGGCTTTACCTGATGCTGTGAGCAAAATCCTGAACGAAAAATATGCAGGATATAAGTTGCTTGAAACAGATTTAGACAAAACCACCCATGTGCTGGAAGTCGATATCCTATTGCAGGCTATAAAACTGGAAGTTTGCTTTGTTAATAACGTATGGGTTTCCACTGCTAAAGAGGTTCTGTATGACACATTGCCCGCTAAAGTAAAAGAAGCTGTGGAAAACGCTTTAAAGGAACATCAAGGAGCGGAATTGGACGATGAAGCCGATGAAGTGGATACTCCTAAAGGAAAATATTATATAGTGGAATTGGAGATAGAAGGTAAACCAAGTGTAAGTATCAGAATCAATGAAGATGGCACACCCAAACAATAATTTCCAACATATAATATTCATATTGCATAAATTATGATTTATCCGAGTTAAGGATTATATAAAGAACAGGAACTTTCAATACGGGACAAAACTTCAACAAAGAAGTTTTTGTTCCGTATATGATATTTATAAAATATGATATTCATAAAAAATATGGATAATATAAGTCTAATACTGCCCATTACAAAAAAGTATACTTTAAAACAATCCTTCATACCATTCTGCTTAACCTAAACAATATTGCTCGTACTATTTTATCTACATATAACTAAAGTTTCCCATTCTCTATTAAGTAGTTGAGAAATAACAATAATTATCTATATGTCTACTATTTGCAGAAAAAATCGCAAATAAACGCTACAAAATCTCTTTTACAACCTATCTATTAGCAAAAGTTCATTATATCAACCTTCTTATTGACTATCATTTTCTTTTTCTAGGTTTTGTTTCTTCTTTTGTACGATATTGATAAAAGAAGAACTAATGATACCGATCGGAATAGCTACCATTGTCACACCTACCAGACAAATAATACAACCCAATAATTCCCCCAAAAAGGTAACGGGATAAATGTCACCATATCCGACTGTAGCAAATGTAATAATGGTCCACCAGATTCCGTCACCGATATTTTTAAAGACTTTAGGCTGTGCATTCCTTTCAATATAGTACATCAAAATGGCGGAAAAGCAAATTGTAATAAAACTAGCTGTGTAGACTGTTTCAAGTTCTTCTCTGGCAGAAGCAAGAGCCATACCGATAATTCGGAAGTTCAATCCGACTTCAGTCGAACGCCATCCCACAGATAGAAGATCTTTATCTATAACATCCACAGCTATATGGGTAAGTTTGCGTCCTCAATTATCCTCATTTACCCAAAAGAGAAAAGAAGGCTCTATATCCAAAAACAAATCAAAATTGTCAGACAGCCCCATCTTCCACTTCTATTCTATGGATATGTCGATACTTTGTGCCTTGATATCAGTACTAGCATCATTGGAGATATTTGTCAATTTCACTCTACGTTGTACATACAATAAAGAAAAACCAAGGTTATTCCATAGAAATCGACCTGATAAAATAAAAGGAAACCACCAGTACATATCTGCCCATGGTGGTTTCCTTGTCAATCTAAATCACAGCTGGGAAATCTATTGTTACTACATCTACCATCCCGGATTCTGTGGTAACAATTGCGGATTTCTCTGAAGTTCTCCTGTCGGAATCGGATAAAGGTACATCTTGTCCTCCCAAGTACGGCTTTTTCCTGCCTGATATGAAAGGTCGGGATTCGTGTAGTTGGGATATACAATGGCCAGATTACCGTCAGGTTTTCTTTTTCCCACATAAGTCAGTACATTATTGAGCAGTTTACCGGCTTTCCAACGTTTCAGGTCATTGAATCTGAAACCTTCTCCTGCCAACTCAATGCAGCGTTCACGACGGATCTCTTGTAAAACAGGGCTCAGGCTGTATCCCCAGTCCGGCCATTTGGGATCGGTAAAACCTACATTTACTGTCAGGTGAGGCATTCCAACACGGTCTCTTAATTGGTTGACAGTTCTATCCAAATCCGCATTGGTGATGGTATTCAATTCCGCTTTTGCTTCCGCATTGATCAGCAGGGTTTCTGCATAACGGTAAGCGATGCCATCGAAGGAGCTTTTCATATACAACGCCTGTGAGTATATGGGATTGAATCCTTTGATAGGTCTGTATCCTGTGAAACAGTGCTGGGTGATAAACTCATCCTCATTCACCACAAAAGTAGAGTCCTTCAGGTCATCTGTCACGTTTGTCGGAAAATCGTTGGTGAGGATCAGCTGTTTCAGACGAGGGTCACGGTTGGCCGTTTCCTTTCTCATTGTTTCATCGCCTAAATATTTATTACTTAGCGAAATGGGAAGCCCGTCCGAACAAAGGAAGCTTTCTACAAAACTTTTGGAGAAACCGCATCCGGCCTCACGTCCTGCAGCTGCCATGTTGTGTTCACGTATGTTCGTCTTATAATCCACGTAGAGGACGGCCTCTTTCAGGTCACTCTTGTCGTCTATGCGGTACATATTGAAATAGTCTTCTTGTGGATGGCCCGTATTATAGATTTCATATCTTCCTGATGTGATAAGCTTGTCACTTTCAGTTGCAGCCATTTGCAACCACTTTTCTGCTTCTGAGGCATATTCCAATTCATCATGGTATTTATAATGGGTACCTTCATTCAGGCAGAAACGTGCCTTTACGTGTCTGGCTATGTCCTTATTCAGGCGGTTGGCTTCTTCACTGCCTGCTTCCGGCAGCCATTGGATGGCGAAATCCAGGTCTTCGATGATTTTTTGGAACACTTGGTTTCTCTTCATTTTCGGACCGTACAGTTCCTCGCTGTCCACATTCAGGTCAACTTCCAGCCAAGGCACATCTCCCAAAAGCTGAATCTTGTTGAAATATTCCAGCGCACGGAAGAAACGCATTTCAGCTACATAAATGTTGACATCCGCTTCGGCAGCCTGCACACTCTGATAATGTGTCATGAAATAATTGATGTTACGAATATTCTGCCAGTTTGATTTTTGCCATACGCCACCTTCTGTAGGCACGACATATTGTCCCCATAGGAAAGAATTGATATCGTTGGGGACCTGGATGTCACTGTCCGTGTCATCCAGAACACTGACTCCTCCCGGTATCAGACCATAAAAGGCATTGGCATAGGCTTTCAGGTCATTGACAGATATCCAAAAACTCTGGTCATTCAAATTTTGCGGGCCTCTTTCCAGAAAAGAGTCATTACAGCCTGTCAGAGACAGGGCAGCCGCCATATAAAGTACATATTTCAGTTTCATAAAAGTTTTGTGTTAAGATTAGAATACAACATTAAGTCCCAAAGCCAGCGATTTCTGCTGCGGATACTTGTATGGATCGTCCAGTTCTGGGTCAAATCCTTCCGGAGTATGCTTGAAAGTCAGCAGGTTCTCTCCGGTGAAATATACGCGGCATTTCTGTATTCCCCATTGTTTCGTCAGGGAAACAGGCAGCGTATATCCGAAAGACAATGATTTGAGACGCAGGTAGGATGCGTCAAGCAGATAGCGTGTCTGGTTTTGACCTAAAGCCTGGCTGCCATTGAAACGTGCCACCGGAAGCCAGCCCCCTGCATTGTCTTCACGCCAGTAATCGTTACCTACAGCTGTAGGAACCTGCCACATGCTTCCGTATTGCCATTTAAATGTATAGGGGAGCATCAGGTCACGTTTTCCGACACCCTGGAAGAATATTCCTAAATCAAAGCCCTTCCAGTCCGCCGAGATATTGAATCCGTAACGGTAACGCGCCTTGTTGTTACCGATAATCTTCATGTCACCCGGCTTGTCAACCGTATTCTCTCCATAATCCACGACACCGTTGCCGTCAATATCCATAAATCTGATATCACCGGGCACTTTGCTGATTCCGCCGTCCAGTTTGGACTGGTCAGGAGCCGAAGCTATCTCATCGGCAGACTGGAACAGGCTGGATTCATATCCCCAGATGTCACCGACTATCTGTCCTTCATAATATGGAGAAGACAATGACTTGGTCGGATTGTCATATTTGGTGATTTCCGCCCGGGTGTCAGAAAGATTGAATCCCACACTGTAATGCAATCCGTTGTCCAGCTGGTCATTCCAGGTTAATGCCAGTTCCCAACCGCGTGTTACCATATCGGCGGCATTCTCCAAGGGCTCACTCATACCTAGGATATTAGGCAATATTCTACCCGGTCCCAACATATCGGTCGTTTTACGCTGGTAATAGTCGAATGTACCCTTCAAACGGTTCTGCAGGATGACAAAGTCAAGCCCCAAGTCCCACTGGGTAACCTTTTCCCAGGTAACGGTATTGCTTACAAGACCACCGGGCAATACATATTGGGGCTGTTTTCCCCCCATGATATATCCCAAGGTACCTGTTCCATAATTGGACAGATAAGCGTACCACCCATTATCCAAAGCCTGGTTTGCCAGACTACCGTAAGAGGCTCTTATCTTCAATTCATCAAAAAATCCGTTAGTGGCTTGTTTGAACCAGCTTTCTTCCGATAATTTCCAGCCCAAAGAGAAGGAAGGACTAAATACGGAACGGTCATCTTTCGGGAATTTAGACGACAAGTCATAACGGCCGTTCACCTCCAACAGATAACGGTCCGCAAAACTGTAGTTTACACGGAAGAAACCGCTTCTTGTGGCCCAGCTGTCATCCGAATTGCCCACATATTTCTCTCCGGTAGCGGCGTCCATTGAGGGAAGGTCATTGGAGATAAGCTCATCCCGGCTTGCCGAGAAGCCACGGGTATGCTTGGTTTCCTGATTGTAACCGGCCATTACTTTAAAATAATGTTTGCCCAAAGTTAGTTCATAGTCACCGAACAGGTTGAAAGCGTTGTATGTGTCATTGGCCTGGCTTTCTGACACGCCGCTTGGCCTGGAGTGTTGGAAAACCTGTAAGAATTTGCCATCTATACCGTATTCGTTGAATGTTTTTCTGTGTACCTTGCCATGTTCCGCATAATAGTTGAATGTATAGTCCATGTTGATTGTCAGTCCTTTCAATGGGGTAAGTTTCAAGGCAAGGGTGTTCCAGAAGTCATTCTTCGTGGTCTTACGTGAACCCATCTCATCCAAAACTGCGGCAAAGTTGGTGTAATTACCTTGACCTGACCAGTTACCATCAGGATGTTTTACAGGCATGAGAGGTTGTGTGTCGTTACCGATCCATGACTCTCCGTGCACGGCATCCTGGGCAAGTCCGTCCAGTTCGGTACGGATATAACTTGTCTTCATGGATACGTGCATCCAGTTGTTGATGTCATAATTGATATTGTTCACCATATTGAACTTACGGAAGCCCTCATCCCCGTAACGCATCAGTGATCCCTGGTCCATATAACCCACCGAGGTATAATAAGTGGCCTTGTCGCTACCACCGTTAATATTTACATTATATTTTTGGACAGGGTAAGTTTTCTTATACATCTCTTTCATCCAATCCGTATTTCCGCAATAGGCATATTTGCCGGCCTGACAGTTTCCGTACTGCCAGCTGCTGGGGTCCTTTGCCACAAAGACCGGAAGGTTGTTGACCGGATCATAGAAATAAGCCTCTATATGCTCCATTTCCTCCTGACTGAGCAGGTCACGGCCGCTGGTCGTATTGTTTGCGGCGTTCATCCAGTGCGCATATTCCATGGAATTCATATATTCCGGACGGGTTGTCGGACTGTTGAATGAGACAGATGCATCGAATGACACTTGTGTAGGCATATTCTTGCGGCCGCTCTTGGTTGTGATAAGGATAACACCATAAGCGGCACGGGCTCCATAGATAGAGGCAGAAGCTGCATCCTTCAATACAGATACGCTTGCCACATCTTGCGGATTGATCAGGTTCGGGTCCATCTGTACTCCGTCAACCAAAACCAGCGGGCTACCACCGTTGATGGACGTTTCACCGCGGACATTGAAGCTTGAGCCTTTTCCCGGCTGTCCGCTGGTGGTGATGTTCAAGTTAGGGATTGTTCCTTGCAAACCTTGTCCCAGATTGACGATGGGACGGTCTGCCAGCACTTTGTCATCGACGGCAGAAACCGCACCGGTCAGATTGGCTTTCTTGACAGTCGCATAACCTACAACAACAACCTCGTCCAAGGTCTTGCTGTCTTCTTTCAGTGCTATTTTCAAGGGCTTGCCCTCCCATATGATTTCAGAGTTCATATAACCCACATATGAAACGACAATGACATCACCCTTCTTTACGTTTGGAATACTGAAATCTCCGTCCAGTCCCGTTATTGTTCCGTTCGTTGTCCCTTTGACAACAACAGACGCACCGATGACGGTTTCACCGTTCTGATCCACAACCACTCCCGTACAAGCATTGTCCTGTTGTACAGAATGCATTTCTACAGCCGCTGCATGAGGGGCGGCCTGAACATATCCGGTAGAAAAGCCGGATAAAAGTAACATAGCGCTTACTAACTTTAGTCGCTCTTTTTTCATAGCTTTAATATTTGAAGATGTGTTTTATGAAAATTTATCTGTGATTTCTATTTCGGTTTTAAGCAGTTTTTCTAATTATGATTTTTTCAATTAACAAGTTAATAAATTCGCTCTTTTTTAAAGGTTATTTTATTTTTCAACGCAAATATATAAATACAAATTAAAATACAATCCAATATTCATAATTTTTTTGATGAAAAAATACCGTTTACGTAAACGGTGAAAGAAGTTCCGATATCTGTAACTTCAAAATAAAATTTATCTGGTAGTATAACCATGGTTATATTTGATAGTAATTGTATAGAGGAGCTTGTAATGCCGTTCTTTTTACTGATATACATCCTCGGAGTTTAGGTTTAGGGATTAAAATGTCTACTGTATTACGAAGCATACCAAGATGTCTGACTGGCTGTGTAATATGGATTCTACATGAACGAAGATCAAGGATATTATTCCATAATACGTATATTAAAACAGATCTCGTAATTGGGGCATTATTAGATTACAAATCTGTGATGTAATTAAATCAACGTCCTCACCTTTCGTTCTTAATTTTACTAACCCCTTATAAAAAACAAAAAAAGGAAGCATTTAACTAATTGATTCTTTAACATTTCATTTTTTATTGTTATTTTTAAGGCAGATAATCTAATTAAGAACTCATGGGAACATTAGGATGTATCAACGACATGCTGCAACGCGATAAAGAAAATCGAGAGTTGCGCAAACGGAATCGGGAGAGGCTAACAGACACCTACCACCGGTTATTGGATACAGGAAAAGAGACTGACCTCTCTCAGATGACGGTGGAAAAAATGGAAGATATCCGCCAGAAAACTTTGGAAAAAGAAGAGCTGGATAAGGTTGCCTATTTTAAGACAATGCTTTATTTAGCTTTAGGAATGGTATTGATTCTTCTCTTGGTATGGTTGCTTGTGGGGTGTAGCGGTAAACCGTCCAGCAACAATCAGCCTGCGGTAAAGAGTGATTCAGCTTCGATTACACAAGGCGCTCAAACAATCTCCGTTCATACCCAAGACACGATCTGCCATCTTCCTGTAGCTACTCAGAGTGTAAAGGATTCTGTGTTTACAGAGCAAGAACTGCAAAAGATACAGAATGAACTGCGAAAACGATATGCGCGTTCAGAAATAGAGGGCACTCGATTAGACGGCAATATATCTGGATCGGGCATAAAAGGTAATCATCTTGTTGTAAATTTATGTCTAAACTCTCCGGAAGCCAGAGCCGTTTTCCGTAAGAAGGTCATGGACTCACCCGCTATCCGTTTTGAAGGACCCATAGAACCAACACCCAACAATCAACGATACACTTCCGACACTTTGGGCATCCATTTATATCCTGAATTCTCTGCATACCCATACACGGCTCATACCGCCACTTTTGTTTTATTCAACCAGAGCGAGCACGAGATAGGGTGTGGAGACCCATACCGGATTACTTATGAAAACCAGCATGGAGTCTGGCGAACTCTTCCCATAAATACAAACTTCCACTGCGTTGGCTATATCATCAAACCTGGAAAACAATTTCTGTTTAAAACTCACTTAAACCCGAATGTCCTGCCCAACCGACCGGGCAGATACAGATTCTTCTATGAGGTGGAATTAACCGATAAAAAACAGAAAATTATGCTCATGACCGAATTCCGGCTGGCAGACATCAAAGAAGCTGTTCGCGATTCTTCCGATGTAATCAGCGTGAAATATAGATGACTATAATAATAACAGCAGATGCCAAGCATCTTACGAATATTGTATGTTTTCGAAATACCTTTGTTTTCACAAATTGTTTTTGCCTATGAGAAGCGGTATTGTATTTTTGATATCCTTTTGCCTTCTTTCAACCACTTGCATTCAGCAACGACAGAAGTTGGAAACGAAAGAATGTTCTACCACCCAAGCCGACACCTCGTTTATTGTGGTGGACTCCACCTTATTACTATATTTAAAAAAGAATACTTCCGATAAAGAAATTTATGCCGTATTGGAAGAACGACCTGAATATCCGGGTGGCATGAAGGAAGCTATAAAATATATACAGACCCACATTCAGTATCCTCCTGCTGCCATATACAAGAAAATACAAGGGAGAGTTTGGATAGAGAGTGTCATTGACCGCAACGGAAAAGTTGTACAGCCTAAAGTAGCATACAGCGTCCATCCCCTGTTAGACCAAGAAGCACTCCGCATTGTAAGAATGATGCCAGACTGGAAGCCGGGGAAACTGAACGGAGAGACCGTGAAAGTAAAATACGTTTTTCCTGTAACCTTCCGTCTTGAAGATCATATGGTCCTTGTTGATGAGGGGCCCAAGCGTAATCCGAATGATACGGGAGCTGTAGAAATTGAGTATATTCCTCCCGTAAATTTCGATTCAGTTATCAAGAAATCACCCTCAGTGAAATGGGAATTATTAGTGGATGATACAGAAGGAGTGGTCAAGATTCATTTGGACGATTGGACGCATAAAGAAATCAAGAGCAAAAGTAAAGACGTTAGAATCATTTCAAGCTCCTTGTCAAACGATAAGGTCTATGTATCCATTTTCAGTACAAGCCATTATCTTACGTATAAAGGTGAATACATTTTTTATCGGGAGGATAAGCAAAAAAGATTACATGAAATATACTGTAAAAACATAGACAAAGAGTCTGTGGCCCTTCAGGTGGAAAGAGGGAAGGAAGCCGAAATCGGGATTGATTTACCGAAGAATGCTCAGCCGGGTGATTACCTCTTGAAAATTAGAGTTTATGATGAAAACGAAACTTGCTTTTACAACATATATCAATGGTTTGAAGCCTACACTTCACAGCAGGTTTCAACCAGAGAAAGACCTATTCCTGTAGGACCTGCCAATTGCAAGAAGGTTTTCCCTGACGAAGAAGGTGTGTTTGATGTCGTGCAGCATATGCCCGAGTTTCCGGGTGGTATGCTCAAATTGATGGAATTTATCAGACAAAACATACAATACCCTCAGGCTGCCAAGCAAAACAAACTGGAAGGCACAGTTATCATGCAGGTGGTTATCGACAAAGATGGAACGGTGACCCAGCCTCGAATTCTTCGCAGTGTCAACCCCGTTTTAAGTGCGGATGCTGCATTATGTGAAGAGGCACTTCGCATTGTTTCGATTATGCCCAAGTGGAAACCGGGTCATCAACATGGAGTGAACCTCAAAGTGAAGTATACATTCCCTATCAAATTTGAAATACCGGTTAATTAACTGTCTGAAGAAGGTAATTGTAAACAGATTTAAATATAAACAAAAATATAAAGAATTCTGATATTGAATTTAAAAAAACTGTCATCATGAAAAACTTTTTACTATTTGCTACCGGAATAAGTTTCTGTATCTTTATCAGTTGCCAACAGACTTCATCCTACAAACCTTTTGTAGAATTATCTTCATTGGAACTTTCGGTGTAGATACTAATTGAAAATTGCGCCAATATTCCAGTTGAAAATTGCGCCACCA
>OGYI01002594.1_pt1 | contig 13155 bp, 18 predicted proteins | sample 1576521 | NCBI WGS metagenome assembly OGYI01 (sample SAMEA3541484, study PRJEB24748) | human gut metagenome | biome: human gut; feature: human-associated habitat; material: faeces | place: China | collected 2012
TATTTCTGATCTGTACTTATGGTGGAAGTGCGAATTATAAATCCATAGAGCAGATTTTGAACAAAAAACATGCCAGCGTAGAGGGTAAATTTGGATGCAAAGGATACGATACATTTGGTCCGTTCAAACTGGTCGGAGGTATTGCAAAAGGACATCCAGATGATAAAGATATCCAATATGCAGTGGAATTTGTAAAAGACTTATAAACACGTAAAGAAGAGGAGCAGTAAAATGGAGGTTGCAAAACCAATCATTCGTAAAATAGATGATACACCTGAGTCATTAAAAATATTTGAAGAGGATTTATGCTCTTATTCGGATGAAAACGTACAGGAAATAATAACATCGTATCCAACTGTATATATCCATAATTGGAAAGAATCTGATGAGTATGAGGTGTACATAGGAGAATCAAATAATGTGATTCAACGTACAAGACAGCATTATGAGACCGGACTTTATAATGCAAATTCCTGGCAAAACAGAATAACAGGAAAATCTGCGGCCTTGTATATTATCGGTCATGAACATTTTAACAAGTCTATGACATTAGATGTTGAAAATCGTTTGATGCATTATATGCTCAGTGTACCTAAGGTAAGAAAAGTTCATAATCTTCGAGGAAATCCACAGAATCATTATTATCCTATGGAGGAATTAGACAGGATTTTTTCAAAAATCTGGAGAGGCCTTCGGAAAGATAATAAAGATCTTTTTCCAACTGAAAGCATGATACATGATTCTGCAATCTTTAAAGCGTCGCCATTACATAAGTTAACAAAGGAACAGTTACAGGCAAGAGATAAAATAATTGAACGTGTGAAAATGGCTTTATCCATAGGTGCTGCAGGTCAATTAATCTTTGTAGAAGGCGAAGCAGGAACTGGAAAAACAGTATTAAACAGCAGCACATTTTATGAAATATGTTGTCTGGCAGAGGAAAATGGTTTGGATGATCTGAGATGTAATCTGATCATTAATCATGATGAACAAATTACGGTATATGAGCAGATCGCTGAAAAATTAGGTTTAACAGATAAATATGGAGAAGTGGTTTCTAAACCAACACGATTTATAAATACACATTCTCCGAATAATCCAGTAGATATAGCTTTTGTTGATGAGGCTCATTTGCTTTGGACACAGGGTAAACAGTCATATCGTGGTGATAACCAGTTGCAGGATATAATTGAACGCGCCAGGGTAACAGTTGTTATGTTTGATGAGAATCAGATTCTAACAACGGAGCAATTTTGGGAGTCACAAATACTTGACAAATACAGAGAAGAAGCCAAGAAGAATAAGAATTATATTGTGCTTAAAAACCAGTTAAGAATGCATGCAGGGAAAGAAATGTTAAACTGGATAGATGGATTTACAAAGAGAAAAGAGATACTTCCCTTGCCGAAACCTACTATTGACTATAGTATTCGAATCTTTTCTTCGCCAGAAAAACTGGATGAAGAAATATGTAAATTAGCAGACAAAGAGGAATCGTCGTTATCTCGTTTGATTGCAACATATGACTGGGAATATAATGCCAAAACCGATCCAACTGAACGTCTGAGTAAATACTGGGAAGTTCTTATCAATGGATGGCATAAGCCATGGAATAGAGAACTGGAATCTGAATTGTCTCCAAAACAAAAACGTTATAATAAGAAACTAGCGTGGGCAGAGCAGAAACAGACAATCGGAGAGGTAGGATCTACATTTACAATTCAAGGTTTTGATCTGAATTATGCAGGTGTAATTCTAGGTCCATCTGTAAAATATAAGGATGGAAGAATTGTCTTTGATCCAGATTCGAGTTGTAATACAAAAGCTGTCAGAAAACGTACCTTGTCAGATGGGACAAAGAAGAAATTTGGTGAAGAGTTGCTCCGGCATGAAGTAAGAGTCCTTATGACAAGAGGAGTCAATGGATTGTTTATTTATGCTTGTGATGAAGAATTGCGAAAAGCATTATTAGCTGCCGTAGAATAGAGAGGTATGAGGAATTGAATAAAGAAACAATAGATAGAATTAGAAAATTTTCAGAAGATAGAGACTGGGATCAGTTTCATGGACCGGCAAATCTTGCAAAATCAATTGTTATTGAAGCAGCAGAGCTTCTTGAGTGCTTTCAGTGGTGTGATGATAATTTCAATCTTCAACATGTGAAGGAAGAATTGGCAGATGTACTTGTATATTCTCAAAATCTGTTGGATAAGTTGGGACTGGATGCAGATGAGATCGTAAATATGAAGATGGATCAGAATGAGGCAAAATGTCCGGTAGAAAAAGCAAAAGGTAGTGCTGCAAAATATACGGAACTGTAACATCAAAGATAAAACAAGGGTGAATAGCCTGATCGTTTAGCTGTTCACCCTTTCTCAAGAAAATAATATATCATGAGTGCGTTGTATAGCTCCTGACTCTGATATCTGTTTGTAAAATTCTTTCCTGTAAGCTGTTCTACTCTATGTAACCTGTACTTTACAGTGTTTTTATGTGAAAATAGTTTATCAGCTGTCCTTTGCAGATTGCAGTCACACTCGAAATATGCCCACATTGTTTCTATCAATTGCGTATGAGCCTTTTTTTCATACTGCATTACAGGACTAAGCACCTCATTCGCAAACTGCTGCATTGGTGCAGTATTTTCATACGACATCAGCATGCGGTAAAATCCAATCTCATCATAGAATACGATTTTATTCTTCCTGTTAATATGCTCCAATACGGAGTTTGTCTTAGAGGTTTCATGAAAGCTTTTCTGCAGTTTGGATAGGTTCTCACATGTTTCACCTATATTTAAAGTATATTCTATTTCATTTGGATCATTTTGCAAAAACTTAACAAACCGTTCAAAAATCTCTATGATCTTTTTTCGATCACCTGCACAGTTCCTCATAAAACCTATAATCCTGTCACCATAGCAGGAAACGATTGCAGGATAATTACATTGTGAAAAATATTCTTTTAGAGTCTGTGCATAGCTTCTTATCTGGTCATTGGTGCTTCTCTTTTTGACCTTTTAGCCTTGCATTCTTAAATAATTTTGTGCCCTTCATACTGTATTCCTCTCTTCTCGTTAACAATAACGATTTGTTCTTTTGGCACAAATCATAGCATCCTGTCAGAATACAGTCAATAAAATGCAAAATCAACGTTTTTATTTTATTCTTGTGTACGAAAAAAGTCAAATCAATTTGTTTGCTACACACAAATTGTGTACAAACCCAGAAGGCGAGTAATTAGTTCAATTTATTCCTGTATGACATAAGCTTCTGTTTTTGCTACAAGAAAAATGTTTGACGAATTTGAACAGATGCATTATTGTGTAAGAGGGAGGAAAACTTAAATGATAAATAAATTACATTTGGCAATGATTGAATTATATAGAGGGGATGCAAAGAGAATTCAACATTTTTGCAAAGTGCACAGGCTATGCAAAATTGATGACCAAAGAGAAATAACTAAATCATATAGATAGCTTATGGCAACAGCAGGTTGCTTTTCAGACTGCGGATTTATCGATATGATAAAGACAACGGAGGTGACGACTATGGAAACAAAAAAGATAATTCTTAAACTTAGAACAGAAAGAGGAATGTCACAGGACGAGCTGGCAAATAAAGTTATGGTGACGAGACAAGCAGTATCCCGTTGGGAAAATGGAGATACAGTCCCAAATACAGATACACTTAAGCTCTTATCTAAAGAATTTGATGTTTCAATCAATACGCTTTTGGGAGAACCCAGAAAGCTGATCTGCCAGTGCTGCGGGATGCCAATTGATGATGATTCCATATTGGGACGTGATAAGGATGGCGCATTAAATGAGGAGTATTGTAAATGGTGCTATGCAGATGGAACATACACATATAATGATATGGATGAATTGATTGATGTTTGTGTAAAGAATATGGTAAATGAAAGCTTTACCGAAGAACAGGCACGTTCTTATCTGAAAGAAATGCTTCCAAAGTTAGATTACTGGAAAAGATATGATGAGCTTAGTGACAATGGGCAGTTTGAAGAGTTTAAAAAGCAATTGATAAATGAAATTAATGATCTGCATATAGACGGACTTCCAAGGGTAGACAAACTAAATGCACTTGTGGGGAAATATGTGAATCTGGAATATACTCTGCCTAATGGACAAAAAGTGAAATTCCTTAATGATCAGAAAACATATCTGGGGAATCAACTGGAGTCTGAATTTGGAGGAGACAGGTGCTTCGGCATTCTGGCAGGTATGGATTTTATTCTCGTATGTACATATGAGAAGGATGGTAAAAATCCGGAGCTGTTGATTTATAAAAAGAGATAATATAAGCAAAAAGAAAAGCCTTGACAAATAAACGACCGTTTACTATTATTAAAATGTAAACGATCGTTTATTTTTTGGAGGAAATATGCATGGGTAATAGGAAAGAGGAAATATTAATTGTGGCACTGCATCTGTTCGCCAGAGATGGTTATGAGGCTGTCTCCGTTAGCCAGATAGCAGGAGAGCTTGATATGACAAAAGGGGCACTGTATCGTCATTACAAAAGCAAAAGAGATATTTTTGACTGTATTGTGCAGCGTATGGAGCAGCAGGATGGCGAACAGGCATCCGAATATGATATGCCGGAAGATGAAAAAGAAAAAATGTCTGAACAGTATGAGAATGTGTCTCTGGATGATTTGGTGGAATACAGCAAGTCAATGTATGAATACTGGACAGAGGATGATTTTGCATCATCGTTTCGGAAGATGCTGACAATCGAGCAGTTTCGCAGTGAAGAGATGCAGAATTTATATCAGCAGTATCTGGTATCCGGACCGGCAGAATACGTGAAGGATCTGTTCAAAAATATGGAAATAAAAAATCCAGAAGAGAATGCAATTAAATTTTATGCAAATATGTTTTTCTATTATAGTGTATATGATGGAGCAACAGATAAGATGAAAGCAAAATGTCAGTTTGAACAGATGATGGGCAAAATTGTAGAAGAAATGAAGCAGTAATTGTATTTTGGATAAAGGAATGTGAAATGGGATTAGAACAATGGGGAGCAAGTGAGCAATATTATAAAATTGCTTCGGGGTATCCTGAATATGAACTTGGAAGAGTGATATCACAGGAAAAGGATTTATTTCGTGTGGTCATGGATAAAGAAGAGTGTACGGCAAGAGTTTCGGGAAAATTCAGATATAATGTTTCTGCAATTTCAGAATTTCCATCTGTAGGAGATTTTGTTCTTGTAGAATATTCTTTTAAAGATGATGTGGCGGTTATTCACAAAGTGCTGCCGAGAAAAAGCGTTTTTATTCGAAAAGCTGCTGGAAAAAATTGTATGGAGCAGGTAGTAGCCGCTAATATAGATACCATATTTTTGTGTATGGCATTAAACAGGGACTTCAATATAAGAAGGTTAGAACGTTATCTGTCCATAGCATGGGACAGTGGAGCTGTTCCGGTCATAATTCTGACAAAAATAGATTTGTGTGATGATTTACAGGCAAAGAGATTTGAGATTGAAAATGTAGCGGTTGGTGTTCCAGTGATGGAAACTTCCGGATTAACAGGAGATGGTCTACAGCAAATAAAGCAATATCTGCAGAAAACAAAGACAGTTGCGTTCATCGGTTCTTCGGGTGTAGGAAAATCAACATTGATCAATAGATTGCTGGGTGAAGAATGCTTGAAAACCAATACACTTAGAAAAGATGACAAGGGAAGACATACAACTACTCATAGAGAACTGTTCTTGCTTCCTGATAGTGGAATGGTTATTGATACACCGGGGATGAGGGAACTAGGGATGTGGAAGGCAGGAGAAGGAATAGAACATACTTTTTCTGATATTGAGAAATTGGCAGAAAAATGTCGTTTCCATAATTGCACACATATATTTGAACCAGGATGTGCAGTAAGAGCAGCAATGGAAGATGGGATAATTGATGAGGAACGTCTGAAATCCTATAAAAAATTAAAGGCAGAGAATTCATATATGGAAGACGCTGGAAACTATATGCTGACTAAGAAAAAGAAGTTTAAAGAAATTGCAAAGTATAACAAAAACAATTTAAAGAAGTAATATAAGAGCCAGACGCTTAAGACGCAGAGCCGTTAATTCTGATATTGAAAAATCAGGATTATCGGTTTTTATTTTTAAGAGAGGACATAAAAGAAATGGAAAAAAGTAATATTATGATTCGTTTAGAGAAAAAGGAAGAATATCAGAAAGTAGAAAATCTGGTAAGAGAAAGTTTTTGGAATGTGTATCGTCCAGGATGCCTGGAGCATTATGTATTGCATCAGCTCAGAAATGATCCGGCATTTGTTCCGGAACTGGATTTTGTGATGCTTCTTAAAGAAAATGATGAAGATGGTAAGCTGATTGGCCAGAATATGTTTATGAGAACGAGTATTAAAGCGGATGATGGAAGAAATATCCCAATTATGACGATGGGACCGATTTGTATCACTCCAGAACTGAAAAGACAAGGGTATGGAAAAGTCTTACTGGATTATTCATTGGACAAGGCCGCAAAATTTGGCTGTGGAGCACTATGCTTTGAAGGAAATATTGATTTTTATGGCAAGAGTGGATTCAGGCAGGCAACCGAGTATGGTATCCGTTATCATGGATTGCCAGAGGGGGAAGATGCATCATTCTTTTTGTGTAAAGAACTTGTACCTGGTTATCTTGATGGAATTACCGGAGAGTATGCCACACCGGAAAGCTATCTTGTAGATGAGCAGGAAGCAGAAGAGTTTGATAAGCAGTTTCCATATAAAGAGAAAAAGAAACTGCCGGGACAGTTATTTTAGCGAAGTGGTTCGTGAATATCCGCTTCGCATGCAGGGAACAGGAGACAAAAATTGTAATGAAGTCAATGAAAAAGGACTGGTATAAAAAAGGTTGGACAATGGATATTCAAAATATGTCATGGGTAGAAGATACAAAAAAAGAGGTTGATTTTTTGATCGATCAATTAAAACTTCAAGGTAACGAAAGGATTCTTGATCTTGCGTGTGGATATGGAAGGCACTCTCTGGAATTAGCCAGACGTGGATATGATGTGACTGGTATTGACATTACATCAGAATATATTAAATATGCAACTGAACAGGCAAAGAAAGAATGCCTGAAAGCAAAATTCTTATGTATGGATATTCGTGAAGTGAATGTTAAAGAAAAATTTGATGTAGTGATCAATATGGCGGATGGAGCAATCGGATATCTGGAAAATGATATGGAAAATATGAAAATATTTGAGGTTGTGTCTAATGCTTTGAAAATAGGCGGAAAGCATTTTATGGATATTATGAATGGGAGTTATGCCGAAACATATTTTCCATGTAAATTATGGGACGAAGGTGAAAAGTGTTTTACATTATCTGCATTTGAGTGGGATAAAAAGAGTAAAATCTTGTTATACGGACAAGTAGATTATCCTTATGGAGAAACATTGTGGAAACCAGAAATGAAAGAAGGAAATCCTATCAGACTGTACATAATATCTGAAATATCGAAGATCTTTTCGACATTAGGCATGAGTGTCTGCAAAAGTTATGCAGATTATACCGGTAAGCCATCATCGGACAATGATATTCAGTTAATGGTTTATTCTGTACGAGGTTAAATGAAAGCTGTACTTGAATTATGCAGAACAGTGTGATATATTAAAACTACCGAATGGTAGTTAAAATAAAACTAATGGGTAATATATAGGAGATGGTTAAAACAAACAATGAGTGATACAAGAAAAAAAGAGATTATCATGGCTACATTGGAGCTGGCAGCTAATAAAGGACTTGGTAACGTATCTATGAATATGATTGCAGATAAAGTTGGGATAAAAAAACCGTCATTATACAATCATTTTGCATCTAAAGAGGAACTGGTGGAAGCAATGTACCAATTTCTCCGGGAAGAAGCAAAGAAGAATGCCAATGTAGGTGCGATTGATTATACGGTTATTTTTGCCGGAAAGAGTGCATTGGAAGTATTGAGGATGATGGTTGGAGGATACTTTAATATGAATCAGCAGGAACATATGTTGAATTTCTATAAGGTTATTTATTCTGAGCGAAGTATCCAGCCAATGGCTGCTAAAATTCTGGCAGAGGAAACTGAAAAAATGATCATTGCGACGAAACAGTTATTCTATGCAATGGAAGTACACAAATTACTTCATTTTCAAAATGCAGATATGAGTGCAGTAAGTTTTGCAATGACAGTTCATGGACTTATGGATTATGAACTGGATCTTCGAAGTGGAGGATGTGAAAAAGAGAATCAGGAGAGAAACGCTCTTGACGAATATCTGCAATGGTTTTGTAAGGAGAATGCAGTAAAATGAAGAAAAAGATTTTTATAAATTATTGCGGACTGCTTGGAGTTGCTGCATTTATTTCTTATACTGTAGCAGTCGTATTTTCGCCACTTGCTTATCCTGGATATAACTGGATGGCACAGGCAGTAAGCGATTTGAGTGCATCAAATGCACCATCACTCAGGTTATGGAATCAACTGAGCAGTCTGTATAATGTATGTACTTTGGTATGTGCTATGATGGTGTGTCTCGGAATTCAGAAAAAAGGAACCCGGCTCTTAAGAAGCGGAATCTATTTATTCACGATCATGGAATGGGTGTCTGCGGTTGGATTTGGGATGTTTCCGTTAAGTGACAGCGGATATGCTGGAACATTTCAGGATCAGATGCACATTTTGTCAACAGTAATCGTTGTATTGTTATCTATCATGTCACTGAGTTTAATCATTATTTCCGGGATAAAAAGCAAAAGCTGTCGTTCCTATGGTATTTTTGCTGGAATAGCACTTGGAATGATGATGTTTGGTGCATTAGGTATGAACATTGTTCCGAAAGAGTATTTTGGAATAGTTGAGAGATTCAGTGTTTTTGCAGCAACAGGTTTTCAGACAGTTTTGGGAATACACCTTTATAAGATGGAATTAAATAATTAAAGGAGATGTGGAAGAATGAAATCAGTCGTAACGGATAAGTGGATTCTATGTCCAGAGTGTAAAGCGAAAACAAGAACGCAGGTTTTAGAAGACACAGAATTAAAAAATTTTCCTTTGTTTTGTCCGAAATGTAAAAAGAATTTTATTATCAATGTAAAAGATCATATAATGGAATATAAGACAGACGCCAGACGCTAAGACGCAGAGCAGAAATAAAATTTTTTTGCCTGTGTCTTTTTTTATACAATAAACAGAAAACTGTTAATAGAAGATTTATTGTATGAAAGTTAGAGACAAAATAAAAAATGCTATTTGTGGAGAAAGTAGGAATATAAGTGTGAGCAAATACAAGAAAAACAGAAAATATGCGAAAAGGAAATATTCAGTCTTGAAATATGGGCTATTGACAGTAGTGGCTTTTGCAGCGTTGCTTGGCGGTATTTATTCTTATTTTGGAGGACTGGGAACGGGAAAATGTGCCAATATAAATGAATTTAAGAAATATGCAGTAACAGTTGAAAATCTTTCAATTCCGGAGCAGGCAAAGATTGTGGCATTAGGTGAAGCAATTCATTTAGCTGATGTGCTTCTTCAGAATATGGAACTTGGTAAATACATAGACAATGCGGGAGAAATAAATATCCACAGGGATAAAATGATGGCTGAAAACATTATGTGGATATTAAAGCAGGAAGAAGCAAGAGGAAATGGACGTATTTTTATCTCCGGACATAACGGACATGTGAAGAAATCAGGAAATTATGATGCGAATAATAAGGTAATGGGTAATCTCCTGGCAGATGAGATTGGAAATGAATATTTTGTGATGGGAACAGATTTTTATAAAACTACATGTAATTTCCCAGTTGATGAAAGCGGCAAGCGAAAAAATCATATTTTTTACTCATATGATCCGATGGCAAAGGCATCTAAAAAGAGTGGATTTGATATAAGTTATTTGGATTTTGAAAAAATACCGGATTCTTCTGAATTAAAAAAGCAAGTATCTGAATGCAGTTGGATGGGAAGTTTAGGGGAAATATACAGTGCATTATACAGAATTCTTCCAAGAGGCTATCGTGTATGGGCATCTCCAGCAGAGCTTTATGATGCGATGATCTATGTTTCGGATGCTCATCCGATAGAAGTAATAAAAGATTAGAAAAAGATTGACAAGTTACCTTTCGGTCACTATAATTGGAAGTGACCGGTTGGTAACTGATTGATACAGGCATAATCGAAATTTTAGGAGGATTTAATGATGAAGTGTCCAAAATGTGGAGCTGAAATGAAAACAGGGTATTTATTTGGAAGTAAAGATGGAGCGATCAGTTTTGCAAATGAAGTGCCAGGAGCATTTGAGAATGCAAAAGGAGTAGATGGTTTTGTGGAGATCAAACCATTAAAAGTAGGGGGCAGAACAAGTATAAAAGCTAATTGCTGTAAGGAATGTAGAATGGTGGCATTCCAGTATTGATATCAGAACAAACATATTGCAGTACAAAGAAAAATGTCAGACGCTAAGACGCAGAGCAGAAAATAATTTGCTCATGCGTCTTTTTATGTATAGGTCTGAAAGATCAAGAAAAAAGCCACTTATGATACTGGAGGGCTGTTGAACTATCCGAAAAATTATCCCTTGTATTTGTTAAGGGAAGGAGAACAATATGGAATGGTTTGGAATTGTAGCATTATTGCTGTTGCTTTGTTATTCGGTATATCCGGGAAAAGTAAAGCGTTTGGAGATGAAGGTAAAACGATTGGAAAAAAAGCAGAGAGGAGAGACATATATGGCTACGCTGATTGATGATCTTGTAGGTAAACAGTGTATTATCAGATCAGATTCTATTATTAGTTTTGTGGGAAAAACGGAATTATCCTGCAGGATTATAGATGCAGATGATGAGTGGATAAAAATTTGCTATACAGAGAAAAAAGGTAAACAGGTAGTTAAACTGATGCGAATTGAAAATATTGATGCAATAGAAGAATAGTAAGCTTTATTGCACTTTAATCGAAAATATGGAGTATCATTGAATGGAACTGGAAATTGAAAATCTGACAAAACAATATGGAAACAAAATGGCAATTCAGAATGTCTCGTGTACTCTTAAACCGGGAGTGGTTGGACTTCTTGGGGCAAATGGAGCTGGAAAAAGTACCCTTATGAGAATGATATGTGGTGTTATGAAGCCGACTTCCGGTACAGTCAGACTGGGAAAGTATGATGTCACAGACATGGGCTATAGAAATCTGCTTGGGTATCTGCCACAGGACTTTGGCTATTATCCGGATTTTACAGGAATGGAGTTCTTGCTATATGTAGCAGCATTGAAAGGGCTTGACAAAAAGACGGCAAAAGAACGTAGTGAAAATCTCTTAGAACAGGTAAATCTGGAAAAAGATGCAAAAAGAAAAGTAAAAACATATTCCGGAGGAATGAAGAGAAGACTTAGAATAGCACAGACACTTTTAAATGATCCAAAGCTGATTGTATTAGATGAACCGACAGCCGGACTGGATCCAAAGGAGAGAGTGCGTTTCCGACACATCTTTGAGCAGCTAGGCAGATGCTGTATCTGGAAGCAAGTAATCTGGAAAAGGATATCCAGTTATATATTAATAGTCCAGGTGGTTCAGTAACTGCCGGGTTTGTTATTTACGATACAATGCAATATGTCAAGTGTGATGTATCTACGATATGTCTTGGTTTGGCAGCCAGTTTTGGAGCCTTTTTATTGGCTGGAGGAACAAAAGGAAAAAGAATTGCTCTGCCAAATGCAGAAATAATGATTCATCAACCTGCAATTCATGGAAATGGTATTAACGGACAGGTAACGGATATTAAGATTGTGTCAGATCAATTTCAGAAGAGCAAACAGCGTTTAAACCGTATTCTGGCAGAAAATACCGGAAAAACAATCGAAGAAATATGCAGGGATACGGAAAGAGATAACTTTATGACAGCGACAGAAGCATTGCAGTATGGGGTAATAGATCAGGTTATCGAGAAACGATGATTAAGTTAGCGATGTTCTTTTGTATTTTCCAAACATAACTATTGACAAGTGACCGATAGGTAACTATAATTAAAGTAACCAAAAGGTAACTTAATGACAGATTTAAATTAGGAGATAGACATGGAAAGCAAGGAAAAGAACACAAAGGAAAAAATATTGGAAGAAGCTTTGAAGTTATTTGCACAGAGTGGATATATGGGAACATCCATGAATGATATTGCTTCAAAACTAGGAGTAACCAAGGCTGCATTGTATAAGCATTATAAAAGCAAGCAGGAGATATTGGACAGTATTATTGAAAAAATGAATGAATTGGATATTGAGAGAGTAAAGCTGTATGAAATGCCGGAGGGTGATCTGGAAAAGGTTACAGCTGAGTATAAAGAAACGGCATTTGATAAGATTAAGCAGTTCACAAAGGTGCAATTTCTTCATTGGACGGAGGAAGAATTTTCAAGCTGTTTTCGTAAGATGTTGACATTGGAACAGTACAGGGAACCACAGATGGCACAGCTATATCAGAATTATCTTGCAAGCGGACCATTAACTTATATGGAAACTTTGTTTTCAGGAATGCTGGGCGATGAAGGAAAAGCCAGCCAGACAGCACTTGATTTTTATGGACCTATTTTTTTGCTTTACAGCATATATGATGGAGCAGAAGATAAAAGTCAAGTGATAAAGTTACTGGAAGAGCATATGGATCATTTCTTACAGGAAATGCAGATAAGTTGAAAGGGTGAAGCAATTTGAACGATGAATCAGAGCATCAGGAATGGATTCTTTGCCCAAAATGTGGAAATAAGACAAGATTGAAGTTAAGGAAAGATACGGTATTAACAAATTTTCCTTTGTTTTGTCCAAAGTGTAAAGAAGAAAGCCTGATTGATGCAGAAAAATTTATAGTAAAGGAAGCCAGACGCTAAGACGCAGTGCAGATTGTAATATTACAGTTTTGCACTGCATCATTTATATTATGGGAGGTCAGATAAGATGAGAGCAATCATATATACATCAAATACCGGAAGCACAGCAGAGTATGCACAATTACTGGGAAAGGAATTGAATCTTCCGGTACATAGTTTACAGCAGGCAAAAAACAAGGTGCCTGCCGGCAGTGAAATCATTTATCTCGGCTGGATTATGGCAGGAGGAATCAAAGG
>OGYI01002595.1_pt1 | contig 13154 bp, 11 predicted proteins | sample 1576521 | NCBI WGS metagenome assembly OGYI01 (sample SAMEA3541484, study PRJEB24748) | human gut metagenome | biome: human gut; feature: human-associated habitat; material: faeces | place: China | collected 2012
ACTGCTTTCGCCGGAGTGATTATATATATTATCTTGTGGATTGTCATGCCGGGAAGAAAACCTTCAGACGGATATGAAGACCGCATGAATCAACGCCTACATTGATATGAAAATCAAGAATATCGACCATATCGTCATACCGGTGTCCGATATAGATAAAAGCCTACATTTCTACACAGAAGTCCTGGGAATGGAAGCCGATACAAGCAACCAACGCTTTGCCGTCAAGTTCGGTAATCAGAAAATCAATCTTCACGTAGGAAAAGCACAGTTCCTTCCTGCTGCCAAGCATCCTGCTTTCGGAAGTGCGGACATCTGTCTACTGACAGAAGGAAACATAGAGGAAATAAAAGTCGAAGTAGAATCCAAAGGAATACGGGGCTCAATACAAAATGTGGCATGAATGAAATGTAAGGCGAAGTACGTGAAACCGCCTGTACATCGGTGATTGACGAATGTCACGCAATATATTTGGGAAGAAAACAAAAAGTTCCGTTCCTTCTATTTTGCTTCCGTTGCTTCTATATTCATTCCGGTGGACTGTGCTGTAAATAGGGGAAACAATGAGAGACAGATTGAAAAGGCGAAGGAAAGACTGTATGTTGCTTCTGTTTTTAGGCTTAAAACAAAGGCTATACGCTCCATTTAGATGGGTGTATAGCCTTTATTAATTTAGATATAGAAATACATTACAGCGGCTTAAAATGCTATTTTCGTGCGCTTCGAATAAGCACTCCTTGTTGTATGATCGCTTTTTTAGTAGCGAAGGAAACACCATCGGACAACCCTTTGTGACGTAGGGTTTCTTCCGTAATACCTATTTCTTCAGCAGTAAATTCAGAATAGATTGCTGATATAGAACCAAAAAAACGGCTTGTTTTTTTGAAAATGAGATGAACATGTATAACCTTAGTCTCTTTAGCCATGACTTTACTTTTAGATATTTGTAATACTAAAAATTTCTATATAGTTACTATATGGAAGTTTTTCTAATTGCAAATATATGAAATAAATAAAGAAAATAGGATGTATTTTTGTTTATTTCGTGATAAATACAGACTTATGGAAAAGATATAATTTATTGTTAAAATAGCCTATACCCATGTCAGCACCCTTTAAACACCCATTAGAAAATAGAGACAAAATGTGAATATCACCCATTAAACACCCATTAAAAAAGAAGTGTTTTTATTATTGAGTTTTACCCTATAATACTGGTATATGCATTGAGTTATACCCTATAATACAACTTTTAGGAATACAGATATTTTTGGTAATATGCTAAAAAACAATGATTTATAATAAAATATAATGTTTAATATTAAGTTAACCTTTTCATAAGTAGGGACATTTGACTTTTCAAAGCATCCACATCGTCTTCTAAATGGTTTACTTTATCATAATACGTCGCGTTAATATTAGGCATCTTTGCGCTTAAATACCATTCCACATATAGTATAGTATTAATCTCATCTTCCATCAAATTAAAGTTTGGGTAATTAGCTTTATCAACATTATCAGAGGTACAAACTATAAAACCATGTTCACGGAATCTATTTTTTATGCGTTTCACGTAAGCACGTCCACTTCTGTCGCTTACCACATATACATGATTGTCTTTAATCTCATTCCATTCACTTCGATCCAATAATCTTAAGATGAGAAATGAACAGTCTAATAATGTCGGAGACATACTTTCTCCTCGTACTTTAACACAGAAATATTTTCTATTCCTACGTAGCATATTGTAAGGAAGCCTAATAGTCTCCACGACTTCTATAAAATCAGGATTTTCACATCCATAACCTGCAGCTACAGATATATCAACGATAGGGATTGACTCAAATTCCGACTCTATTGGAACGATTTTAGAAATTTTCGTTTGATTGTCATCACGCAACATTGAACCACATCCAGCAAGCAACCAATCCGTAGAGATATCGCTATAATATGAGAGAAATTTCAATAAATTATCTTCAGACATTCCATTTGGTTGACTCAACACGCCATTGGTTATGCCTGTATTTTTATAACATTCATACTTTGTAATCCCTTTAAAATCTAAATATTGCAGAATTCTCTGCTTTAATACTGAAAAATCTCTCATATTTTCTTTCATAATTGAAAAATCTCTATTATATTTGCAGCGTGTTACAGATTAACAGCGCTCAAATGTATGAATAATAACTCAAAAATAAAAAGGTATGAAACAAATAATTGAATTAAGAGACACCGAAAAACGAAAGATGATTGCAGAAACATTTGGAATATCTCTCGCAAACCTTAGTCAAATACTTCGTTTTAAACGAAATGGAAAGAATGCAGAAGCTATTCGTAGAATGGCACAAGAAAATGGTGGAATTAAATATACTGAAGGTAATGAACCATCAAAAGTGAAGGTTTTGGATTCTCACGGAAATGTAACAAGAGTAATAAGCAATAAATAAAAATCTGCAATGCAAAAGAATAAGATTTTGAAACGTATAGATCGCATCATTTTTCAAGCCATTGTCATGGGTGATAACTTAACAGCAGATGATGTGCTACGCCTCGGCAACCATGCCAGATTCAAGAAGAAACTATTCATGGTTGGTGACACGTGCCGGGTTTCAGTGAGAAAGTTGTCCAATTCAGCGAGTATATTCACAGTCGTCAATTTCTACTACATCAATAGTCTCTGTTTTATGGATCGTATCCGCCACTATTTGGGCAAATTGAGGACAACAGCATTTCGTAATATGGGCATAAGTGAAGTCATTGTCGTAATCATAGATGATACGTGCCTTTAGCTTATGAACAGGACATTTTACATCTCGGAGTATACTCTTGCATATTGTTTGGTCTGATGCAAGTTTAGATTCCAAATCATCGAAAAACATCATAACGGTTTATTTAAATTAAATATTTTCCATATTGGCTACAAATGTAGCAAAACTATTCCGGTTCGTGATGAATAGGAATAGCCTTTTTAGAAAAATGAATGTAGAACAAGAAAAACGATATAGTATATGAAAACATTTAGAGTGATTCAGAATGTGTTGATAGCGGTCGGGATAATAACTACCGTTTCATTGGTTGACGGGATTGAGGTGTCTGCCTCTAATGTGCAGGCGGCTTTTGTCATTGCCTGTTTCACGATAGTGACCATTCTTGAAAGGGAATTCCGTTCGGAAAAGGACGAAGAGTAAAACAAGTATGCAAGCAAGGAACTTCCCCGTATTTCGGGATAACACAGACTCATGGTTTCAGATTGAATTTGTCATGGTATTATTTAATGGTGTTAGGACAGGTTTTCAATGGGAACAGGTGAAAAGAGGGGAAGCAGCTACAATCCTGGGGCAGTGCCGGGACTTGCGCTAAAGTTAATAGTATAATTATTATGGCTGAGATATTTAATAATCGGATTTGCGTGTTTGCGAATGAATTAATCATCTTCAATCCCAAAACGCAAGTTGGGAGTGAAGATGGGTTCATTCCTGAAGGAACATACTATTCGATGGTGAGGAACGGGCAACTTATCGTACTCCGTCGTGGTATTCCCGGATGTCCTGCCCTAGTAGATTTTGAAACCATGAGAAAGGACGTAAAGAAAGGGTACATTGTACGTAAAGGTGATCCCCGTGCAGAAATTGCCGCTAAAACACAGAAATCCATACTGGAAGATGCGATTGTCTACAGCAATGCCGCCTACGAGTTTTTCAGTGTGAAATACCGCTATGACGGTGACAAGAAGCTTCCCCCCGCAAAGATTGACGAATATACCCTGAATGTACGCATCATGAACGCGCTCCTCTCCCTTCGCGATGGTCGTAAAGCCAACTCGATAGGCGGTGGTGGTACGCGCATCAACGTTTGGGAAAAGCTCTGTAAGTTGAGCAATGATCTTCTGACACTGAAAGACCCGAACGGGCGTGATATTTTTCCTCATAACCTGCCGAAGAACTGGAAGGCTTTGAAACGTAAATGCGAGCAATATGAAGCGGCACGACGGATCAGTGAGGAAGAAGGCTATCGCAGTGTCATCCATAAATCGTATGGCAACAAATACGCGGCAGTCGTACTGAACGAGGACGCAAAGGCGGTGATGCATAAATTAATCAGTATGCATAACAATCTGAATAATGTCCAAATCATGGAAGAATACAACAAGGTGGCTTCCCTGATGGATTGGAAACCGATCGATAGTCCTACCACCGTTGAGAACTGGAGACAAAAATTTGCTCTCACAACAATGGCGGGAAATAAGGGAGACAAAGCTCTGAAGAACACACGCATGAAACAGATACACCGCGAAGCCCCGACACAAGCACTTACTTACTGGACGCTGGACGGATGGGATGCGGAACTGTTCTATCAGAAAAAGACTCCCAAAACGGTAAAGAAAAACGGTGAGGAAAAGAGATATATGTACACCACTTATACCAACCGGAAAACGATGGTAGTCGTACTTGACGCATGTGAAAAATATCCGGTAGGGTATGCCATTGGCGACCATGAATCACCCGCTCTTATTCGTGAAGCATTACGAAATGCGGTACAACATACCAAAGAGCTATTTGGGGAACGCTATAAGCCTTTACAGCTACAAAGCGACAATTATCAAAAGAAGGTGATGGTTCCCTTCTATGAAGCCATGACCAAGTACTATACACCAGCCGCTTTGGGAAATGCAAAGTCCAAAATTGTAGAACCCTATTTCAAACGGCTGAACGTGGAATACTGCCAAAAACAGGCGAACTGGTCGGGCTTCGGTATCACTGCCGACAAGTACCAGCCTATTTTCGAGGGCGGCGTGGACTATTTCAAGATTTGATGGTATCATAAAAGAAACATCTACCCAAGGAGGACATCTTCATGTCTCAGCATGACCGTTATATCAGCCCTTTTTCCACCCGTTATGCCTCCGATGAGATGCAGTACATCTTCTCGGACGACAACAAGTTCCGCACCTGGCGCCGCCTGTGGGTGGCCCTGGCCCGGGCCGAGATGAAGCAGGGCCTGACCAATATCACCCCCGAGATGGTGGCCGAGCTGGAAGCTCATGTGGACGACATCAACTATGAAGTCGCCATCGAGCGGGAGAAGCTGGTGCGCCACGACGTCATGAGCCATGTCTACGCTTACGGCCAGCAGTGCCCCAAGGCGGCAGGCATCATCCATCTGGGTGCCACCAGCTGCTATGTCGGCGACAACACCGACATCATCGTGATGCGTCAGGGCCTCGAGCTGGTGCGCAAGAAGCTCATCGGTGTGCTGGCAAAGCTGGCAAAGTTCGCCGAGGAATACAAGGATATGCCCTGCATGGCCTACACCCACTGCCAGCCCGCCCAGCCCACCACCGTGGGCAAGCGCGCTACCCTGTGGGCCAACGAGCTGGTGATGGACCTCAACGAGATCGACCACCGTCTGGCCACCCTGCAGCTGCGCGGCGTCAAGGGTACCACCGGCACCCAGGCTTCCTTTATGGAGCTGTTCAAGGGCGACGCCGACAAGATCCGCGCCGTGGATGCTTCCATCGCCGAGGAGATGGGCTTCGACAGCGAGGCCGTCATCCCGGTGTCCGGCCAGACCTACAGCCGCAAGGTGGACGCCTTCATCCTCAACGCACTGGCCGGCATCGGCCAGAGCTGCATGAAGTTCGCCACCGATCTGCGCCTGCTGGCCAACTTCAAGGAGATGGAAGAGCCGTTTGAGAAGAACCAGATCGGTTCCTCCGCCATGCCTTACAAGCGCAATCCCATGCGCTGCGAGCGCATCTGCGCCTTGAGCCGCTACCTGATGGTGGATGTGCTCAACCCCAGCTTCACCACCGGCACCCAGTGGTTCGAGCGCACGCTGGACGACAGCGCCAACAAGCGCGTTGCCATGGCTGAGGGCTTCCTCGCCGCCGACGCCATCCTGAACATCATGCTCAACGTCACCGACGGCATCGTGGTCTACCCGAAGGTCGTGCGCAGCCGCCTGATGGCTGAGCTGCCCTTCATGGCCAGCGAGAACATCATGATGCAGGCCGTGGAGAAGGGCGGCAACCGTCAGGAGCTCCACGAGCGTCTGCGCCAGCACGCCATCGCCGCCGGCAAGCAGGTCAAGGAAGAGGGCCTGCCCAACGACATGGTGGACCGCATCGCCGCCGACCCGGCCTTTGGTCTGACCAAGGAGGAGATCGTGGCGGGCCTTGTGCCGGAGAGCTTTGTGGGCCGCGCTCCCCAGCAGGTGGAGGAGTTCATTGCTCACATCCTCAAGCCCATCTTTGACGCCAACCCGGACGCTGTGGAACAGCACGCAAACCTGAGCGTTTAAACGTGATTTTACAGGAAAAGAGGCTGTTGCCGCAGGCAACGGCCTCTTTTCTGCACACAGAAGGAGTTTTCATGCGACTCGATAAATATTTAGCCGAGACGGCCCAATGCACCCGGAGCGAGGCGAAGGCACTGCTGGCGAAAGGCCGCGTCACGGTCAACGGCGCGGTCTGCAGGAAAGGGGATACCCAGCTGAAAGAGGCTGACGCCGTGGCGGTGGACGGCAAGGCACTGGCCTACCGGCAGTTCGTCTACCTTATGCTCAACAAGCCCGAGGGCGTCGTCAGCGCCTCCACCGACAAGCGGGACACGACGGTCGTGGATCTGGTGGGGGATGCCTATCCCCGGCGGGAGCTGTTCCCGGCCGGGCGGCTGGACAAGACCAGCACCGGTTTCGTCCTGCTGACGGACGACGGCGGCTTTGCCCACGACATCCTCGCGCCTAAACGCCACGTCTCCAAGACCTACACCGTTGTCATCGACACCCCGCTGACGGAAGAGATGAAGGCCGGCTTTGCCGCAGGCGTCACCCTTGCCGACGGCACGGCCCTTTCGCCGGCGGAAGTGTCCGCCCTCACCCCCGACGGGCTGACGGTCCGCGTTCTGCTCAGGCAGGGCGTGTATCATCAAATCAAGCGGATGTTCGGCGTCTACGGTGCGGGCGTCAACGCCCTGCACCGGGACGCCATCGGCGGGCTTGCGCTGGACGAGAGCCTTGCTGCGGGCCAGTGGCGGGAGCTGACAGCCGACGAGGTGGCGAAAATTACCACGGGGTAAAGGACTGCTTTTCACCCGGTTTTCAAAAAAGTATCACATTTTGCCGGTAAAATAGCCCTCAGAACCACGCAGAAAGGCCCTTTTTGGCTCGAAAATGGCCCCGAAAGATAATTTCAACAAGAAAGAAGAATTTTTTTTGGTGAAATATGTTGCAAAAGTAAATTCTTTTGTGTAAAATATAAAATGTAATGCGGCGAAATTGTTAAAAATCACAATCCCGCCCACCTGCGGTTTGCACAAGAGAGGAAAAGGGGTATCCATTTATGGCCAATAGAGTATTTCAGAGCGTGATCTACCAGATGAAGGACGCGATCGACCGCGTGGTCGGCGTGGTGGATGAGACCGGCGCTGTCATCTCCTGCTCGGAGCTGAATCTGATCGGCGAGGTGCGCGAGGGCTTCATGGCAGAGCGTCTGACGGCCGGTGACCGCTTCGTGCGGGATGGCTACACCTACCAGCAGTTCTCCAGCGCAAAGCATAACGATTATGCCGTTTTTGTGGAAGGTGCGGACGAGACTGCGGGCCAGTTTGCCGCTGTGCTGTCCATCAGCCTGCAGAGCATCAAGCAGTATCACGACGAGAAATTCGACAAGGCCAACTTTATCAAGAACGTGGTGCTGGACAACATCCTGCCCGGCGACATCTACGCCAAGGCCCGTGAGCTCCACTTTGCCACCGACGTCTCCCGCGTGGTGTTCATCGTCCGCGTCACCAGCGGCGGCGACATCTCCGCTTACGACGTGGTGAGCAGCCTGTTCCCCGACAAGCAGAAGGACTTCGTCTTCAACATCAGCGAGACGGACACCGTCCTGGTCAAGGAGATCCGCAAGGGCATCGACCGCACCGATATGGAGAAGCTGGCCGCCAGCATCGTGGACACCCTGTCCGGCGAGCATTACATCAAGGCTGTCGTGGGCATCGGCACCCCCATCGCCAACGTGAAGGATCTGGCTACCTCCTTTAAGGAAGCACAGATCGCCATGGAGGTCAGCAAGGTGTTCGACACCGAGAAGCAGATCATCCGCTACGACAATCTGGGCATCGCACGTCTTATCTACCAGCTGCCCACCACGGTCTGCGAGATGTTCCTGCGCGAGGTGTTCAAGCAGGGCAGCATCGAGAGCCTGGACCAGGAGACCCTGTTCACCATCCAGCGCTTCTTCGAGAACAACCTGAACGTCTCCGAGACCAGCCGCGGCCTGTTCGTCCACCGCAACACGCTGGTGTATCGTCTGGAAAAGATCAAAAAGCTGACCGGTCTGGATCTGCGTGAGTTCGACGACGCTATCGTGTTCAAGGTAGCGCTCATGGTCAAGAAGTACCTGTCCAACAACCCGGCCAAATATTGATATTTCGTCTCAGCCGCTCCGGCTGCGGACGCCGAAACCGGCCGCTCGACCCCGATGCTGGCCGGTTTCTTTTGTAATGGCTTGGAACTTCTGTGCCAAATAAATTTTTCAGGAGCAAGATACTCATGATAGATTTTGAACATGTCACCAAGTTATACAGACGGAGTGATACTCCCGCTCTGGAGGACATCGACTTCCATGTGGACGACGGCGAGTTCGTCTTTCTGGTGGGCCACTCCGGCGCCGGCAAGTCCACTCTGCTCAAGCTCATCCTCCGCGAAGAGCTGCCCACCGAGGGCCGCGTCATGGTGGACGGCAAGGACGTCGCCCGGCTGCGCCGGGGCAAAGTGCCTTTCCTTCGCCGCCAGATGGGCATCATCTTCCAGGATTTCCGCCTCATCCCCACCATGACGGTCTACGAGAATGTGGCGTTTGCCATGCATGTCACCAACATCGGCAAAAAAGACATCAAAGAGCGCGTCAACTACATGCTGGAGCTGGTGCATCTGGAAGATAAGGCAAAGGTCTACCCCGAGTTCCTCTCCGGCGGTGAGCAGCAGCGCGTGGCCGTGGCCCGCGCTCTGGCCCACAGCCCCCGCCTCGTCATCGCGGACGAGCCCACCGGCAACATCGACCCCGAGATGAGCCTTGAGATGATGGAACTGCTGGAACGTGTCAGCGAGATGGGCATCACGGTGCTTGTCGTCACCCACGAGCATGAACTGGTGCGCCGCTTCAACCGCCGCACCATCACCCTGAAGCAGGGCCGCATCATCTCCGATGTTCCGGCCAGCTTCGGCGAGGAGGTACACGTATGAAAATCTCTACGTTTGGGTTCCTCACCCGGCGCGGCGTGCTCAACCTCGGCAAGCACTGGGCCATGACCATCGCCTGCATCGCCTCCCTCAGCGTCTGCATGACCCTGAACGCCTTCGCCAGCCTCATTGAAGTCAATGTGGACAGCATGGTGAGCTATCTGGGCAGCCAGAACGAGATGGTGGTCTATGTGGACCCCGAGGCCGATGACGCCACCATCCAGTCTGTGGGCAATGCCCTCAGCGGCGCCGCAGGTGTGAGCCGGGTGCAGTATATGTCCAAAGAAGACGTCCTCAACCAGTACAAGGGCTATATGTCCGACTATGCCGCCCTGCTGAACGAGTTCGAGAACGACAACCCCTTTAAGGCCAATTACCGCGTCTCCCTGTCTGATCTGAGCCAGATGGAGACCATCAGCAAGCAGTTCGAGAACATCAGCGGCGTCTACAGCGTCACGGCTCCCATCGAGATGACCAAGACCTTTGTGGAGGTCCAGCAGGCTGTCACCAAGGTCGGGCGCGGTCTGGTGCTGGTGCTGATGGCTGTCAGCATCATCACGGTGGGTACCACCATCCGGCTGAGCGTCTTTGCCCGCCGCCGTGAAATCGAGATCATGAAGTATGTCGGCGCTACCAACGCCCTCGTCACCCTGCCTTTCGTCATCGAGGGCCTGACGATGGGCCTGCTCTCCGGCATCCTGACGGCAGCTGCCACCATCGGCGGCTATGCCTACATCGTTCGGCTGTCGCCCACGCTGGGCGGCCTGTGGCAGATGCTCATGGGTACGGCTCTGGTGCCGCTGGAGAATGTCTGGCCCACCATCCTGATCTACAGCCTCGCGGGCGGCGCTCTGGTGGGCGGTCTGGGCAGTATGTTCTCCATCCGAAAGCACCTGAACGTGTAAGGAGGGCCTACTGTGTACCACGACAAGCATTCCGCAGGCTTTGTCCTGCACCATCTGCCCCGCCACGCAAAGCCGTCGGGCCATTCGGCCATGATGCGCGCCGCCTGTGCCTTTCTGGCCGCCGCCTGCCTCGTGCTGAGCGTGACGGTCTACCCGGCCAGTGCGGCCACCAGCATGAGCTCGCTGCAGAACAAGCTGGACAAGATCTCTGCGTCCATCAAGCAGCATAAGACGGAGCTGAACGACGCCAAAAAGAAGGAAGCTGCTGCCAAAGCCCTCGAGTCTGAGCTGAAGGAAAAAGTCTCGGTGCTCCAGAGCCAGATCGGCGTCCTCAAGAGCCAGATCTCTGAGGTGCAGAACAGCATCGGCGTCAAAGAGCAGGAGATCACCGCCAAGCAGAACGAGATCGCCCGGAAAGAGCAGGAGATCGCCGACCAGTGGGACGATTTCAAGAGCCACATGGCCGCCATGCAGGAGCTGCGGGACGGCGGCAGCGTCGCCATGCTCCGGTCCGTGAACGATCTGTACGAGCTTCTGACCTTCAATGAGGTCATGCAGGACATCTCGGTGAAGGACACCGAGATACTCGACAACATGAAGGCTGCGAAGGAAGCCCTTGTGGCCGACCGAACCCAGCTCGTGGAGGAGCGCACCCAGCTGCAGAACAAAAAGTCTGAGCTGGACGCCCAGAACAAGCAGATGCAGTCCAAGCAGAGCGAGCTCAACAACAGCGTCAAGGAGGCCCGTCTGAGCGCCGCTGAGGCCCAGCAGGCCCAGAAGAACGCCCAGGCGGCCATCGAGTCGGACGAGATGAACTACGAGGCCGTCAAGAAGGAGATCCAGAAGCTCATCGCAGCGGCAGCGGCCAGCAAGCCCCAGCTGAGCTTCAGCGGCTTTATCTGCCCGCTCAAGAGCTATACCCGCATCTCCAGCGAGTACGGCTGGCGCAAGAACCCGGTCTCCGGCGTCAACAAGCTCCACGCCGGCATCGACTTTGCCGCCCCCGCAGGCACCCCCATCTACGCAGCCGCCAGCGGCTATGTGCAGGTGGCCGGCTGGTCCGGCGGCGGCTATGGCAACTATGTCATCATCTATCACGGCAAAATGACAGACGGCAACGCCTACTCCACCCTCTACGGCCATATGCGCTCGGTGGCAACGTCGGCGGGCAGGTATGTCAACCAGGGCGACCTCATCGGCTATGTGGGCTCCACCGGCAACTCTACCGGCAACCACCTCCATCTCGAGGTGTGGAAGGGCGGCTCCAAGGCCAATGCGGTCAATCCCCGCGGTTATATTCCGATAAGATAATACAACTGTAATTGAAGTCGAGGGGTCAAAGGAGGCCACAAGGCGAAATGAACGAGCAAAAACGCAAGCGTATCCTTCGGGTGGGCTGTCTGATTCTGGCAGGAGTGTTCCTGCTGTCGGTACTGGGCAGTGTCATCCTGATGCTTTTGGTCTGAACTGGGGGAGGACATTGAATGAACCGCAAAATTTCCGTAGGGATGACCGTGACCATCGTCATTCTGGCAATGACGGTCACTTTTTCCATCACGATGCTGATGGCGATGCGGCTGTTTGACCACACCGTCACCAGCGTGAAGGAAAAGGAGAGCATGTACAACAAGGTGGCCGAGGTAGACCGCTATGTGCGCGCCAACGACTACTACGACATCGACGAGACCATGCTGTACGACCGTCTGACTGCCGGTTATCTGCTGGGTACCGGCGACAAGTACGCCCGCTACTACACCGCCTCGGCCTACACCGACCTGCTCAACGCCCAGAGCGGCAAGCTGATGGGCATCGGCGTGGAGCTGGCCATCGACCAGTCCGGCTACGCCAAGGTCATCAAAGTGTATGACGAGTCTCCTGCCAAGGAGGCCGGCCTCCAGCGGGGCGATTACATCACCACCATCGACGGCGCAGACATCAAAAGTCTGGGCAGCGTGGAGGCTGTCCAGAACAAACTCCGGGGCGAGAGCGGCACGAGCGTCAATGTAAGCTGGCTGGACAGCGAGAACGCCCAGCACACCGCCGACCTGACCCACTCCGGCTTTACGGCCAACAGCGTCGATTCTGCGCTGGTGCAGGGCAATGTGGGCTACATCAAGATCTGGCAGTTCGACAACTCCACCCCCAGTGAGCTGGACTTTGCGCTCCGCAGCCTGACCGCCAGCGGCGCCCAGAGCTTCATCTTCGACCTGCGCGACAACGGCGGCGGCATCCTTGACGACGCCATCAGCTGCATCAAACTCGTCGCGCCGGAAGGCGTGCTGGCCTACGCGGAGGATAAGGCAGGCAACCGCACCCTGCTGGGCAGCAGCACCGGCGACTCGGTCATCAGCCAGCCCACCGTCTGCCTCGTGAACGAGAACACCGCCAGCGCGGCAGAACTCTTTGCGTCCAGCCTGCGCACCCTGTGCGGCACCCGCCTCGTGGGCAGCACCACGATGGGCAAAGGCACCATCCAGAGCAGCCCCCAGCGCCTCTCGGACGGCAGTGCCGTCGTGGTCACGGTGGCAAAGCTCATCTGCGGCGACGGCTCCTGCTTCGACGGCACCGGCCTGACCGTGGACGTGGAGCGCCCGCTGACTGCCGACGAGCAGGCCAGCTACTATGACTACACCCTCGACACGGACCCGCAGATACAGCGCGCCGTCAGCTGCGCACAGCAGCTCACCGGCGTCACCACCGTGGGCGGCGTGAACGACGCTGACATCGCCGCCGACTCCGCCGCAGCCTCTTCGGAGGCCGCAGCCGAGAGCACCGCTTCCTCCGAGGCCAGTGCGGAAGGGGAGCAGGAGGCTGCAAGTGCGCAGTGACCCTCTCCGTCTGCTGCGCAGACACCTCTCCCAAAGGGAGAGGCTTTGGCATACCGGGCCACTTTCTACTGGATGCCTGAGGCCCGATATGGCGCAAAAGAGAGGGCCTTGCTTCCGGGGGCAGGCGCTTCTGAACAAGCGCACCTTGTCAAGCTGCCGTGAATCCAGACAGCGGAGCACT
>OGYI01002605.1_pt1 | contig 13088 bp, 10 predicted proteins | sample 1576521 | NCBI WGS metagenome assembly OGYI01 (sample SAMEA3541484, study PRJEB24748) | human gut metagenome | biome: human gut; feature: human-associated habitat; material: faeces | place: China | collected 2012
CGGAATATAATTTTAAGGAGTATAAGGCATGCCGGTCCATTACCGGACTGCTTGAAAACCACGGTTTTGAAGTGGAGCGGGGAACCGGCGGGATTGAGACAGCGTTCCATGCGTTTTGTGATTCCGGAAAACCGGGACCTCATATTGCGTTCCTGGCGGAGTACGACGCTGTGCCGGGAATGGGCCACGCGTGCGGCCATAATCTGATGGCGGCCATGTCGGCCGGAGCCGGGATTGCCGTGAAGTCCGTGCTGCCGCAGCTTAAGGGCAGTATTTCCGTATTTGGGACACCGGCCGAGGAGGGCGGCGGAGGAAAGGTCATCATGCTTGAAAATGGGGCATTTGACGGGGTGGACGCGGCTATGATAATCCATTCCGCCAATGAGACAGTGGTGAATGATATCTCATACTCCAGGACAGACATAATCGTGGACTTTTTCGGAAAGGGAGCCCATGCCGCTACCTGGCCTGAGGAAGGAATCAGCGCCCTGGATCCCCTTCTTCTGCTGTTCCAGCATATCAGCCAGATGAGGCTTCGCTGGAACGGGCAGGGAACCATTTTAGGCATCATATCCAAAGGCGGAGAGGATCCCATCCACATTCCGGAACACTGCCAGGGGAAGTTTACAGTGCGCTCGTTCAGCATGAAGACCAAGAAGAAGCTTCTGGGAGATTTTCTGGAGGCCTGCGAGGCCGCAGCCAGGATGACCGGTACTACCTGGCAGTGGAAGGAAGACGGCTACACATATGAGGACATACGCAACAATCCGGTTATAGAGGACGTTCTGGCAGAGCAATTTACCCGGCTGGGAGAAACGGTAATGCCAAGAAGAAAGGAACTGGGAATCGGATGTACGGATGTGGGTAATCTGACCCATGCCTTTCCGGCCCTCCAATCCTATGTCCAGGTGGTTCCCCTGCTCCGGGGACACACAAAGGAATTCGAGGATGCCTGCAAAAGCCCGGACGGACACAGGGCGGCCCTGACTGGCGCCAAGGCACTTGCCATGACTGCGGTGGAGCTTTTATCCGACGACAGCCTTATGGAACAGGTGGACAGGGCCTTTCAGGATATGAAGAAGCAGTATGAATGAGAGGTGAGGATATGGAAGGACAGAAATTATTGACAGTAAAAGACTTGAAGACGTACTTCTATACCTCCGGCGGAGTCAGCAAAGCCGTGGACGGAGTCAGCTTTGAGGTGGAAAAGGGAGAAATCCTGGGCATTGTGGGCGAGTCAGGTTCAGGCAAGAGCGTTACGTCCAGCTCCATCATCCATCTCCTGCCGGCCAAGACAGGAAAGATCGTTGGCGGGTCCATTGATTTTAACGGTACGGATGTCCTTAAGCTGAGCCAGAAGGAACTGCTGGAATTCAGGGGGAAGGACATATCCATGATCTTCCAGAACCCTATGACATCCCTGTCGCCGGTCTTTAAGGTGGGGAGCCAGATGGTGGAGATGATATGCGCCCACCAGAAGGTCACCAAGGCAGAGGCCAGGAACATGGCAGAGGAGGCGCTGAAACGGGTTGGGATTCCCGATGCCAGACGGCGGATGGAGGCGTATCCGTACGAGCTATCGGGAGGTATGTGCCAGAGGGTTATCATAGCCATGTCCGTGTGCAGCAAACCGCAGATGATCATTGCGGATGAACCCACCACGGCCCTGGATGTGACGGTCCAGGCACAGGTGCTGGATTTATTAAAGGAACTGCGCGACAAATACGGCACAGCCATCCTGCTGATTACCCATAATCTGGGAGTTGTATGGGATATGTGTGACAGCGTGATTGTTATGTACGCGGGCAAGACAGTGGAGTATGCTCCCTGTATTGATTTATACAATCATCCCCTTCATCCTTATACATGGGGGCTTTTGGACTGTATGCCCAGACTGAGCAGCAATTCCAAAGAGGAACTGTCCACAATCGCAGGCACACCGCCTGATTTGAGGCTTACCGGGGTAGGCTGCAACTTTGCCAACAGATGCCCTTACGCGCAGGAGCGGTGCAGGACGGAGGTGCCGGAGCTGACAGAAGTATCGCCAGGCCACCGTGTTGCCTGCCACCGGCAGACAGGCGGAAACAGGCTTGTCAGAAATGAGGTGACGGAAAGTGGAAGATAGGAAAGTGATATTGAAGATTGAACATCTGTGCAAGGATTTTGACATAAAAGCAAAGTCTTTTACCGGCAAGGCCTTAAAGCTGCACGCCCTTTCCGACATCAGCCTGGATATCTACGAGGGTGAGACCCTGGGTATCATCGGTGAGTCAGGCTGCGGCAAGTCCACTCTGGGACGCTGCCTGGTCAACCTTCATCCCATCACATCAGGAAAGCTGGTTTATGACGGAAAAGAGCTGAACCGTCTCAGGAAGAAAGAGCGCCAGGCCCTGAGCCGGGAGATACAGATGGTATTTCAGGATCCCTATTCTTCCCTGGACCCCCGCCATACGGCCGCGGATTCCGTGGAGGAACCCATGATTGTCCACAAGACGCCTGCCACTGCCAGGGAACGCCAGGAAAGGACCATAGGCCTGTTCAAGGAAGTGGGACTTGATATGCAGCATTTAAACCGATATCCCCATGAGTTTTCTGGGGGACAGCGCCAAAGGCTGAACATTGCCAGGGCCATTGCCAGTAATCCCAGAGTGGTCATCTGCGATGAACCGGTATCGGCTCTTGACGTGTCCATACAGGCCCAGGTCATTAACCTGTTTAAGAAGCTGCAAAAGCATTTTAACCTTACATATATTTTCATATCCCATGACCTGAGCGTGGTGAAATATATCAGCGACCGCATCGCCATCATGTATCTGGGGCGGCTGGTGGAACTGTGTGACAGTGACTCTATCTACCACAATCCCCTGCATCCGTATACCCAGGCACTTTTGTCCGCCATTCCGCCGGAATCCCCGGAGGAGGAAAAGGAACGCATTGTGCTGACCGGTGAGGTACCCAGCCCAATCGGGGAACAGAAGGGATGCCCTCTTGCAAACCGCTGTCCACGGTGTATGAAGCGGTGCAGGGAGGAACTGCCGAAACTGCTGCCCCACGGGGACACGGACCACATGGTAGCCTGTTTTCTATATCAGAACGAACGCGACTGACGGAGGAAAAAATGAGAAAAGAAAATTTAATCAGCATGGTGGAAGATCGGAAAGATGAACTGATTGACCTGGTTTCCCGGCTTATCAGGATTAACAGCGAGAATCCCACAGGAACCCAGAGGGAAGTGGTGGATTTTGTTGAAAAATATCTGGAGAAGGCCGGTATTGCCTACGAGGAAACCGGGGAAAACCCGGATTACCCCTGCGTGGTGGCCAGAATGGGCAGCGAGGACGGATACAGCCTGATTTTCAACGGGCATGTGGACGTAGTCCCGGCGGGAGACAGAGGACTATGGGATTTTGATCCTTTTTGCGGTACAGTCACTGACAGCCAGATATTGGGTAGGGGAACCTCCGACATGAAGGCCGGGGTGGCCGGAGTCCTTTTTGCCATGGCTCTGTTAAAAGAGTCCAATGTCTGCCTTAAGGGGAATATACGGCTTCACATTGTTTCTGACGAGGAGAGCGGCGGGGAATACGGATCTGCGTGGCTGTGTGAGCACGGATACGCCAAGGGAGCAAACGGATGCCTGGTGGCGGAACCCACCTCCATGGCGACCATTGAGATTGGCCAGAAGGGGGGAATGCTGCTGACAATCCGGGCCCATGGCAAGGCGGCCCACGGAAGTCTTGGGAATTATAAGGGAGAGAATGCAATCCTTAAGATGGCAAAGGTCCTTCCGCTGGTGGAAAAGCTTACCAGGATAAGCGGGCATTTTTCAGACAGGCAGTTAAAGCCTCTGGCAGACTCAAAGATGATAGCAGAGGATAAGAATGAGATTCCGGGTTTGGGAAGTGTCATAGATCATGTAACCACCAATATCGGCCTGATACAGGGGGGAACCCGTCACAATATGGTGCCGGACTGCTGCGAGGCAGTGGTTGACTGCCGTCTGCCTATAGGCGTCAGCCAGGATGAGATTGCTGCCTGCGTGGAGGAGATACGCAGGGAGAGCGGAGTGGATGGGGTTGATTTTGAGCTGAATTACCGTTCTGAGCCAAATTTTACGGATCATGAGGATCCATTGGTTCTTGCTGTTAAAAAGAATGTGGAGGTATTTTTAGGTACCCAGGTGGTGCCTGCTTACCAGTGGGCTTCCAGCGATGCCAGGGATTACCGGCGTCAGGGAATTCCTACGATCCAGTTCGGTCCGTCCAATACAGTGGGTATTCACTCCTACAATGAGACAGTGGAGATAGAAGATGTGGTGACTGCCGCCAAGGCATATGTGGCAGCGGTGTGCGATTTAATGGGAATTGAATAAATACCAGGAGGAGATATGTCGTGTTAATCAAACAGTTATTGGAAGTGTATGATGTTCTGGATGACAGCAATGCCAGCGGAGAAACGGTTGAGGCATACTTAAGAGGAATCAGGAAGGATGCGGATATCCACGTATATCCGCTCGTTGGCCCCAAGGGCAAAACCGATATGGTCAAGGTCAGGATTCACGGAAGCAGGGGAAAGACGTGCGGGGGAGATGCGCCCACACTGGGGCTTTTGGGACGCCTGGGAGGATTGGGAGCAAGGCCGGAGCGAATCGGGTTCGTGTCTGACGGCGACGGCGCCCTGGTGGCATTATCCCTGGCTGCCAAGCTCTTGGATATGCAGAATAAGGGCGACATACTGGAGGGTGACATCATTGTATCCACTCATGTGTGTCCCGACGCGCCTACAAGGCCCCACAAGCCGGTGGCATTTATGGATTCACCTGTGGAGATGGCCCAGGTCAACAAGGAAGAGCTGAGTGATGAGCTTGACGCGGTCCTGTCTGTTGACACTACCAAGGGGAACCGGATTATCAACACAAGGGGATTCGCCATATCACCTACGGTTAAGGAGGGATATATTCTGAAGGTGTCTGAGTCCGTTCTGGACATTATGCAGACCACCACCGGGCGGCTCCCCTATGTATATGCCCTGTCTGTCCAGGATATTACGCCCTATGGCAATGATCTGTATCATTTAAACAGCATCCTGCAGCCTGCAACGGGAACAAAGGCGCCGGTTATCGGAGTAGCCATCACCACAGAGGTGCCGGTGGCTGGATGTGCTACCGGAGCCACCCATATCACGGACTGTGAGGAGGCCGCCAGATTTATGCTGGAGGTAGCAAAAGCTTATGCAAGAGGGGAATGCAGCTTTTACGATGAGGACGAGTTTACAAGAATCAGGAAGCTGTATGGGAATATGAACCACCTCCAGACATTAGGCAAAGATGCATAGCAGGCTTATGTTATGTTTCCCTGAGCAGATCGTAGGCGCATAGTCCCAGATAGAAGCTGAAGATTTCGTCCATGGCTTCCAAATCGGTGCCTAGTATACGCTTTATCAGATTCAGATGGTCTGCCAGGGTATTGCGGTGGATGAAGAGCTGTCTGGAGGTCTCGCGGATGACCATACGGTTTTCCAGGTACATGCGCAGGGTGTGGACCAGGCAGGTTCCGTTTGCCTGGTCGTAATCCACCAGCCGGACGATGGTGTCGTTATATATTTTATTCAGGTCGTGATGGTTCAGGTTCCTCAGGAGATGATAGGGAATCTGACGCAGATAGGAAGCCACAGCCTTTTGGGGATTGAGGTGGGACTGCATATTGATGGAGATTAAGCTTTCCTCAAATGCGGTGCCGATTGTCACCAAACGGCTGTGGCTTCTGCTGACCCCTCCCCGCACCCACTGGCGCAGGCTCTCATCCAAAGATTGGTACAGGTATTCCGCTGTCATCTGTGCCTGGTTCACTGCCTCCAGGTTGGAGATGCTTTTCTGGAAGAACAGAAATACAATCACATAATCATTGTAAAAACTCAGGAAGTACTGCTGTCCCGAATTTTCCAGAGCAGTGCTGAATTTATCGTATACCGTGCGCATCAGCCGTTCCGGGCTTCCCGTCTGCTGGATTTCGTAGGCAATGCAGACACGCTTGCAGTCATAGGGAAAGGAGTAGGTATTGCACACTATCCTTATTTCTTCGCTGGACTTGGAACGCATGTCCGACAGCATGGAGAAAAAAGGAGCAAAGTGGTTGGTGGAGGAAAAACGCCTCTGATTCACCTGGATGGTCTCAAGCTCGGTTGACAGGATGGGAAGACAGTTTGTGATGATAGAGACTATGTCATCCGAAAGGGGGGCAGCGTTAATGTCAGCGCAGAGGTAATACCTGCCGCTGGGGATAGGAAAAACGGCAAAGGGTATGATTTGTTTGTTGATCCAGAACCTGCGCGTATTGGAAGCCTCCTTATCGCTGTCAGCCTCCTTGCCGCTCTCTGCATTCTTGGATTTATCGGGCCGGATCACTACACGGCTGGAGGTTTGCAGGAGATTGGCATAGGAATCCGGAATATGGAAATACACGGATTTGTCGTTATAGTCGGTTATCAGGATGATGGAATCAGTGTAGGAGGACAGCATGGACAGCATGGAACTGATTCCGCTGTTGCTGGTGAAGAGCTGGCAAAATTTGCGGGTTTCATTGATGACAAAGGCCTGGTTGGAGAGCTGCCTCAGTTCCAGTTCACGGAATATGACACGCATAATATCAGAGTAACTGTGGTAGAAGGGAACTGCAATCAGAGGAAGGCGGTACCTGGCCGCTTCTTCTATGAGAAACTGGGGGATGGTGTCGTAAAAACGTTTTATTTTTATGCACAGTGCGGTGCAGCTCACATCATGGAGCTCCTTTAACAGCTTTTTTGTCAGAGCAATGTCCTTATAAAAAATAAAGCCGGTCGTCAGGACCAGTTCGTTTTTTTTAATCCAGGGGACGCCTTCCGGATTGTCAATTACGTTGACTCCGGTAATGGGATTTCCCAGACAGTCCTCATCTCCGAAGAATTCCAGATTATCAATTTCAGGGCAGTTTAAAAACCATCGCAGCGTCAGCACAGGGTCATTCATAAACGGGGCTACCTCCTTTCAATCTTCTAAAATATTATATCATCTGGTACTGGCTGTTACAAGAAAGTTTTTCCCAAGGAAGTTTGCGCTAAGGAAGTCCGGGGCATACTTACAAAAAAAGGAAGGTACTGCCATGGAACTGTCACCCGCAGCCAGACGTCTGGTCATACTCCTGTGTCTCCGGCATCTGCCCGGGATTCTGGGCATGGGATTGACCGGAGTACTGGTTATGATACCGGGAAAATTAAGGGAATCTTTATTGAAATTAACAGGATATGATGATAAGCTTCATAGGTAATCTGATATAAGACGGGAGGAATTGCAATATGAAGAAACATTCATTGATGATAACAGCAGCCGCTCTGGCTGCGGCAATGGTGCTGGGAACGGGCTGTGCCAAAAAACCGGCGGTGGAGACATCTGAGACAGTTACCAGCCAGGCTTCGGCTGAGGAGACCACCAAAGCGCCTGAGACAACGGCAAAGGCCCCTGAGACAACGGAACAGGCGGCTGAGGCAAAGGAAGTATACCATATGCTTCAGGGCACCGTGACCAAGGTTACGGGCGACGGGGAGGTGTTCACCCTTCGGGCGGACGATGGCAGGGATTATGATATCCGTCCGGCTGACATACGGGATGTGGAGGTTGAAATCGCGGAGGACGTGCAGGTTGCCATTGCCTACATCGGCGCGCCTTTGGGAGACCTTAAGGACGTGACCCTGGTGGTGGCCCTTCCGGAACAGGAAGAGTGGAGTATTCTCACTGAGAAAGGAACCACCACGGCTAACGCGATGAGCAGCTTTACCATAAAGACAGACGACGGACAGGAGTTAAGCTTCTTAAAGGATAACTGCCCCATTGAGGAAGGGGCCCTGGCAGGTGACAGCGGGGATAAGGTGACTGTGACCTATGTGAATTCCCAGGGAGTAAACTATCCGGTGGAGATTAAAGGAACGAAATAGACGGGCTGCCGCCACAATTTTGCGAAAAACCCTTGCAAAATAAGTGTTTTCCCTGTACAATCTGATATTGAGTAAACAGCGTGAGAGGGGCCGTACATGACCCCTCTTTTACTAGAAATATCAGCAGATACCAGAAATATCAGCGGAACAGATTAAGAAGAACAGATTAAGAGAAAGGTAACGAACATGATTAGTACAAGCAACATATCTCTTCGCGTGGGCAAGAAGGCATTGTTTGAGGATGTGAATATCAAATTCACCGAGGGCAACTGCTACGGACTCATCGGCGCAAACGGTGCCGGAAAGTCCACATTCCTTAAGATCCTGTCAGGCCAGTTGGAGCCTACCAGCGGCGATGTCATCATCACTCCCGGACAGAGGCTGTCCTTCCTGCAGCAGGACCACTTTAAGTATGACCAGTACACGGTCCTGGATACGGTCATCATGGGCAATAAGAGACTGTATGAGATAATGAAGGAAAAGGAAGCCATCTACATGAAGGAGGACTTCACGGACGAGGACGGCATCAAGGCCGCTGAGTTAGAGGGTGAATTCGCCAACATGAACGGATGGGAGGCAGAGTCAGATAATCTGCTGCGGATGGAAGAGCATTCCTCCGACGGGCAGACCCTGAAAGGCTTCCCCTATAACCAGATGCACCATTACGTCGAAAAGATAACCGCCAGCTACGCCGTCTATACCCGGCTCTACGGCGGCTGAATCTCAACCAATGAAGAAGAACCGACAGGCCAAAAACCTGCGGATCTTTGATAGATGAAGCTGTTTTCATGGCCAGAGTGTGCCGGATGAACGAGGATTTTTGCTTGCAGGCAAGGCGATTTTTCGCAGCGATCCTGACGGATCGCAAGAGAAAGCAACGCAGTCTGCGGGCAAAAAGGCCGTTCAGACAGTGTGCAATGGCCGTGAAAACAGCTTCCAACAAATGTAAGAAAACAGAAAGGCAGGAGAGATCCTATGGCAGAAAAAACTCCGAACCAGCAGCTGGCTGAAAAGCTGCTGTTTAAGCCCGCTTACGTCGGCGACAAGTCCGCCGCCGTCAAGCAGGAGGCCCACGCATTCGCTGAGGGCTACAAGAAATTCCTCGACGCAGGCAAGACCGAGCGCGAGGTGGCCGCTGAGAGCGAGCAGATGCTCAAGGATGCAGGCTACCAGCAGTTCGACCCGAAGAAGACCTACGCCCCCGGCGACAAGGTCTATTTCAGCCAGCTGGGCAAGGCCATCGTGGCTTCCACCATCGGCACCCGCAGCTTCGAGGACGGCTTCCGTCTGGTCATCGCTCACACCGACAGCCCCCGTCTGGATCTGCGCCCGACCCCGCTGTACGAGTCCGACCACCTCAGCTACTTCAAGACCCACTACTACGGCGGCATCCGCAAGTATCAGTGGGGTACCATGCCGCTGGCCATCCACGGCGTGTTCTCCCGCGCTGACGGCACCACCGTCTCCGTGAACGTGGGCGAGGACGAGAACGACCCCGTCTTCTGCATCACCGACCTGCTGCCCCATCTGAGCGCTGAGCAGAGCGAGCGCAAGCTGAGCGACGGCATCCGCGCCGAGGAGCTGAACATCCTCATCGGCTCCGACGCTGTGGACGACGAGGAAGTGAAGGAAGCTGTCAAGCTGAACACCATGATCCTCCTCAACGAGAAGTACGGCATCACCGAGAAGGATTTTGCCCGCGCTGAAATCGAGATCGTCCCGGCTTATAAGTCCCGCGACGTCGGCTTCGACCGCTCCATGATCGGCGGCTACGGCCACGATGACCGCGTCGATGCATACCCCGCTCTGATGGCTGAGATCGCCACCAGGAATCCCGCCTTCACCACCGTCTGCGTCCTGACCGATAAGGAAGAGATCGGCTCTGACGGCGTCACCGGTATGCAGAGCATGTACGTCTTCCACTTCATGCAGGAGCTCTGCCGCACCGCCGGTCAGGACGACATCATTGCATTCCGCAACAGTGTCTGCCTGTCCGCCGATGTCACCGCTGCTTATGACCCGAGCTGGGCCAGCGCTTTCGAGCCGATGAACGGCACCTATGCAGGCCGCGGCATCGCGCTGTTCAAGTACACCGGCAGCCGCGGCAAGAGCGCTGCAAACGACGCTTCTGCCGAGCTGGTGGGCTATGTCACCCGCATGATGGACGCCGACGACGTTGCATGGCAGATCGGTGAGCTGGGCCGCCTCGACCTGGGCGGCGGCGGCACCATCGCAAAGTATGTTGCCAACCGCGGCATCCCCGTCATCGATATCGGTGTGCCTGTGCTGTCCATGCACTCTCCCTTCGAGGTCATCCACAAGACCGACCTGTACATGGCTTATCGCGCCTTCGTCCTGTTCAATCAGGCCGCGGAGTAAGCTGCTCCTACGCACCAAAGCCCCGGAAAGTCTGCCGTCTGGCAGGCCCTCCGGGGCTTTTTGCTATGTCGTGGGCAGGGGGACGGCCTGCTCTACGGTAAGGAAGGTGAAGCCGTTGTCCTTGTACCACTGGATGATGTCGGGCAGGGCTTCGGCAGTGGTGCGGGTGGTGGCCGAGTCGTGCATCAGCACGATGCACTGGGTCTGCTCGCCGGTCTCCCGCACGATGTTGCGGAAGATGGTGCCTGCACTGGGCTTGCCGCCCACGGCGTCCTCGGCGCAGACGTTCCAGTCTACATAGGCGTAGCCTTTTGCAGTGACTTCTTCTTTGAGCTGCTGCATCAGCCCGCGCCCGCCGTAGCGGCGGCTCACGGTGTTGGTACTGCCGCCCGGGAAACGCAGATACCGCAGGCCGTCGGCCCGGACGTAAGGGGAGAGGCGTTCCTTTAACAGGTCGATGTCCTTCCAGTAAGCGTCCGCGCTCTGGTAGATGTCGCTGTACTCGTGGGAGGCGGAGTGGAGCGCGATCTGATGTCCGGCGGCAGCAGCCTCAGAGATGAGGGGAAGATATTTGTCGTTGTTGCCGGTGGCGACTACAAAGAAGGTCGCCTTTACTCCGGCGCTGTTCAGCGCGGACAGAACGTCCGGCGTCGTCTTGCTGGGGCCGTCGTCGAAGGTCAGACAGACCCACTTCTCGGGCATCGGCTCCGGCTCCGGGGACGTCTCCACGGAGGACGCCGAGGCGGGGGAGACGAAGCTTTCGTCCGGCACCGGGGTCAGGTCGCTTTCCCGGCAGCCTACGGGCGGCTCTGCCCCGCAGAATATCCCCAGTCCGAACCCCGCCGCCGCCCCGACAGAAAGCAGCAAAAGGCTCCACAACAATCTTTGATGTTTGCTGGATTTGAAAAAAGTCATTTCCCAAAACCTCCTTCTTAAGTCATTTCTGCACGGAAACTCCATTTACAAGATATGAATGGCAAAAAAATCTATGAAAACGCTTGACATCGCCGGGGGAGTATGGTATTATACTTGAGCAGTCAGCGATACGGCTTAGACCTCAAGGCCGAGAGAAATCAAGATTGCATCAAAACTTCATATGCGAGGGTGGCGGAACTGGCAGACGCGCACGTTTGAGGTGCGTGTGGTTTATCCTTGGGGGTTCAAATCCCCTCCCTCGCACCAGAAGATATCCATGGAATGTCGATGAAAATTCGATATTTCGTGGATTTTTTGTTATCTGCGTTTATCGGATACTGCCAGATACTGCGCGAGACTGCCTGCTTTTGCCGGGTACTTTGTAGTCAGGATCGTAGTCAGAAAAAGTAGGTCATAGCAGGATTTTTCTGGGGGTTCCCCGGGACAAAAAGTAGTCAAAAATAATGAATCAGGCCGCCGTCTCCGTAAAACAGAGACAGCGGCCTGATTCATCAAGGGGATTATTTGTCCATATCAAGGTACGAACCTGCGGGCGGCCGTGCTGTTCGACCCCTCTTCTCCGCAAGATAAAAAATGACCCCAAGCCTGAGCTTGGGGTCATTTTTTATGCGGGAGAAGGGGGTCGAACCCTCACTCCGTTGGAACTGGTGCCTAAAACCAGCGCGTCTGCCATTCCGCCACTCCCGCACGGAAACTTTATTTATAGTAGCAAGATTCGCCGCAAAAGTCAACTGCCGAAGGATAATTCCCTCTTTGCGTCCGCATAATAACCCCAAAAACAGCGAGGGAGGCCAAGGGAGTGAAGAGAATGCAGCGGGCAAAGCTTGCGGCGGCATATCTGCTGCTGGCTCTTGCGGCAGCTTTGGGCTGGTTGTACAGCTGTCTGCCGGACCGGGTCTATCTGGAGCCGGGACAAGCCTTATATCTTCCCCGCTTTGCATGGGTCGAGCCGCAGCGCGGCCATGGAAGCCGGAATGTTGCCAGCACCCGGGCGGTGGGCAGCTACCAGACGACGCTGGCGCTGGGCGGGTGGCTCCCCATCAAGACCATCCGGGCGGTGGTGACAGAGCGGCCCAGAGTGACCGTCTGCGGTACACCGTTCGGCGTCAAGATGTTCTCCGAAGGGGCGCTCGTCGTAGGATTTTCGGAGATCGGGCAGGCTGACGGCGGGACATCGAATCCCGCCAAGGAGGCCGGGCTTCGCCTCGGCGACCGGGTCATCTGCATCGGGCAGACCCGCACCGAGAGCAATGACGCCGTAAAGGAAGCTCTGGACGCTGCCGAGGGGCAGTCCGTGGAGGTCGTGTATATCCGCAGCGGTGAGCAGAAGCTGACGACCCTGACCCCGGTGTGGGACGGTGCCGCCGGGCAGTGGCGGGCCGGAATGTGGGTGCGGGACTCCTCCGCCGGTGTGGGTACACTGACCTTCGCCGACGAGGAGCTCGGCGTATTTGCGGGACTGGGCCACCCCATCAGCGACAGCGACACCGGCGAAAGCGTCGCCCTGCGCAGCGGCGAGATCGTTCCCTGCGAGATAACCGGCTGCAGTGCCGGAACGGCCGGAAGCCCCGGTGAGCTAAAGGGCCATTTCCTGAGCGCCCACGCCATCGGCACCATCCGCATCAACGGCGAAAACGGCGTCTACGGCACGACGCGCACCCACTTCTCGGGCCAGCTGCGGGAGATCGCGTTCGCGCAGGAAGTCGTCACCGGCCCCGCTGAGATATGGGCCACCATCGAGGGGGAAACGCCCCGCGCTTACCGCATCCAGATCGAGCGGGTCAGCGACGCCGACCCCCGCCGAAATC
>OGYI01002609.1_pt1 | contig 13082 bp, 14 predicted proteins | sample 1576521 | NCBI WGS metagenome assembly OGYI01 (sample SAMEA3541484, study PRJEB24748) | human gut metagenome | biome: human gut; feature: human-associated habitat; material: faeces | place: China | collected 2012
AATCAAGACTGGTATAGTGTTTATGGAGAAAATAAAGGAATTTGTGATTTATAAACATCCTTGAATAAATAGGAAAATATACATATAGAAAAAGCGCTCAATTATAGTGAATTACTATAGATAAGCGCTTTTTTTATTTTTCGCAGAACACTATATTCTACGAAAAAATCAGAATCTTAAAAGAATATCAATTTATTATTGCTATCTCAAAAAGAATAAATATTTCATTTATCGTTAATTTTGGATAAAATGATTAACACAAATAAATTTATTATGATGAAAATAAGAATTGATTAATTTTATCTAACGATTTTCAAATATTTTTTCATTATTAATTTGTTTTTTAAACACATCGAACTATAAAAACATTAGTTATTTACTGTTAAAATCATCAGATAAAACAGACTATTATCTTAATAGCTCAAATACCTGATAATTACTGTCAATTCGTCGCTTTTTTATTTGAAACAACAACAATTTATGATATAATTCGGTTCGTAGAATATAGTGTTCTGCGAAAATGGAAGGGTTGGAGGTAACAATGTATTGGTACGTAGCCAGATGCAAAACTGGTAGAACTAAAAAACTTGTTAGTACTTTAAACAAACAAGTGAACATGAATGCCTTTATACCTAAAAGTGAAAGATGTTTTGGTAGAGGGGAAACAGCTGAGTTTATAGTTAAGGAAATATATCCTGACTATGTATTTATCAAGAGTGATCTTGATCAAGAAGCTTTTGATGAACAATTTAAAGAGTATTTTAAAACGATTAATGGATTAGTGGATTTACTTGAGTATAAAGATACATATCCATTAACTAGTGAAGAGCAGTCTTTACTAGAAAAGTTATTAGATAATACTGATACGATCAAACATACAAAAGGAGTTATAGTGGATCGAAGATTCGTTCCCACTGATGGTCCTTTAGTAGGTTTAGAAGATATGATCAAAAAAGTTGATAAATATAGAAGATTTGCAACATTAGATACAGAAATTCTTACTGGAAAACTACTTGTTGCGATTGATTATTAAGATGAACTGGTATGTCTTATATGTATTCAGTAATAAAACTAATAAAATACTATCTAATTTGAATCAAAGAAAAGAACTTACTGCCTTTATTCCTAAAACTGAAGTATTTCATAGGCAAGCAAAGAAAAAGACTACTAAGGATATGTTTGATAACTATATCTTTGTAAAGTCAGATTTAAAACAAAATGATTTTAATGATCTTTTATTGTCTATGAAAGATAAGAATGATGGACTGATTAAACAATTAGAGAATGCTGAAGTATCTGCTTTAAGAGAAAAAGAAATAGAGTTCTTTAATAATGTATTAGATAAAGATAATGTCGCTAGAGTATCTGTTGGTTACCAAGAAAATGGGAAGACAGTTATTGTAGAAGGTCCCCTACTACATTATCAAGATTATATCGTTAGAGTCATGAAACATCATTGTACAGCACAACTAGATTTACCTTTCTTTGATAGAAAGATTATTCTAGGAGTTGAACTTATAAGCAAGAATTAAGTGTTACTCAGGTTAACTTGATAACACATTAGTTCTGAACATAAAGTCTAGATTATTTGGGGTAAGGGGGAATTGTATCTTCTACCTCATAAATATGACTAAAACAGGCGATGAACCTGTTTTTTTATGTTCAAAAAGGAGGTATAAAGAGTGACTAAAATATTAGAAAAAATAGAATCAGAAGTGATATGTATTATTGATGATAAACAATACCAATATACAAATGGTAAAGAGGCTTATCAGCAATTAACAAACAACTATTCTATTACATCTATTAAAGCTTTTAACAATCAAATCATCTTAAACTTAAATCCAAAAGAGAATAACAAAGAACAAGATTGGCAAGAAGAATATAAGAAACAATTTGGTGAAGAACCAAGTTTTTTTTAACAAAGAATTGGAGGGGAAGATATATATGAGAGAGATCAAAAGAACTATACCATTTTCACCACCTGATATTGGTGAAGATGAAATTAATGAAGTTATTGATACTTTGAAGTCTGGATGGATTACAACAGGTCCTAAAACTAAAGAATTTGAAAGACAAATTGCATCTTGGTGTCATACTGAAAAAGCAGTATGTCTAAATTCACAAACTGCATGTGCTGAGATGACTTTAAGAGTATTAGGAGTTGGTGAGGGTGATGAAGTTATCGTACCAGCTTATACATATACAGCAAGTGCATCAGTAGTTACTCATGTAGGTGCTAAATTAGTAATTGTTGATTGTGGTAAAGATAGTTATGAAATAGACTATGAAGCAGTAGAAAATGCAATTACAAAAAAGACCAAGGTAATCATTCCTGTAGATCTTGGTGGTACTATTTGTGATTACGATAAAATCTATAAAATTATTGAAAGTAAAAAAGATTTATTCAAACCAAATAACGATATCCAAAAAGCGTTTGGTAGAGTAATTATTATGGCAGATGGAGCACATGCTTTTGGTGCTACAAGGGATGGAAAACATTGTGGTGAAATTGCTGATTTTACTAACTTTTCATTCCATGCAGTTAAGAACCTAACAACTGCAGAAGGTGGAGCTGTAACTTGGCGAAATATCCCAGGTATTGATAATGAAACTGTATACAAACAATATCAATTATTATCATTACATGGTCAATCTAAAGATGCTTTAGCTAAAACTAAATTAGGGGCTTGGGAATATGATGTAGTAGCTCCTAATTATAAATGTAATATGACTGATATTATGGCTGCTATTGGTTTAGCACAAATTAAAAGATATGCAGGCTTAATTGAAAGAAGAAAAGAAATCATCAAAAGATATAACGAAGTATTAGAAAATTATAATGTTTCATTATTAGATCATTCTAATTCATCAGGACATTTATATTTAGTTAGATTCTTAGATAAAGATGAAGATTATAGAAATAGATTTATTAATAAAATGGCAGAATTAGGTGTAGCATGTAATGTACACTATAAACCATTACCATTACTAACTGCATATAAAAACTTAGGATTTGATATTAAAGATTATCCTAATGCTTACAACATGTATCATAACGAAGTGACACTTCCTTTACATACATGTTTAAGTGATGAGGATGTTGATTATGTTATTGAATGCTTGAAGGAGGTAATTTCATGTATTTAGTTATTGGCGCAAGCAGTTTTATAGGGGTTTATGTTGTTGATGAACTATTATCTCATGGTTGTAAGGTTGCAGTAACCGGTAGAAAAAATAAATTTAAAGATTATTATCTTTCAAAAGGAGTGGCATACTATAATCTTGATTTAACAGAAGTACATGATTTTGACAGTTTACCAACTAATGATATTAAAGGAGTTGTGTTATTAAGTGGATTACTGCCTGCTAATGTAGAATTGAACGAAAATGAAGAAAATGCTGCTGATTATTTTCGAGTCAATACTATAGGTACAATTAACGTATTAGAGTATTGTAGAAGAAATAACATTAAAAGAGTGATATCAACAACCTCTTACGCTGATGTCATTAATTCGTGGTCAAAAGATAAAGCATTAACAGAATTAGAACCACGTAATTATAATTACTCTGGAGATCATGCTGTATATGTTTTTTCGAAAAATGCAGCTAACGATGTTTTAGAATATTATAATCAGCAATACAATATGACAAATGCTGTATTTAGATTTCCAATGGTTTTAGGTGTTGGGCCACATGGATATTATAGTGTTGATGGGCAAAGAAAAAAATCTGGTTTTCAAATATTCTTAGATAATGCTCAAGAAGGAAAAGATATATCTATTTATGGAGATAGCAGTACTATTAGAGATGTCGTGTATGTGAAAGATGTAGCGCATGCATTTTATAACGCTCTGATTAGTGAAAACACATACGGATTATATAACATAACTTCTGGTAAGGGACTATCTCTATTAGATCAAGCAAAAGTGATGGCTAAAGTATTTAAAAAGGATGTTTTATCAAATGTAATTTTAAAACCAGAAATAAAGAATAATTCTAAATCATTTTTATTTTCCATTAATAAAGCTAAAAAAGACTTTGAATATAATCCTCAATACTCAGATTTTGAGGATATGATGAATGATTATAAACAAGATTTAGAAAACAAAAAGTATCAAGAATTATTTAAATATTAGATAGGAGAAAAAGCGATATGTATAATAAAATAAAAAGATTTATTGACTTTTTGATATCAATTATAATATTACCTTTCCTATTATTTTTAATTATAGTAGTTGGAGTATTTATTAAATTAGATGATGGTGGACCAATTTTTTACTTTGGAGAAAGAATAGGATTACATGGTAAAATATTCAAAATGTTCAAATTCAGATCAATGAAAGTGAATGCTCCAGATTTGAGATATGAAGATGGTTCTACTTTTAATTCTAAAGATGATCCCAGAGTGACTAAAGTAGGTAAGTTTTTAAGAAAGACAAGTTTAGATGAGGTTCCACAATTTTTAAATGTTCTTTTAGGTGATATGGCTTTTATAGGTCCACGACCAGATAGTGCATTTTATTTGGGTCAATATACGGATGAAGAAAGAGTTATTTTAAATGTTAGACCAGGAATTACTGGGTATAATCAGGCGATTAATAGAAATTCGGTTACAACTAAGGAAAAATTAAGGAATGACATTGTTTATGTAAATAAAATGTCATTCCTATTTGATATAAAAATAATAAAAATGACAATTAAAAGCGTATTATTTTCCAAAAATGTATATCGGGATGAGTCAAATGAAGATACAAAAGTTGTTGAGCGAGGGGAATAAAAAATATGAAAAAAATAATGATTTTGGGAGCAAGCATTCTACAGCTTCCTGCAATAAAAAAAGCAAAGGAAATGGGATTAGAAGTTATAGCTGTAGATATGGACCCAAATGCAATTGGATTTAAAGAAGATAATATAATTTGTGAAGAGATTAGTACAATTGACACACCATCAGTTTTAAAAGCAGCTAAAAAACATAATATTGATGGGATTATGACATTAGCTAGCGATATGCCAATGCAGACAGTTGCTGTGGTAGCTAAAGAACTAGGCTTGATTGGAATTAGTGAGGATACATCTAAGAAAGCTACTAATAAATATTTAATGAGGAAAGCGTTAAAAGAAAATAATGTTCCTATTCCAAAATTTTTTAAAATATCAACTCTAGAGGAATATTTAAAAGTAGTAAATAATTTTAACGAACCATTTATTGTAAAACCAGCGGATAATTCGGGTAGTAGAGGTATAGATTTGGTTGATGATATTCAAAATGAAAAAATAGTTAGAGAAGCATTCGAATATAGTCAACGTTATTCGAGAAGTGGTGATGTACTAGTTGAAGAATATATGACTGGGCCAGAAGTTAGTGTTGAAACAATTAGTGTAAATGGTAATTGCCATGTTATACAAATTACAGATAAGCTAACTACAGGAGCACCATATTTCGTAGAAATGGGACATAGTCAACCTTCACAATTAGCTGAAAGTATAAAAGAAGAGATTAAAATAGTTGCCAAGGATGCAGTTAGAGCCATTGGTATTAAGAATGGACCTTCGCATACAGAAATAAAAGTAACTAAAGATGGTCCAAAGATTGTTGAATTAGGTGCACGACTTGGTGGCGATAATATCACAACACATTTAACCCCATTATCTACCGGTGTAGATATGGTAGAATCTTGCATAAGAATTGCAATGGGTGGTAAACCTGATTTACAAATGAAACATAATCGAGGTTCAGCTATAAGATATTTTGATGAGAAAATCGGGAAAATAGTAAATATTATGGGAGTATGTGAAGCAAAAAAATTAATTGGCGTGAACAAGATTTCTATATTAAAAGGAATAGGAGAAAATTTATTACCTATAAAAAGTAGCAATGATAGAATTGGCTTTGTTATTGCTAACGGTGAAAATGTAGATGAAGCGATTGAAACATGCAACAAAGCCATCGAATTAATGAAAGTAGTAATTGAATGATGAAAAAGAATAGAGCTTTAATTGTAACTCCATTTTTTAATTATAGTTATGATGTAAGAATAAAATATGTAGAAAAATATTTTATTAACAACAAATATGAAACCTCAATAATTTCTTCTAATTTTGATCATCGAACAAAGAATGAATATAAAAACGATAAATCAAATCTAACGTTAATAGAGGTCCCTAAGTATAGTAGAAATATTTCATTTAAAAGGATATATTCACATTATTCTTTTGCTAAATCTTGTATAAACTTTGCTAAAGAATATAAGCCAAATATCATTTATATAAGTGGGCCACCAAATTTTCTATTTTATTATTTTTCAAAGTTTAAAAAAAGAAATGATCATGTAAAAATTATATATGAAATAGGTGATATGTGGCCTGAAACTATGCCCATTAATAAAAAAATTAAAACTGTTTTATTCCCTTTTTTCTTTGTATGGTCATCATTAAGAAATTACAGTTTTAAATACGCTGATGGAATAATATATGAATGTAAATTATTTGAAAAACAAATGAAAAAATACCAGGGGTCTTCAAATTCACAAATTATTTATTTGTGTAAAACCGATAATAGTTCTAAAGATATTAATATAGATATAAGATACCAGAATACATTAGGATTTTGTTATATTGGATCCATAAATAATATTGTTGATATTGATACCATAATCAAAATATTATGTGGAGTAAAAGAAAAGAATTCCATTTTTTTTCATATAATTGGAATTGGAGAAAAGACACAACTAATGTTACAAAAATGTAAAAGCAATGGAATACCATATAAATATTATGGCGCTATTTATGATGATTCAGATAAGTTGGAAATTATTAATAATTCGCAGTTTGCATTTAATACGATGAAAAAAACGGTAGTTGTAGGTGCGACTATGAAGTCTTTAGAATATTTTTATTGGGGACAAATTGTATTAAATAATATTCCTTATGATACAAATGAATTAATAAATGAGTATGAAGCAGGCTTTAATATCAATTCTATTGAAAATGTGGTAAATAAAATTAATTCTTTAACATCAGATGAAATAATTAAAATAAGATATAATTCTATAAAATTATATAATGATAAATTTTCTAATGATTCAATAGAAAATTGTTTATACAAATTTATTGATTTTGTCTCAAAAGAAAAGGATGGATAATATGAACAACATAAAAAAGATATCTGTTGCAATGGCTGTTTATAATGGAGAAATGTTTATTAAAGAGCAAATTAACTCTATTTTGAAACAACTGTGCACAGAAGATGAACTAATTATTTCTTATAATATTTCAACGGATAATACACTTGAAATAATAAAAACATATGCAAAGAATGATCCTAGAATAAAAGTGATTTTATGTGAAGAACGTGGAGTAATACCAAATTTCACCAATGCGATAGTTCACTGTAGTGGGAATATAATTTGTTTAGCAGATCAAGATGATATATGGGAAGATAATAAAATAGAAGTAATTAAAAAGACCTTTAAAAATAATAATATTCAACTAATTTTGCATAATTGCTCTTATATAGGTAAAAATGGTGAATTTATTAATGGTGATTTGTTTTCTTTTAGACATGCTAAAACGGGTATTATGAAAAATTTGGTTAGAAATTGTTATCAGGGATGTTGTATGGCTTTTGAAAAAGATTTGATAAATATCTTTTTGCCAATACCAAAACACTCATCTATGCATGATCAATGGATAGGACTATGTGCTGAAAAAAAATATAATGTTTATCTATTAAATGATAAACTTATTAAATATCGACGTCACGACAATAATACTAGTGGGGAAAAAATACCGTTGTACTTAAAACTTAAAACAATTGTTTATGTTTATATTCAGCTAATTGTTAGGGTTAAGGAAAATAGGAGGATGAAAGATTCATGTCAATAAGTATACTTAACATTTTAGCATTTTCTATATGCATTTTCTTTATACTATTAAATATGAAAATAAAAAAGAAGTTTTTTAGTATCGTTCAAATTCAAAATTTGATTTGGTGCATTGGATTATATATATATCAGTTTGGAAAAATAAAATACAATGTAATTGATGATAGAGTATATTTTATGGCAATAGCATATTTATTATTTTTTAATATATTCTCTCTAGTTAATTGTAAGTTCAATATGAAAGCTAGTCCGAATAAAAGCATCATAATATCATTGAAGGATAAAAAAAAGAATAATAGATGCTTATTTGGTTCAATTGTTTGTTGGATATTGTCAATTAGTATTCTTCAAAAGACTATTCCTATTCTTTTAGCTAAAGGATTAGGTGAAGGTATGAATGTTTTGAGGTATACGATTTATGGGAGCACTTCATTTTTATCTACTTTTGAAATGATGCTAATAGATTTTGTCATAAGACCTGTATTTCTTGTAACAATAATTTTTATGTCTATGCAAATTGCATACAAAATATTTAATATTAAAATAATAATAGTATCAATAATTAATGCATTAATGTTGGTGTTATTGACTGCTGGAAGAACAATGATGGTATCTTTAGTGTTTTTTGTTGTTTTTGCGGTATTATCTGTTAATGGAATGAATCTATTAAAATTGATAAGAAGATATTACAAACAGGCAATAATTGCTTGTTTTATTCTTTTTATATTTATACAAGTTTCGAGCAATAGGGTTAATAGAGGTGAAGGAATTTTGTATGAAATAGAATTATACTATTTTTCGGGATTGCCATATTTTTCAACATTATTAGGAGATGGAGTAAAAGCATTTTCTCTTTTGGGAACCGGGTTATTTGGCTCTTTTGTTGATTTATTTGTGCTTGTTTATCGATTTTTTGGATTTAATATAAGTGGTGCCTCACAGTTTATATCTAATATTACTCAAATAAGTAGACCGATTGGTCAGGGCTTAGCAACAAATGCTACTGCCTCTATACTATTACCATTATATTTGGATTTTGGGTTTTTAGGAGGTGCAATTGGAGGCTCAATCTTAGGATTCGCTTCAAATTATATTGAGACTAAAGCAAAGTTCAAGCCTAATTGTTTAAATTTTGCATTATATTTATATTTTTTTGTAGGTATGGCTACTAGTATACAAAACTATGCATTTGTTGGCGTAGGGACGGCTTCGACGATAATATTTATTATCATGTTTTTCTCAGATAAAAAAATAATTGGGGTAAAATTTAAATGAAAATAGAGAAAATATTATATTTACTAATTCCAGTTGGATTTGTAAAAAAAATAAAATCATTAAATACTATCTTATCTATTAATTTTTATAGAAAAATTTTAAAGAAGGAATGCGCATCCATTGGATCTCATTCAAGGATTTATAAACCTATTAGCTTAAAAGGATTAAAGTATATGCATATAGGTGATAATTTCAAGTTAGATTATTATAGCATATTAGAAGCTTGGGATTTTCATAATGATTGTGTATTTGAACCTCTAATTAGGATTGGTAACAATGTCTCTTTTGGTAAATATTGTCATATTGGTGCTATAAATAAAGTGGTAATTGGTAATAATGTTTTAATTGGTAGCAATGTGACGATAATTGATCATAATCATGGTGAACTTTGTAAAAGTAATTTGAAAATTCCACCTAATAGACGAACGTTATATTCCAATGGTGTCATAACTATAGAGGATAATGTTTGGATTGGTGAAAAAGTTACTGTATTAGCAAATGTTGTTATTGGTGAAAATTCAGTTATTGGAGCTAACTCAGTTGTTACTCACAGTATACCACCCAATAGCGTGGTAGGTGGTGTCCCAGCTAAAATAATAAAAGAATTATAAAGGAGGAATATAATGAATTTATTTTCTGTAATAATTACAACTGCAAATAGACCTCCATTAGTATTAAAGGAAGCTATTGATAGTGTAATATCTCAAACATACAAAAATATAGAAGTGATAGTAGTAAATGATTGTCCAACCTCTATATATAACATGCAAATTGAATCGCTTATTCACAGCTACTCAAATGAAATAATCTATATTAAGAATTCTAAAAGCATGGGAGCAAACTATTCAAGAAATTTAGGTGCAGATTTATCTAAAGGTGAAGTAATTTCTTTTTTGGACGATGATGATTATTGGGATAATAATCGTGTAGAATATGTAATGAAAGAGATCAATGCGGGTTATAATATTGTTTATTCAGATATGTACATGTTTGACGAAAAAACAAAAAAAGAGATGATTTTTTCGTGCCCAAATTCTGACAAACAGTATGAAACAATTCTTGCATATAATTTTCTGGGAGGATTTTCTAATGTATCATTTACAAAAGAAATATTTTTAAAAGTTGGGAAGTTAGATTCTACAATTGTAGCTTATCAGGATCAAGACTTGTTTATTAGAATGGTTCCATATGGAAAGATTAAATATATTAAACTTCCACTTAGTTATTATAGGATATCTAATAACTCTATATCTTTGAATAGTAAAAAGAAATTGGATGGAATGAATCAAATTTTTAATAAATATGATAATTTTTACAAAAAGTATCCGAATAGTAAAAAAAATAAACTAAAGAACGATTATGTATATGCTTTAAGAAATAATTGGAAATATGAGTCCTGTGAAATTAGAAAACAACTTCAGCAATATGTTTCTTTCTTGGAAATTTGTAAATTGACACTATTAGGAAAAAGTAAATTTATAGTACGTTGTTTAATTAAAAAATAGATAAACTAAAATACAAATAGTATATTAAAATGCTTAAATACAGGAGGAGTAAAATGACTAAAATATTAGCACTATATTTACCACAGTTTCATCAAACAAAAGAAAATGATCAATGGTGGGGAAAGGGGTTTACGGAATGGAATGTGGTTAAAAGTGCAAAAAAGCTATCTAAACATTCTATACAACCTAATATTCCTCTTGGAGGATACTATGATTTATCAAAGGTAGATGCGATTAAAAATCAAACTGAAATTGCTAAAAATAATGGTGTAGATGGTTTTGTAATATATTCATACTATTCCAACGGAGAATTATTACTAGATAAACCTATGAATTTAATTTATGATAATAAAGATATTAACATTGAATATTGTTTTTCTTGGGCCAATCATGATTGGATGAGAACTTGGTTTTCATACGATAAAGAAATGCTTAGAAAACAGGAATATGCAAAAGATAAAGAGTCTATTGTCAAACATTTTATTTATTTGCTTCCATATTTTTTAGATGATAGATACATAAAACTAAATAATAAACCAGTATTTATTATTTATGATTATCTTGCTATTTCTAATATCGATGACTATGTATTAATTTGGAATCAAGAGGCAAAAAAAGCTGGATTTAATGGCATACATTTTGTACAAACTTTAAGTCCTCGTGGAATGGAATGGAATAAAACAATATTTGAATCATGTTTTGATTTTGAACCCACATATACTACTTTTTTATCCATGAAGCAACAGCATACAGTTAATAGAATTAGAAGGTATATAACCAGTAAACTTAAAATTAATTATGTTCCTAATTATTTTGACTATAAAAGAGTATGTGTAGAGATGATAAAACGAAATGATAATGAATCTAATCATTGGTTAGGATCGTTTGCAGGTTGGGATAATACACCAAGACATAAATATAATGGTACAATTTATAAAAACTTTTCTTTAACCGCTTTTGAAAATACTCTAAAAGAACAATATTCAAAATCTATTGAGAATCATAAACCATTTATCATAATAGATGCTTGGAATGAATGGGGTGAGGGTGCATATTTAGAACCTGATAAATATTATAAGTTTGGTAAATTAGAAGTAATAAAAAGAGTAAAAAACAGCATAAAAGAAAGCGAAGATAAGGGGATGTAATATGAAAATAGCAGTAGCAGGAACAGGATATGTAGGATTGAGTATCGCTACATTATTATCACAGCATCACGAAGTGATGGCTGTGGATATTATTGAAGAAAAAGTTAATATGATTAATAGTAAAAAGTCTCCAATTCAGGATAATGAAATTGAGACTTTTTTAAGTACAAAAAAATTAAATCTAGTAGCTACATTAAATGCTAAAGAAGCATACAGTGATGCTGAATTTGTGGTGATTGCAGCTCCTACAAACTATGATTCAAAGAAGAACTTCTTTGATACTAGTGCAGTGGAAGCAGTAATCAAATTAGTCATAGAATATAACCCAGAAGCTATCATGATTATTAAGAGTACTATCCCTGTAGGGTATACTCAAAGTATTAGAGAAAAAACAGGATCTAAGAATATTATCTTCTCTCCTGAATTTTTAAGAGAATCAAAAGCGTTATATGATAATCTTTATCCATCTAGAATTATTGTTGGAACAGATATGAATGATCCTAGATTAGTAGAAGCTGCAAATACTTTTGCAGGTCTACTGCAAGAAGGAGCCATAAAAGAAGATATTGAAACATTAATTATGGGATATACAGAGGCAGAAGCAGTAAAGCTGTTTGCTAATACTTATTTAGCCTTAAGAGTGTCATACTTTAATGAATTAGATACATATGCAGAAATGAAAGGTTTAGATACTAAGCAAATCATTAATGGTGTATGTCTAGATCCTAGAATTGGTTCACATTATAATAACCCGTCATTTGGATATGGTGGTTATTGTTTACCAAAAGATACTAAACAATTACTAGCTAACTATCAGGATGTACCACAAGAAATGATGAGTGCGATAGTAGCTAGTAATAGAACCAGAAAAGATTTTATTGCTGATAGAGTATTAGAAAAAGCAGGATATTATAGTTATGACGAAGATAATGAGTATAGTCCTGATAGAGAGAAAAATGTAGTTATTGGAGTTTATAGATTAACAATGAAATCTAACTCTGATAACTTTAGACAATCATCAATTCAAGGTGTAATGAAACGGATTAAAGCAAAAGGTGCAGAAGTTATTATTTATGAACCAGCTTTAAAAGATGGTGAAACATTCTTTGGAAGTAGAGTAGTAAATAACTTAGAAGAATTTAAAAAACAATCACAAGCAATCATAGCTAATAGATATGACAGTTGCTTAGATGATGTAGAAGATAGAGTATATACAAGAGATTTATTTAGGAGAGATTAGTGTAATTAATAAGATAGTTTTACATAAA
>OGYI01002612.1_pt1 | contig 13073 bp, 12 predicted proteins | sample 1576521 | NCBI WGS metagenome assembly OGYI01 (sample SAMEA3541484, study PRJEB24748) | human gut metagenome | biome: human gut; feature: human-associated habitat; material: faeces | place: China | collected 2012
ATCGAGCTGGAAGGCTACGAGCCGGCACCGGCCGACGTGACGAAGAAGCTGGTGGAAGCCTACCAGGCTGCGCGCGCTGCGGGGAACTAGCGCGCTTGCGACATGATCCGTCGAGGGTTTGAGAGTGGAGGAGGGAGCCGCGGTGCGGCTCCCTCCTCGGTTGTACGGGCGGCGCGTCTGCGAAGGACGCGCCGCCTGGCCGATGCGGGGGCGCGTTGGGGTGTCGGGCTGCGGTTAGGCTTCGAGCGCCTGCGGCTGGTCTTCGGCGGCGGGCTTGCGCTTCGGTCGGCCGGGGCGGGGACGTTCGCGCAGGCGTGCTTCCACGCTGTAGCCCGTCACCCAGGTGTTGTGGCCGTACTTGAACGACTCGAGGAGGCCGTCGCGGATCATATGGCTGACGCGCGACGGGGACACGCCCAAGGCGCGGGCGGCCTCGGCCGCTGTCATGCGGGGGATGGTTTCCAGGCCGGCGTCGATGGCGACAGTGATGATCCTGCCGCCGTAGCGCGGCTCGTTGTCGAAGGTGGGTTCGGGAAAAGGGATGTCGTGCATTGCGTGGTGCTCGACAACCGTCTTGAGCCAATCGACTGCCATTTCGCACGCTTCGCGAAACGTCGCGCCCGAGGTGCCGCCGCACTCTAACTCAAAGGGCAAGACGGAGTAACGACCTTCATCAAGGAACACTTCAAACTCGTATACGTGTTTCATGCCTGCCTCCTTCGAGATGGGCTATTTGAGTCCCGTTTGTTTTTTCATGATCTCGAATAGCTGGTTCGGAATCTCGCGATGCCGTTCGACGGCGGTCCACCTGCCGTCAGGATGCACGAACTTGTCGTGATTTCCGCCCCCTTCGTTCTTGAAGCCGTTGCGCCTGAAGAACCTGACGACCTCTCTGCGCTTGACCATCCTATCCCCGATCCCTTTTATTGTCAATATTATTGTTAATTTAGCAAGCTCGCATGTTTCGAAAGCGTCTCTTGCGACGGGCGGGCCGAGTTGGGTGCGTTCCCGCCCGTCGCTTCGCGTCCGGTTTGCAGCGGCGCCGAACCATGGCCGTTCCCTGTCTCGCCGATGGCGGCGCCGCTGCAATTTCCCGTGCTTCCATGATAACGACCTGGTCTTACGTTTTGATGGCGTGCGTCCAGCGCGGAGCACCTTCGAATCCAGCGCAACTGCCACGCGTTTCCAGCGCGGTTTCCACGTTTCGTGCAACCGTTTCCAACGCGGTTTACCCGTGCGTTGCCGAAGATTCCAACGCGCTTCAAACGTGCGGGCGGCACCCGCCTTGCGCGGATGCCGCCCGTTGTCGAGAGATGGGGCGCGGGATGAGGGCCGGCAGACGCTAATTATCGCGGGAGAGGCGCTTGTAGACGAGCGCGAACGCGATTGCGGCTACGACGATCCAGACGAGCATACCCGCTGCGGGCAGCACGACGTCGGAGGTGAACAGTGCGCCGCCGGCCAGCAGGGTGCCCAGCTTGTCCATGCCGCCGGTGGGCAAGTAGGAGGCGATGTTCGAGAACCCGTCGATGAACTGGGAGTACATGGGGGCGATACCCACCAGTAGGATGGGCACGCTCAACAGGCCGGCCGACATCTGGTCGCGGGCGGCCAACCCCAGCAACAGCGAGATCAGCACGAAGGGAATCGACCCCACCACGCCGATGGCGAGGAAGGCGGGCAGCCCGGCGAGGGGCTGGCCGAGCACGAGGTAGCAGGCCGCGTCCACCACCGCGATGGCGATGAGCGCCACGAGCCCGCGCGACAGCAGGATCTGCTCGGGACTCACGTTCGCCAGCATGAGCGTGCGCAGCGTGTGCTTCTCCTTCTCCTCCGCGATGGCGGTGATCGTGGCCATCGACGACACCATGGTGCACGTGAACAGCAGGGCGTACGACAGCATCGTGGCATCGAAGGCGTGCTGCGCCTCGACGCCCTCGACGTTGCCGCCCATGACCTTGCTGAAGAAGGCGATGAACCCGAGGGGCAGCAGGCAGCACACGAGCATGGTGGGGTTCTTCACCACGTCCTTGAGGTCTTTCTCGAACAGCGTGGCGGTTTTGCGCATGACGGCTTCCATTTAGAACTCCCTTCCCGTGAGCTCGAGAAACACTTCTTCCAGATCGGGCTCCACCGAGTGGATGGACAGGCATTCGCCCGTCTGCAGCGCCTCGGCGACCAGCGCGGCGCCGGCGGCGTCCTTCGTGGTGCGCACGACGCGGCCGTCGGCCACGCGGACGAGCACCTCGTTCTTCGCGAACCGCAGGCGCAGCGCGTCGGGCGTGTCGCAGGCGACGAGCGCGCCCTCGTTGAGGATGCCCACGCGGTGGCAGAGGCCCTCGGCTTCGGCCATGTCGTGCGTGGTGAGGAACACGGTGGTGCCGTGGTCGTTCAGCTCGTGCAGCATAGTGTGCACCTCGGCGCGCGCGGCGGGGTCGAGGCCGCTCGTGGGCTCGTCCAGGAACAGCAGCTCCGGCCCGTGCACGAGCGCTGCCAGCAGGGCCGCGCGCTGGCGCATGCCCTTCGAGCAGTTCTTGATGAGCGTCTTCTTGTCCGCGGCCAGGTTCATGCGCTCGAGCAGCGCGGGGATGTTGTTACCCGTCACGCCGCGCACTTTCGCGTAGAAGCGCAGGTTCTCCTCGATGGTCATGCGCTCGTAGAGGGCGCTCGTGTCCGAGAGGATGCCGATGCGCTCGTAGTCGCCGTTCGTGGCGTGCTCGATGGCGCGCCCGAACAGCATGATGCGCCCGGAATCCTTGACGAGCTGGCGCGTGAGCAGCTTGATCGTGGTGGTCTTGCCGGCGCCCGAGGGGCCGAGGAAGCCGAAGCACTCGCCGCGCTCCGTCTCGAAGGAGAGGTGGCTCAGCACGCGCTTCGCTTTGAAGCTGAGGGACACGTCGTCCATGGACAACAGGGGATTCATGTGGTTGCTCCTTTCGTTTTCGACGGGGAGCAGTTTCCCTCGGCGCACGCCTCCGAACAAGGGAAACGCGATGTCGGGAGCGCGCCGCGCGACGAGAGGAGCAGGTGAGGCGATGACAGGAGCACGCGAGCCCCCGTCGTCCTGAGCCCAGCGGCGAAGCCGCGGAGTCGAAGGATCCCGCACGGCGTCAGCTGTACGCCTCCTGGCTATCACCGCTCGGGATCCTTCCCTAAAGGACTAGCTTCGCGTCGCGACTCCGGCCTATGGCCTCAGCTCAGGATGACAACCAGGGGTTCGTTACTGATCGTCGCGGGGGATGCCCGGTGCGACCATGACGAGCGCAATGAGGCTCGCGACGATCCAGGCGAGCTGGGCAACCGCCGGCAGGATTGATGCGGGCGCCAGCAGCGTGCCTTCCGCCAGCGCGTAGACGAGGGCGAACCCTCCGCCGCTGAGCAGGAGGGGCAGCGCCTGGAAGGCGGCTTCGGAGTACATGCAGAACATCGGCGCGAAGCTGACGAGTATGACGGGCAGGCTGAAGAAGTACGCCGCCATCTGATTGCGAGAGGCCAGCCCCAGCGCCAGCGACAGCGCGATGAGCGGGCCGCTTGCCAGCACCGTGATCAGCATGAAGGGGAGCATGGAGTCGAGGGCTTCTCCCGACACGATGAAGCACCCCGCCGCAACGAGCGCGGTGTACAGGGCACCGACGATGCCGTGGGCGGCGATCAGCTGGGCTCGGCCGACGCCGGCCAGCGTCAAGGTGCGCAGCGTGCGCTTCTCTCGGGCCTCGGCCAGAGGGTAGATGATCGTCGTGCCGGGCACCATGCTGGTGGAAAACAGCATACCGAAGACGAGCAGGAACAAGCGCGCGTCGTCGTGCTCGAGCGGGCTGACGATGACGAGGCGGCAGACGAGGAGGAACAGCACGGGGAACAGGCAGATGGCCAGAAGCCCCGGGTTCTTCAGCACGTCCATGAAGAATTTCCGCACGAGCACCCAAAGCAGGCCCGGGCGGGCGGCGGACCGCTTCTCGTTCACCATCGGTAGCGCTCCCGCATCTCCTCGGCGCGCCCCTTCGCCAGCGGGATGGACGTGTGCGCGGCATCGTTCAGGGTGAGGTTGAAGCTGTTGCGCGTGTAGCGCTCCACCTTTGCCACCTTCTGCACGTTCACGAGGAACGACCGATGGCAGCGGAAGAACCCGGCGCGCGACAGCTCTTCCTCCAGCTCGTCCATCGTACGCGGAGTCTGGTAGCGCTCGCCGCGTACGATGAGGTACGTGGCTTTGTTCATGCTCTCGGCGAAGTCGATGTCGCGAGGGTCGAACAGCAGCGTGGCGGTTTCGGTGCGGGCGGGAATCTTGAGCACGCGCACCTCGTCGCCTTCGTACGACAGGTCCTCGCCCTCGGTTTCGCCTTCGTCCTGATCCGCGATGATGAAGCGGCCGTCTTCGTGCCAGCAGGCCACGCCGGGCATCAGCAACGCCTCGCGCAGCGGCTCGACCGTGGTGACGAAGCGGCAGCCTTGTTCCATGCGATCGGCAATCCAGGTGAGTGCGACGGCGCGCCCCTCGGCATCGAGGTCGGACAGCGGGCGTTCTAGGAAGCACGCCTCCGGTTCGAAGAGGCTCGCGCGCGCCAGGTTCACGAGTGCCGTCGTCGAGGGAGGGAGGTCGCCCATCTTGCGCTTCGCGACATCGCGCAGGTTGAAGTGCGAGATGGCGTCTTCGTAATGCACCGAACTGCGCGCGATGCTGCCGTAGAAGCGCAGATGCGAGGCCACGGAGTCGCGCTCGAAGCCGCAGTCGGTCTCCAGGACGAACGCGCAGCGCTGCGTGCGGTAGCGGGCGCGCACGGCCGCCAGCAGGGCGGCGGACGTCTCGCGGCTGCATTCGATGTGCACGCTGCGGTCGTCGGCCGCCAGCTCTTCGATGGATGCGAACTCGGTCACGTGGCGCTACTCCGCGCGATCTGCCGGGAGGATTTCCAGCCAGCAGCCGTCGGGATCCTCGATGAAGTAGATGCCCATGCGCTCGTTCACGAAGCACACGCAGCCCATCTCCTCGTGCAGGGCGCGCGCGGCGTCGAGGTCGTCCACCTCGAAGGCCAGGTGCGTGTCGCGTCCGCCGTTGTCGTAAGGCTCGGTGCGGCCGCGGTTCCACGTGAGCTCCACCTGGAAATCGGTCTTTTCGTTGCCGAGGAACACGTTTTCCCACGATCCGTCGTCGGGCCCCATGCGCCTCTGAACGGCCAGGCCCAGCGCGCGTTCGTAGAACGCGAGCGACGCGCCCAGGTCGAGGACGTGGATGCAGCGATGGATCATCTTCGCTTTCATGGCAGCTCCGTTTCTGCGCGAAATTGCGCGCATCCGCGCGCGGTTCGTTCGCTGGAAGTATACCCGAGATAACGACATCGTGACGGCTTTGCGACGGAACCACTAAAGGAGAACGAGGAGAAGGCTTGGCGATGCCAGAATACTTTACGCGAAGCGTTAGCGAGGATCGATTGCGGGAGCGCTGCGAACGCACCTGTCGGGAGGGGGACGGCGAAATCGAGAGCTGTAGGTAAAAACGGCTCGGTTTGGTAATTTCGGAAGCATCCCATCGCGCCCGTCTGCGGGCGTGGGAACAGTTTGCTTGACGTTTTACCAGATGGGGCAGCTTCTCTCTGTATCCTGCCGTTTCGATATGATTGCCAAACCGCCTTGTTCGCTCCATGCGGGGACGTTTTCGGCGTCATGGCGCGCTGCGGAAGGTCGACCTTGCGCGAGCCCTGGACATTTGCGCATTTGCGGTGCGAGACCTTGCACCTGTCCGCGACGGTGCTATACTCCGTTTAAAAAACTGACTAGTCAGTCAAAAAATGAAGGCTGACGAACGACGCGAAGGACGTGATGGGCATGCAGGAGAAGCCGGCTACCATCGAGCCGTGGGTGGATGGAGCGAAGCCGCCGTCGAAGGGGGCGGACGCGCTTCAGATGCGTCCGGAATCGGGCACGTTCGTGCGCGAGGGCGCCACATTCGCCGGCGCACCGTACATCAGCGCACGCGGGTTGGGGTTGAAGACGTACGCAGGATACGCGTACCGCGAAGTGGACGTTGACGTGCACAAAGGGGAGCTGGTTGCCGTGCGCGGGCGCAACGGCAGCGGAAAGACGGCGCTTCTGCTCACGCTGGCGGGCCGCATGAAGCAGACGGAGGGAACGTTGAACGTGGGCGAATTCGAGCTGCCGCGCCAGCGCTCGAAGGCGGAGCGGCACGTGGGCCTGGGGTTGTTCAGCGGGTTGAACGACCTCCAGGACAGCTTGACGGCGGCATATGCGTTGGGAGCCGAGTTCGAGCTGTACGGTCGTAAGCCGCGCCGCGAGGCGGTTACGGATTACCTGCGGCAGTGGCAGCTGGGCGACGTGGCGAACGTGCGCGTGAAAGATCTCACATCGCAGAAGCTCGCACAGCTGGGTATCGCGCTTGCGTTTGTGGGCGAACCCGATGCCGTGGTGGTGGACGACGTGGAGAGCCAGCTGACCATGTCGCAGTCGGAGGCTCTCGTCGATCTGCTGCTGGATGCGGCGCGCACGCGCAACGTCGCCGTCGTCGTGGGAGTGGTGGAGCGCGATCTGGCCGCCATGGCCGACGCGACGGTGTATCTGTCGAAGGATGGTGAGTAGCTCATGGCGTTCAAGGGACTCAGGTTCGCCGGCCTCGAATGGAAGAACATCACGGCATCGAAGATCATGTGGGTGGTCATCGCCGCCATAGCCATCATGCCGCTTCTGTACGGCGCGCTGTATCTGGCGGCGTTTCAGGATCCGTACGCGCGCCTGAACACGGTGCCCGTGGCCGTGGTGAACGAGGACAGGGGCGCGGTGATCGCCGCCGAGCAGCGCAACCTCGGTGACGATGTGGTGCAGCAGCTCAAGGATACCGACGACGGCCTGGGCTGGCACTTCGTGTCGGCCGACGAGGCGCGGAAAGGCCTCGAGGACGGCGAGTACTTCATGACGTGTACGATTCCGGTCGACTTCTCTGAGAGCATCGCCTCGGTCGACGGCTCCGCACCCGAGAAGGCCCAGTTGAAGATCGACTACAACCAGAGCGAGAACATGTTGGCGTCCCAGATCGGCGAGACGGTGTGGAAGGAAGTGCGCACGCGGGTGAGCGACACGGTGGCCGCCGAGTACTGGACGACCGTGCTCGGGCGCGTGGCCGATTCGGGCAAGGACATCCAGAAGGCCGCCGACGGTGCGGGCGATTTGAAGAACGGCCTGATCACCGCACATGACGGAAGCGTTGCCATCACGTCGAATCTCGGCACGCTCAAGGACGGCGCGCTGACGCTGGACGCCGGCCTGGGCAGCCTCGTCTCCGGCGCATCGTCGCTCGACGGCGGCTTGGGCACCTTGTCCGGCGGCACGTTCGCGCTGAAAGACGGAACGCAATCCCTCGTAGCGGGTGCGAACCAGCTGAAGGACGGTGCCGGCCAGGTCGCCTCCGGCGCGAGCGGCGTCGCAGACGGCGCCGGTAGGCTGCAGTCCGACGGCACCAGCAAGGTCGCCGCCGGCGCAAGCGAGCTGGCAAAAGCGACCATCGGACTGCCCGACGAGGCGCAAGTGGACGAGTTCAATCAGGGCGTCGCCGGCTTGGACGCAGGTTTCGGCGCGAGCGACGATGCCTCTCAAGCGACGGTCAACGGTGGGTTGAATAACGTTTCCGCCGGGCTCGATCAGCTCGACGCGCGCGTCAAGGGCGGTACTGCTGCCATTTCCAGCAAAATCGGTTCTTCGACCGATGTCGACCCGCAGGCGACTTTGTACGGTGCATTGAACGCGCAAGCCCAACTGCTCGATGCCGCGGCGGCCGATCCAGCCAACGCCGCGACCTACCTCGCCCAGGCTCAGGCTATCAATGCGGGGCTCAAAAACTCCGCTGCGCAGCTGGACGGCGGCCTTGCGCAGATCGACGCGGGCGTCGACGAAGGTGCCGGCCAGCTCAAAGCGGGCGTTGCGGGCGTAAAATCGGGCGTAGCGCAGGTGCGGGCGGGAGCGGACGCCCTTTTGGGATCCATATCGCCGCTGGTCAACAACGCTCCTGCGCTGCGCGCCGCCGTGCTGCAGCTCGACGCCGGCGCCAACGAGGTGAACGCCAACATGTCCTCGCTTGTAGCCGGCTCCTCGAAGGTGGCGTCCGGCGCCTCGCAGGTGAACGACGGCGCGTCCTCGGCGGTGTCGGGTGCGAACCAGCTCGACGACGGAGCGGCGCAGCTTGTCGATGGCGTCCAAGCAGCCAAGAACGGTGCGGGTCAGCTGGTTTCCGGCACGCAAAGCGCCAAGGACGGTTCTGCGCAGATCGCTTCCGGCGCCGTGCAGTTGGAGGAGGGCAGCGGTACGCTCGCTTCGGGTCTGACCGACGCAGTGGACGGCTCCGGCGAGTTGTCCACCGCCCTCGCAGACGGCGCGAAGACCGCCGCCGAGCAGACGACGAACATCGACGGCAAGTCCGAGGTGATGAGCGATCCCGTCGAGCTTGCGAACGAGTACTACACCACCGTGAAGAACTACGGAACCGGATTCGCCCCGTACTTCATGGCGTTGGGTCTGTGGGTAGGCGGTCTTGTGGCAGGGTTCGTGTTCAAGCCGCTCAACAGCCGCCTCATCATGTCGGGCGCGAATCCGGTCACGGTGGCGTTCTCGAACTACCTGCCGGTGGCGTTCTTCTCGCTCATCCAGGCCACGCTGCTCATGGTGGTGCTTCAATTCGGCCTGCAGCTGCAAATCGACAACGTTCCCGCGTTCTACGCTATGGGCTACCTCACGGCTCTCGTGTTCGCGGCCATCATGCAGATGCTCATGGCGGCGTTCGGGTTCCCCGGTAAGTTCGTCGCCATCATCCTGCTTATGCTGCAGCTGACGGCTTGCGCGGGCACGTTCCCCATCCAGACGACGCCCGACTTCTTCCAGGTTATCAACCCGTACATGCCCATGACGTACGTGGTGCAGGGCATGCGCCAGATCATGACGGGATTGGATTACGGCATCGTGGGCTTCGACTGCTTCGTGCTGTTCGCAATCGGTGCCGCGTGCTTCGCGCTGACGTGTCTTGTAGCGTATCGCAAGCGCACGGTGCGTATGGAGGACTTGCATCCGGTGCTGCAGCTCGGCTAGTTTCCGACCTGCTACACTGGGGAATGACAGACGAACGGCCCGGCGACGGACGCCGGGCCGCGGGGGTGATGCGATGATGGGAACGAAGCGAACCGAGAAAGCGTGCGCGACGCGCAAGCAGCTGCTTGAAGCGGCGTTGGCGGTGATCGGCGAGAAGGGGTACTCGGCGGCCACGGTCGACGAGATAGTCGATGCGGCCGGCGTATCGAAGGGCGTGGCGTATTATCACTTCAAAAGCAAGGCCGTCATGGCCGAGAGCATCCTGGAAGAGGGGATCGGCGGGCTCATCGAGGGCTTCGAGCGCATCGCTGCGGAGGCTCCCACCGCGCCCGAGGCGCTTACCGGCATGGTGGAGCTGTTCGCCACGAGCATTTTCGAGAACAAGGCGTTCGGGCGCTTCTTCGTGTCCGAGCTGTGGCGCGAGGGTCGCGTGTGGTCAAGGTCCATGCGCGACTACGAGGGGCGCTTGTTGGACGTGTTGGAGGGTCAGCTGGCGCGCGGTCAGAGGGAGGGCTTCATCCGGTCCGAGATCGATCCAGCGTTCGAGGCCGTGGCGCTGATCGGCATGGTGCTGACCACCACTCTGTACTACATCGGCGACGAGAGCCCGCTGCTGGGCGCGCCGTCTCACCAGCGCGCAGGGGCACAGGCGATCGGAGGCAAAGACGGTTTCATCGCGCGTATCGTCGATTTCGTCCGACACGCCAACGCCTCCCCGGGGGTGTTGGGGTAGGCGTGGCGAGAGCATAAGCGGTTCGGAATTCGGCATCGTTCGCGATGCCGAATTTTTTGGTTACCCCTATGGTTTAAACCGGTTCTTGTCGTAGAATGTGAATACGGATCAGGATAGTCAACATTTGAAAGGAGAAATGAACATGTTGTTCTACAGCGAAGGGTCTACGTACGGCTCGTGTGTTTGGGTGGGGTATGGAATTTGCTTTAATATCGGGTTCGGCTCTCTGCCTCTAAAGAGGCCGGCACTTGTCGCGTCTGCAATTTAAGGGAGCAGGGTGTTGGCGTCGCGGTTTATGCCCGGCGTGTCGCCTGTGCCCTTTTTGCTTTTGGGAAGATGGTGTGCTTAAGTGGCGAAGTCCATAGACAGAATTGAGGAAGCGCTTACCAAGTTGGAATCGCTTGGCGCGAAACTCAGTATCTTGTTTTCGGTCGCATTTGTCTTTGTCGTGCTCTCTGTAGTTTTTTGTTTGGTGGTTGAGGCGCTCCATTTTTCTGATTCGGGTCAGGCACTTGAGCCGATGCGGCTCATGCAGCTGATCTCGACGCTTCTCGATTTTGCCATATATGGGGCGATACTTTTGGCAATGAGGGGTATTGCTAAAGATGTGGCCCTAGGCCGTTCCCCGTTTACGATCATGCATGCAAACCAAATTCGGATTATTGCTTGGCTGTTCTTGGCGGGTTTCTTTCTCGGCATTGCTACATCGCCGGGTTTTGTATCAATCGCAGATGTTGGAGATCTTCATGTGGGATTCGCCTCTGATCAGGCAATCGAATATCCCGTGTTCCATCTCGACGTCAAATCCGTCGTTGGGGCTGTCGTTTGCTTCTCGCTCTCTTCCGTTTGGAAGTACGGGGCTTTGCTGCAGGCCGATTCGGATGATTACCTGTAGGGGCTTGAATATGGCGAAGCACCTGATAGTCGAATTGGAAGCGGTGCTGCTCGAGAAGGGCAAAAGCAGCAAGGACCTCGTGCGCGCCACCGGGCACACGACCGTGAACGTGTCCAGGATACGCCAGGCGAAGATGCGCGGCATCAGGATGGACACCCTCATGGAAATCTGTCTCGAGCTGGATTGCCAGCCGGGCGATATCCTGAAGATCGTCACCGATGAGGAGTTCGATCGTCTCGTCGAAGAGCGTCGTAAGACGGGGGAGGCCCGCGTCAAGGCAGGCTTGAGGCGGACCGCCCCCGAGCGCGTGTACGAGATTGATTTGGATCTCGGGGGAGAGTAAGGGTTCCGTTCGCCGGAAGTGCCGGCTTCTTATCATCAAACGATAAAAATACTGATACCATTCCAGGCTGTCATTCTTGAATGAAGGAGGAATCACGGCTCGTCTCTCACTGTTTTTTCGCATGGTCGACGAAGGGGTCGTGTCCTTCTCGGTGGCGGCGAGCTTCTTGGCCGCCGTGCCCCTGTGCGCCATCCAGGGAAGCTGGCTTGCCGAGTGGTCTTTCGACCTGTTCTTCGCTACATGGATCTTGGCGTTCCTGGCGGCTTACCCTTTCGTTTGCGCACTGCTGAACGCTTACTTCCTGGCGGCTCTGCCTGTCGATCGCGAGCGGATGGCGGCCAGCGGGCGCATGGAGACGGCAACGATCGTCGCTGGGGCGTTCGGGCTGCTGTGCGCGGCGTGTCTGACGGATTCGTCTCGCATGGAAACGGTGTCGACGGCTGGGCGCACGTTCGTGGGCGCCGGCATGCTCGCGTGCCTGTTCTGGTATGCGACGGCTCGCTTCCGATCGAAATCGGCCGCGTCGCCGGGTTCGGAGGCTATGACGGCGCTTTCGGCTTTGATCGTATCGTCGACGACGTTCGGGCTGGTCTGCACGGTTGGGACGGGGCTTGTTTGGAAAATCCTCGTTCTGATGTACCCGCTCAATCTCCTGCTCGTCCTTGCGAAACTGGCCAAGGGGTCGAAGGACGCGGAGGCCGGCTTGTCGAACATGCGCCGCCGATTCCGTCGTTGACGAGAAAGATGCGTTTATTGAGCGGATGCGCGACTTCGGCCGACATGCGTTCGCGCATGCGGAATCGGTGCGCTACACTATCGGCGAACCCGAGCACAAAGGAGCTAATCATGTGCGGAATCGTCGGATACACCGGAACGCGCCCCGTCAAGGACATCCTGATCGAAGGTCTGTCGCGACTCGAATACCGCGGCTATGACTCTGCCGGCATCGCCGTCGAGCAGGACGGCAAGCTGGAAGTCGTGCACTGCAAGGGGAAGGTGAGCGGCCTCGCGCAGCTCGTCGAGCCCCTCGAGCTGACCGGCACCTGCGGCATCGGCCACACGCGCTGGGCCACGCATGGCCGCCCCAGCGAGGCGAACGCGCATCCGCATACCTCCTGCGACGGCAGCGTAGCCGTCGTGCATAACGGCATCATCGAGAACTTCGCCGAGCTGCGCGAAGAGCTGGAAGGCCGCGGCCATACGTTCACGAGCCAGACCGACACCGAGGTCATCGCGCACCTCGTGGAGGAGAACCTGCGCGAAAGCAACGATCTCTTGCAGGCCGTGCGCGAGGCTGCCGACCGCCTGATCGGCGCCTATGCCATTGCGGCTATCAGCGACCAGGAGCCCGGCACCCTCGTGGCCGCGCGCAAGGACTCGCCGCTCGTGGTGGGGCTGGCCGAGGACGGCGCGCACGTGGCCTCCGATATCATCGCCATGATCGACGACACGCGCGACGTGGTGGTGCTCGCCGACGGCGATATGGCGAAGCTCACGCCGAATGCCGTCACGTTCTACAACGTGCGCGGCGAGGCGTACGAGCCCGAGGTGACGCACGTCGACTGGGATCTCGACGTGGCCGAGAAGGGCGGCTACCCCGACTTCATGTTGAAGGAGATCCACGAGCAGCCGCGCGTGATCCGCGACACGCTGGCGGGGCGCCTGGTGAACGGCGCGCTGTCCATCGACGAGCTGGACCTCACGCTGGAGGAGCTCAACCTTATCGACCGCGTGTACGTCATCGCCTGCGGTACGTCGTACCATGCGGGCCTCATCGCGAAGAACCTCATCGAGGGTTGGGCGCGCATCCCCACGGAAGTGGAGGTGGCCAGCGAATTCCGCTACCGCAACCCCATCATCACGCCGTCCACCCTGGTGGTGGCCGTGTCGCAGTCGGGCGAGACGGCCGACACGCTGGCCGCCATCCGCGACGCGCGCGTGAAGGGCGCGAAGGTGTTCGGCATCACGAACGTGGTGGGCTCGCCCGTGGCGCGCGAGAGCGACGGCGTCATCTACAC
>OGYI01002613.1_pt1 | contig 13067 bp, 6 predicted proteins | sample 1576521 | NCBI WGS metagenome assembly OGYI01 (sample SAMEA3541484, study PRJEB24748) | human gut metagenome | biome: human gut; feature: human-associated habitat; material: faeces | place: China | collected 2012
CTCGGAGTGGAACATGAACCAGTTGCGGGCGCCGGTGGTGAGCACGAACGGGTACCGCACGAACTGCTCGGGCGTGGAGAGCGGGCTTTCCGCCGGCTCCTCGAAATACGGCACGGGATTCAGGCCCGCAGCGTGGTAGAACGTCGACCACAGCTCGATGCGCCCCGTCTGCGTGTTGAAGCCCACCTGACCGTCGGGGCGCAGCAGGCCCTTCTCATGGCGGCCGTACTCGAAGGGCAGGTACGCGGGCGCGATCTCCTGAAGCTCTTCAAATGAGCGGCCGGTGCATTCAAGGATGTGCGAAAGCATGTCCTCGAGCGAGTTCCACGGCCACGCATCCGGGTTGAAGCGCTTCCCCATCTCAAGCGCAATCTGCGCGTCGGGCTTGCACTGCCCCACCGAGACGGCCTTGTTGATGGTCTCGCCACGCTGAGCGCCGTCGCCCACGCGGATGCCGTTGCGCTCGGCATAGGTGCAGGCTGGCAGGAACACGTCGGCCAACGCCATGGCCGTGGGCGTCATGAACAGGTCGACCACCACGGTGAAGTCCAGCTTCCGCCATGCTTCGAGCGTGCGGTCGGGATCGGTTGCCGTGCAGGCGAGGAAGTTCGTCGTCTGGAGCCAGGCCCCATGCAGCTCGTAGGGCTCTCCGGTCTCCAGCGCCTTCATGACCTCGTCGGACGACGCCACCTGGAAGCCGAACTTCAACAGGGCGTACTTGTCGAGCCCGATGCGGCGTGCGTCCATCTCCTCGGTCACGAGCTCGCGCCCAAAGCCGCCGGAGTACGCAAGGATCTCGGGTGGCACGATCATGCAGCCCGGCTTCTCGCAGTAGCCGCAGATCTGCCAGAGCGCTCCGATGGCCTGCGCGGCAGGCAGCGACTCCTTCGTGGTGTCCACGGCCAGGCCCCACTGAAGCACGCCGGTGCCGGCCGTGGCCCAGGCGCGGGCGGCAGCGACGATCTTCTCGGCGGGAATCCACGTGATCTCGGACGCCTTGTCGACAGGATACGCGGCGGCAGCGGCTGCCAGCTCGTCGAACCCGTAGCACCACCGCTCCACGAAGTCCGCATCGAAGAGCCCCTCTTTCACGATGACGTCGATCATGCCGAGCGCGAGCGCGGCATCGGTGCCGGGGCGGATCTGCAGCCAGTGCTCGGCGCGGTACGCAAGCCACGTGAGCCGCGGGTCCACCACGATGAGCTTCGATCCGCGCCGCATGACGTCCACCATCCAGTGGCCGTAGAAGCCGTCGGAGTTCGCCACGAGCGGGTTGTTGCCCCACACCATCACGTAAGCGGGCGGCGTCCACGCCGGGTTGTCGTAGCGGTCGGGGAACTGCTGGGAGAAATCGCCCACCCAGAAGCTGCCGGTCGTGGCGGCGCAGCCGGCCACGCGCGGCAGGTAGCACGCCATGCCCGACATGAAGAACAGGTAGTTAGGGCTGCCGAACGACCACGCCAAGCGCGTGATCCACGGAGCGATATCGCGCCCCGTGCCCTGCACGAACGGGATCGACCACGCCCCGTAGCGCTCCTTGATGGCCGTGAACCGCTCGTAGATCAGGTCAATCGCCTCGGCCCACGACGCCTGCTCCCACGCGTCCTCGCCGCGGCGCGCCCGGTCGCGCACGAGCGGCGTGGTGATGCGGTCGGGGTTGTACACCACCTCGGGCAGGGCCAGGCAGCGGTTGCAGAGCCTGCCTTTGTTGAAAGGGTTCTCCGGGTCGCCCTCCACCTTCACGAGCTTCCCGTCGTCATCGGCGTACAGGAGCACGCCGCACCCGATGTGGCACCCCGGCCCCGACCACGCGCTCGTTCGGGTGACGTGCAGGCCGTCCTCATCGTAGCGGAACGGCTTCTCATGCTCGACCAACTGGTATCCGCTCATTTCCCACACTCCTTCCCTCGTTCGTTCGCTTGCCAAACTCCTCGGTTCTACCCCAAGGGGCGAGCCTCCACCATGTCGTACAGGTCCCGCCACGGCTGGATGCGCTCGAACGCGGCGCTTGCCGCAAGCACATCCTCGTCGGAAAACCGGCGCCCGATGAGCTGCATGCCCACCGGGAAACAGTCCCGAGACAGGCCGGCCGGAACCGATGCCGCCGGATGCCCCGTGAAGTTGCAGAAGTACGTGAGGCACCACCCGATAAGCGGCTCCACCTTCTCGCCGTTAAGCTCACGCGGACCCAGGGTGTTGCGCCCCGGATCGTTCGGCACGGGATGGCACGCCGTGGTAGGCGACACGATGAGGTCGTAGGATACGAACGCCGATGCCAGCGCATCGAATATCTCCGTACGAATGACGTCGTCGCGGTTGTAGTCCACGTACCCGCGGCGATAGGCGTCGTTGACCCAGTAGACGAACTCCATAGGAAGATCGCCCGCATGGTCTTTCAGCAAATCGATGCCACCCGCTTTGAGCGCTTCGACCGACTCCATGCCCGATATGGAAATAAGGCGGCACCACGCTTCGGCCAGCTCGAAGTGAGAGCGCTTGATATCGAAGTCGACGCGCTCGACCACGGCGCCCGCCTCCTCGAAGCGCTTCGCCGCAGACTCGACGATCGCCGCTATCTCGGGATCAACCGGGAAGATGCCGAAGTCGGGCGTGAAGCCGATACGCCAACCCTCGAGGGATCGGTCGAGAGCTGCCACGAAGTCGCGCTCTCCCCAGTCTATGCTGAAGGGGTCGGACGGATCATAGCCCGCCATGGCCTGCAGGACATAGGCGGCGTCCTTCACTGTGCGCGATATCGAGCCATCCCAGCAGAACGGGTGGCTCGTCGCATACGCGTTGGGACGAGGAGCGCCGCCGATGGTCCCGGCCGCCGCCTTGTACCCATAGCAGCCGCACCACGCCGCAGGTATGCGGATGGAGCCGCCTCCGTCCGTGCCCTCGGCCACGAGCAGGATGCCGTCTCCCACCGCCGCGGCCGAACCACCCGACGAGCCGCCCGAGTTGTAGCCCGCTTTGAACGGTGTGCTGGTCGGTCCGAACATCTTGTTGTCGCACGTGCCGCGGAAGGCGAACGACGGCGAGTTCGTCTTTCCCACGAGGATGGCGCCCTCATCGGTCAAGGCCTTCGTATACGAACCGTATCGGCCGTCTACCTGATGCGCCACCGCCTTCACGCCGCCCGTGGTCCCCGGCCACCCCGGAACACCCGGAAGGAAGTCCTTCGCCGCCGTCGGCACGCCGAAGAAGGAACCCTTCGCATCTCCGCGCATGAGAGCCCGCTCGGACTCGGCAGCCTTGGCGCGCGCCTCGTCGAACACCGTGAACGTGAAGGCGTTGAGCGAGGGGCCGCGCTTCTCGATCATCGAGATGCATGCGTCCATGACCTCGACAGGGGAAAGCTCCTTGCCCTTGATGGCAGCGGCCAAGTCGACCGCGCTCAAATACCCGTATCCGTCCATGTTGCATCCTTTCGCACTCGGCCGGGAAACGCGCCTGCATGACGCGTCTCCCGGCAGTTTTATCCGTCCCCCACGGGGCCGGGCCTCGGTTACGCCAAGCCCATCACGGAGCACAGCGCGGGGATGGGCAGCGCGACCATCGCCACGGCGACGATGCTGGGCGCCCAGCCCACCTTGATCTCGTCGATCGGCGCAAAGTACTTGCGCTCGCTGGAATAGGCCACGTACACGACCAAGTCCAATGGCAGCAGAAACGCCGCAGAGGAGAACACGGCGCACATGAAGATGGCCGCGGTGACGTTGCCGCCCATGCTGGCGACCAGGCCGCACACGGGGATGGTGATAAGGCCTGCAACCGCAGCACCTGCGGGGAGTATGTTGTGGAACACGCAGGAGAACACGGCGACCAGCAGCACGACGGCGACGAGCGGCAGTGCGCTCATAGGCCCGAACACGGAGTCAACCAGCCACGTCATGGCGCCGGTTGCTATCATGCCGGCCACGAAGCAGCCAACGGCCCAGTTGAGCATCACGACCTGCCATGGGCTCTCGTCAACGTACCTCTGGAAGGAGACGCATTTGAACGGGGGGAGAAAGAGCAGTCCCAAGGCAACCAGACCGACGACCACCGCGTCCAAGGCGGGAACCCACGAACCTGCGAGCCAGAGGGCCAACGTCGCAAGGATGATGAGCATGCCCCACACCTCGTCTTTGGTGAAGCCGGGAAGGGTGGCGCGCTCTTCCCGTATGCGAGCAAGGGCATCGTCGTTGATCGGCTCGGGTTTGAAGACCTTGACGAGAACGAGCCAGGACACCGGCAGAATGACGATGTTCATGATGAGTCCGAGGATCATCCAGTTCGCGAAGGTGACGGTGACGCCCAACGCCTGCTCGGCGAAGCCCATGGCCAGGATGTTCACCACACTGCCGACGGGAGTGATCCAGCCGCCGATGTAAGACGCGAACGCGATGCCCAGGACCAGGGCCTTGGCCAAATTGGACTTGTCGCCCCAAGGCGTTCCGTTCTCGTCCAAGATCTTGTAGGCGAAAGGCAGCATCATCAGCACCAGCACCAGGTCGTCGATGATCATGGAAAGAATCGCCGTGGCCACCATCAGGCCGGCAAGCGCTTTCTTGGAGTCGTTCCTCGCCCACTTCAACACAAATGCGATGATGCGCAGCGAGATGGACGAATATTGGACGAACAGGGCGAACGCGAAGCATGACAGGCACAGGACCATGGCCACGCTCACCCCCTGCGCCCAGGTTTCGTTCGGCGACAATATGCCCATAATGGGCACGGCGGCGGCGAACAGCCAAGCGGTAATGACGATGGGAATGGCCTCGGTAATCCATAAGAGGATACAGGCGGCAAGAATGCCGAGCATCATCTTGCCCTCGAAAGCAAGGCCTTCCGGATTCGGGATGAAGAACGCCGCAACCACCACCAGAAGGGCGATTGCAACGATCCCCACTTTAAACGAAGTTCTTTCCCTCATCTTTCCCCTCCTTAGCAGAGTGATTTGCGGCATTGCCCGTTCGGGCGCGTGCGCAGGCACAAGCCCTCGAAGCGGCCGGGGCAGCTTCCAGAAGCCGGGACCCGGCGCGCGCTCGGCGCCAAGCCCCGGCAAAGCCCCTACCCTACTGCGCGGCGATGTCGCCCAGGTTCAGGTCCTTCTCGCGCACGTCGGCGGCGAGCTCCCTGCTGGCAATGCGCACCGTGTAGGCGGCGGGCGCCACCTGGTCGAACAGGAAGTCGCCGAAGTCGTCGGTGGCCATGCGGGCCACCTCGGTTCCCGCTTCGTCCGCAAGCACGGCCTCGGCGCCGACCACGACCTCGCGGGAATCGAAGTCCACGAGGCAGCCGGCCACGAAGCGCTTCGGCAGGTTCTTGTACCAGGCATGGGCGCCCAGGCCGGCCAGCGCCTCCAGCGGCTCGGCGCCCTCCAGGTCGAGCTCGCCCTCCTCGCCGAACGAGAGTGCGCCCGTCGGACAGGAGTCCACGCAGCGCGGCTCGGTCCAGCCGTCGTCCAAGAGGTGCGCGCAACCCGTGCACTTCTGCGGCAGGTCGAGCTCCTCGTTCCAGTAGACGGCGCCCATCGGGCAGGCGTCCATGATGGCGCGCTGGCCCTTCGCCTTCGCGGGGTCAATGACCACGAGCCCGTCGTCGCGTCGGTACACGGCGCCATCCTTCGCGGCGGCCAGGCACGGCGCGTCGTCGCAGTGGCCGCACACCAGCGGCGTGTACGACACGCGCACCACCGGCACGCTGCCGCGCACCTTCTCCTCCACCTTGCACCAGAAGTGCCCGGTCATCGGCTGGTCGGCGGCGTAGGGCATCCACTCGGTGCCGCAGTGCTCGTCCTTGCAGGAGATCTGGCAGTTATGGCAGCCGTTGCACTTGGCAACGTCGATCAGAAACGCTTTCATGGCTACTCCTCCACAATCAGGCTGTCGAGCACCCGGCCGCACTCCGCGTCGTAGGAACGCGAGAACGCCTCGGGATACTGCTCGGCCAGCTCGAACACATCGACCTTCTTCACGCCCACGAGGAAGCTGTTCGTCACCTCGCCGGCCGCGTTCTTCGACGTGGTGGCCGAGGGGCAGATGAGGTTGTTGGCGCCGCCGCGGTCAAGGCCGCCCATGCCCACCACCACGCTGTCGCAACGCGCGCCGTGATCCTGCGACACCGCGCCGGGCATGATGCGCTCGGACAGGATGACGCCGCCCAGCACCATGCCGCGCTCGTTATAGATACCGGCGATGTCGCCGTCCACAAGGCCCAGCTTCTCGGCATCCGCGGGATTCACGTACAAAGGCTCGTAGCCGTAGCCGTCGGGGCCCACGACCTTGCCCGTGGCGAGCTCGCGGAACCAGGGCACGTCGTCGTGGTTCGCATGCACGCGCCACCGCGGGTGGTTCGTCACCAAGAGGTACGGGTACTCCTTGGCGCGCTCGCTGGAAATGCGGTCGTCATGTCCGTCGCCCTTCTCAATCCAGTGCGCCACCGGGCCGCGCACCTTATCGTCCGGGAACGTCTCGGCCAGCGTCGTGGAGTAGTACTCGATCTTGCCCGAGGGCGTGAGCAGCGGGTTGGCCTCCGGATCCTCGTAGAAGCCGATGAGCCCGGCAGGCTTCGCGTCCCAGTTCTCCTCGGTGGGGAACAGCTTGAAGCGGTCCTCGAGGAACCGGTCGAAGTCGGCCGTTTCGCCGCCTTCCATGCCGCACTCGCGGAAGCCCTTCTCTATCCAGTCGATCACCTCGTTGCCGTGCGTGTAGCGCTCGTAAAGGTTCTCGTAGGCGCCGCCCAGCCGTTCCAGCGCGCGGGCCACCTCGCCCACGGCCTCGTAGTCGGTGCGCACGTCGCCCACCGGGTCGACCGCCTGGCCTTCGTAGGCGATGGCGTTCCATTGGCCGCTGCGCACGTCCACGTTGAAGTCCTCGAGTTCCAAGGTCGTGGAGGTGGGCAGGATGATGTCGGCGAACAGGCAGTCGTTCTCCATCCAGGGGTGCTGCACGAGCACGAACTCGAGGTTCGGATGACGCAGCGCATCCTGGAACTCATGGCCGCCGTTCCAGCAGGTGGACCAGCAGGGCGCGTCGGACCAGATCATGCGGATGCCCTTGCCCGGCTCGGGCGCGTACTTGAACGGGATGAGCTGGTCGGCGCGATCAATGCCAGCTATCACATGGCCGTGCCATTCTATGGACGGCTCGGTGATGGCCTTGTGGATCATGGTCTTGGGGATGAACGGCTCGCTCAAATCCATCGTGGCACCGCGGTAGGCGCCCTCGGACGAGGGCAGCACGCTGCACGACGGCAGCGGGTTGAGCGTCTTCACGTCCATGAGCTGCCATTCGATCATCTGGAACTGGTTCACGCCCGGCTGGCCCACGCCGCGCATGCCCAGCAGGTACACCTCCATGCGCGCCGGTTCGTGCGCGAACGCCGCGCGGATGTAGCCGCCGCCGTTGCAGTGGGCGATGGACACCTTGTGCTTTGCCCAGTAGCGCGCGAGCGCCTTGATGCGGTAGTCGGGCACGCCGCAGCGCTCGGCCGCCCACGCAGGCGTCTTCGGCACGCCGTCCTCGCGGCCCAGCACGTAGTACTCGAACCAGTCGAAGCCCACGCTGTGCGTGTCGAGGTATTCTTTCTCGTAGGTGCCCTCGGTCATCCACACGTAGGCGATAGCCAGCTGCAGCGCCACGTCGGTGTTCGGCAGCACGGGGATCCACTTGTCGGCGTGCACGGCCGCGGCGTAGTTGCAGTCGGGCGCCACGAACACCGACAGCACGCCTATCTCGTTGAACCAGTAGCACAGACGGCTCGCCATCTGGCCGCCCCAGCCCCACGGCGTGGTCTCGGGATCGGCGCCCCAGTAGAAGATGGCGTCGCCGTTCTCGGAGATGTCCTTGATCACGTTCGTGGTGATGGTCTGCATGCCCACCGGATCCATGCCCCAGGCGTGCTTGGCGCCCCAGTACCAGCCCTCCCAGCTGTCGGGCTGGCGGGCCTGCTTGAGGAAGCCGCCCGTCAGGTTCAGCAGGTTCGTCTGGCAGCCGTGGGCGGCATGGACGTTCTTCGTCTCGCCGTGGCCGTCGGACTGTGCCAGGATGGAGAACGGACCGGCTTCCTCCTGAATGCGCTTGATCTCGGCGGCGATGAGGTCGCATGCCTCGTCCCACGAGATGCGCACGTACTTCGACGTGCCGCGGTTCTGGGTGTTGCGCTCGCCGTTCGGGTCCCAGTCCACGCGCTTGAGCGGGTACGGGATGCGGTTCGGCGAGTAGGTGCGCGTCTTGTACGCCACCGAGAGCGGCGGCGGGTAGCTCTTCATGCCCGGCTCCAGCACGTGCCCGCGTGCCTCGATCTTCCACGCGTTCAGCTCCTCGGGCGTGTAGAGCTGGTCGTAGTGCAGCGGGCGGATGCGCGCCACGCGCCCGTCCTTCACGTCGACTTCGGTGATGTTGGAACCCATGCCGAAGCCGCAAAAGCCAAGGCACTTGACAACCGATTTGTCGGTGGTCTTGTCTGACATGGTTCGCTCCTTTCGAATACGGGATCTTAGGTGGATTCGCTCAGCTTGCAGCCTGCTCGATATCGGAAACGCCTGCCGGCTCGTTCGCCATCAGGCCATGGTCGCCCTTGGTGAAGAAGAGCACGATAACGGTGGCCACGGGAATGACGGCGAAGATCATGCCGGCCGTCGCCCATGAGGTGGCGCCGGCGAGGTTCATGAAGAAGCCCGCGCCGAACCCGCCAAGGGTGGTGCCCACGGCCATGCCGGTGAGCGCCCAGTCGCATTTCTTGGGCTCGGGGCAGAGCACGGGTACGAGGCACCGCGTGCACACGGGGATGACCGAGAACGGTATGATGCCCAGGATGATCGCGCACGTCCATGACATGGTCTCGTTCCCAGTATTCGACCACGCGAAGAAGGCGAACAGGATCGCGAACACCGCGTACCCGGCGATGAGAATCTCTTTGCGGCGGTTGGTCTTGTCGCAGAGGATACCGGTGATGACGCCCGCCGGAATGGTGAGCAAGTTGGCGATGAGGACGGCGTTGGAGGCAACGGAAACGTCCATACCCATGACCATCTGGGCGTAGGTCGCGAAGAAGTTGTTGTAGGCGTAGAAGACCAACTCGAATCCCACGAACGAGAATCCGACGATGAGCGCGGAGGCGAAGAATATCTTGCGCTTCTTGCTCGCCTTGGCCTTCGCACGCTTCTCGGCGAGAAGGTTCTCGGGAACGCACGGCAGCTTGAACAGCACGACGAACACCGCGAGGGTGACCGCCAGGATGACGAACGACATCCAGAAGGCGGACGTCCAGCCGAAGGCGCCGTAGGCCAGTGGCACCGTGAAGGTGGCGATGACCTGGCCCACCGGGAACCACATGGAGTAGATGCCCATCCCCAGGCCCTGCTTCTCGAGCGGGATCAGGCGCGGGATGATGTTGGGGCCGATGACGGCGATAAGGCCGAAGGAGCATCCCTGGAGGGTGCGCCCCACCAGCATCATGGTCCAGTCCCCTGCCGCGAGGCAGATGGCGGTGCCCACGGCGCTCACGGCCGCCGTCACGATGACGGCCATCTTAACACCGACGTTCTGCATGATCCATGTCGCAGGATACGCGACGATGATACCGACGATGGCGAACACGGACATCATCATGCCGAAATCGGAGGGGCCGGCTCCGAACGCTCCCCCGATCTGGGGAAGGATCGGCGGAACCATCATGTACTGGAACACGCACCCGATGGCGAAAACGAACAGGACCGAGAAGCTCAGCCACTTCTTGCCCATGCTGAGCTGGTCGTCGGCAACACCCCACTGCGCGATCGCAGAGGTGCCGTAGGCCGACTTGTCGACGACTGCTTGGCTCATGACTTCCTCCTTAATGGCATTACTTGCTTTCTCTGGCATATCTTCTTCTCCTTCTTTCTCGTCGACGAGTAGTCGGCGGTCAAACAAAGTAAATGCTGATGGAGTGCGTGGGACACGCGTTCACGCAGCGCCCGCAGCCCACGCAGAGCTCCGGATGCACGGCCTGCGCGCGTACCTCCCCTCCCTCCTTGCGCGCGGCAAGCACCCGCCCGTCCATCGGGCAGGCCGCGAGGCACTTCAAGCACCCGCGGCAGTAACCTTCCCCGATCCTCACGCGAGGCTTGTTGCGATAGAAGCCGATTGGCGCATACGCCCCCACGAGCACCCCTTCCGTTGTGCGGAAGGGCGCGACGCACGGCGCCCTTCCGCGAAGCGATTTCGCCCCTCTTACTTCTTCAGCTCCCAGAAGCCCAGGTTCTCGGCGGCCTTGTCCCACACGGTTCCGTGAGTGCCGTCGTAGAGGGCGGCCGGGATGCTGTCGTCGGCGCCATCGGACGGGTCGATGCAGGGGTACACCTTGCACAAGAGGCCGCGGCAGTTCCACGTGGCCGTCATCTGGTCGGCCTTGTCCGGGTCGTCGTCGATGAGCACGTTCGCGGCCGCCTCGAACACGCCCTGCGACCAAGGCTCCTCCGCGGGCAGCTCGGGGTACCACCAGCTGGGCGGCACCTGCACCACGCCCTCGGGGATGTCCCAGCCCAGGTGCGCCTTCTGGCGGATACGGCCCATGGGCGTCTCGATCCAGATCCAGTCGCCTTCCTTGATGTGCAGGGCGCGCGCGTCGTTGAAGTGCATCCACGTCATGGGATACGGCGCCACCGTGCGGGTGCCGTGGCCCGGCGTGCGCATCTCGGAGTGGTACAGCGGGCTGATGCGGCCGGCCGTGGTCAGGCGCAGCGGGTACTCCTTCGCCATCTCGGGGTTGCCGAGCGGCGACTCCGGCTCGCGGTACACCGGCAGCGGGTCGTAATCAAGCTCCTCGAGCACCGACGCGTAGACCTCGGCCTTGCGCGACGGCGTGGCAAAGCCCTGGATCTGCCCGTTCTCGAGGCGCTTTGCGTACTTGTAATACTCGGTGGGGTACGGGAAGTACGTGCCCGCGTTCACCACATCCTCGTACTTGAGACCGCAGCGGTCGATACGGTACTGGATGACGTCTTCGTAGGTCTCCCAGGGCCACTGCTCCTGCTGACCCATCGCACAGCCGAGCGCGCGGAAGAAGTCGTAGTCCATGCGGCGCTCAGCATAGGGCTCCACGCCGCGGTCGCCCACGGTGATGAAGTCCATGGAGTCCTCCGACGTCGTGCACATCGGGCGCTCCATCCAGTCGCACGCGGGCATGATATAGTCTGCCAACGCGGCCGTCGGGGTCTTCCAGTACTCGCACACCACCAGAAGCTTCAGGCTCTTCAGGGCCTTGTAGACCTTCTTGGTGTTCGGCATCCATGCCAGCGGGTTCGAAGACCATGCGATCATAGCCGTGATAGGGTACGGCTTCTTGTCGATGATGGCGTCCAGCACGAGCGACGGCGAGCACAGCATCTGATGGAGCATGGGGCGCGGAAGGCCGAACATCTTGCGGTAGCACGCGTCGATCTTCTTGAAGCCAGGCCACGCCATGACGCGGAAACGGTCGTTGCCGATGTACTTCGCCTGGTTCTCGGGGTCCTGCAGCTCGGAGAGCTCCATCTCGGCATCGCGCACCGGGAAATCCTTCTCCTTGCCCACGGAGTTCGGGTCGGCCGGCTGGCCCACGAACTCGCCGCCGGGGTTATCGATGTTGCCGGTCATGATGCGCAGAATGGTCTTGGCAATGCCGAAGCTCGCGGCGTTGTTGCCATGCTGGTCGCCGCCGCCCAGACCCCAGATGATGCAGGCGGGGCCGTTCGTGGCGTAGAGCTTGGCCGCCTCCTCGATCTTGCGCTTGGGCACGCCGGAGACCTTCGACGCCCGCTCGGGCGTGTACTCTGCCACGCGCTGCACGATGGCGTCGAACACCGTGATGCACGCCACTTCGTTGCCGTCAGCCAGCTTCACTTGATAGGTGCCGCTGAGCTGCGCGTCCACTTCCACGCCTTCGTCGGTGCAGTAGCGGTTCTCATCCGAGCACCACGCCAGCACGCCGTCGCGCTTGGCGTCCCACACGGCGAAATCCTCTTCCCTGCCGCCCTCGACCACGTCGCTCGCGCGCAGGAGCTTGTTCGTGTCGGTGCGGAACAGGAACACAGCGTTGGACCAGTTCTTCAGGAAGTCCTCGTTGTAGAGCTTGTGCTCCACGATGTAGTTGATCCACGCGAGACAGATGATGCAGTCGGTGTTCGGGTAGGGCTGCAACCACTGGTCGGCCTGGCCAGACTCGGGTATGCACACCGGGTCGACCACGATCATCTGGGCAGGACCGTTCTCGTTCACCGTCGTGCGGCCCTTGATGACGCGCCACAGCGGCGCCTCGGGGGCGTATGACTCGGAGCAGCGCTTGCCCCAGTTGACGATCGTGCTCGATTGCTGGGGCGAAGCCGGCATCATCGACTCCACCGGCCAGCCCACCATCGCCATGTTCAGGGAGTAGTTCCAGCACCAGCAGATGGTGCCGGGGTCCACAACGTTGCCCGGATTGCCCAGCAGGTTCGTGAAGCGGCTGCGCGCCCACAGGTGGTCGGAACGGTACGTGCCCTCGGACGACACGAGCGTCTCGGGGCCGTACTTGTCGATGAGCTCTTGGAGCTTCTCGGAAATCTCCTTGATGGCCTGGTCGTAGGATATCTGCTCCCACTTGTCCTCTCCGCGCTCGCCCGCGCGCTTGAGCGGGTGGTTGATGCGCTTGGGATGGTAGTGGAACTTGATGGCACGCTGGCCACGCTCGCCCAGACGGTTGCACAGCACCGCGCCCTCGTCGTCGTTGGGCCTTAGCTCCACCAACCGGCCGGTCGCCGTGTCCACCCCGGCGAAGATGCCGCAGTTCATATGGCACATGTGGCAGCGGGTGCGCCGCCAGCGGATGCCGTTCTCGTCGACGTGGTTGTTCGGCACGCCGATCATGCTCTCGGACATGGATCTCTCCCCTCTCTTTTCTCCACCTGGTTGACGCGAGGCGTCGTGAAGAGCGCTTCCGGAAGCCTCCCTTACGATGACCTCACTCTACTGAAGGTCCCGCCTGATTACATGACCCGAACTCGCGGCATCGCACGGGTGAGGCGCGGGGTAACGGCCAGGGGTAAGGGGCGGGGTAAGGCGGTGCGGGCGGGCGCTCCGTTC
>OGYI01002615.1_pt1 | contig 13056 bp, 7 predicted proteins | sample 1576521 | NCBI WGS metagenome assembly OGYI01 (sample SAMEA3541484, study PRJEB24748) | human gut metagenome | biome: human gut; feature: human-associated habitat; material: faeces | place: China | collected 2012
TTGAATAAAAATTATATTTCGGCATATCATATCGGTTTTGTGATCGGTCCCTGTTTTAATGCGGCAGGGCGGCTGGACAGGGCGGATACGGCCATCCGTCTTTTACAGACAACCGACAGGGAAGAGGCGGAGCGGCTGGCGGCGGATTTGGTTGCCTTAAATCAGAGTCGGAAGGAAATGACGGCCCTGGGCTATGAACGAGCTGTTGAACAGATTGAAAAAGAGGGGCTGTACAAGGATAAGATCATTCTTATCTGTCTGGAAAACTGTCATGAAAGTCTGGCGGGAATCATTGCGGGAAGATTAAAGGAAAAATATCACCGGCCGGTCATTGCCGGTACAGAAAAAGACGGGACGATCAAGGCGTCCGGCCGTTCCATCGAAGCTTATAATATGTATGAGTCCCTGAGTGCATGCAGAAATTTGTTTGAACGATTCGGTGGACATGCGATGGCGGCCGGAATGAGTTTAAAAAAAGAAAATTTTCCGGTATTACGAGAGCGGTTAAACGAAAACTGTGGTTTGTTGGAAGAGGATTTAATACCGGTCGTACATATCGATGTTCCAATGCCTTTGGATTATATCAGTGAGGGGTTTATCCAGGAGCTGGACTTACTGGAGCCCTTTGGAAAGGGAAATCCGAAACCGATATTTGCAGAACGACATTTTAAAATACTCCGGGCTTCTGTCATCGGAAAGAATCGAAATGTCCTTAAAATGCAGGTGTGTAACGACAGCGGTGTCCGTATGGATGCTCTGTATTTTGGAGATATCCGGGAGTTTGACGACTATGTGGAAAAGATGTACGGTGCAGACGGGAAAAATCGTATGTATGCGGGCCTTTCAAATCCGGTAGATATGGCATTTACCTATTATCCATCGCTGAATGAGTACGGCGGACGGCGGATCTTACAGATAATTATACATAATTTCCAGAGAATTCCCCGTTAAATGTTGTTTTTTTAGAGTAACCTGTGGTAAAATGATTGGTATCGATTATTCCAGAAGAGAGGGAGAAAAGTATGAAGAAATTAGAGGATTACGTTGTCAGTATACCAGATTTTCCGGAGCCCGGGATTATTTTCAGAGATGTTACCAGTGTTTTGCAAGATGCGGATGGTTTGAATCTTGCCATACATTTATTGATGGAAAAGCTGGAAGGCCTGGACTTTGATGTGATTGCCGGAGCCGAATCCAGAGGTTTTATCTTTGGTATGCCATTGGCTTATAATCTTCATAAACCGTTTATTCCTGTGCGTAAAAAGGGAAAACTTCCGAGAGAAACGGTATCTGCTTCTTATGAACTGGAATATGGAACTGCGGAAATAGAAATTCATAAAGATGCGATTTTACCGGGCCAGAAGGTTGTTCTTATCGATGATCTGATCGCTACCGGAGGAACTTCTAAAGCTATGATCCAGCTGGTGGAAAGTCTGGGCGGAGTTGTTGTGAAAAATCTTTTTCTGATGGAACTGGCCGGATTGAATGGACGGGCAAAGCTTGAAGGATACAACGTAGATTCTGTTATCGTATATGATGGAAAGTAGGGGATTTGATGGATAAAGTCATTGATGTGGACATTATCGAGGACGAAAGGGATAAGTCCGAGAAAAAAGATTTTATACCCCCGGAGATTCTTTATGATGAACTTATTGAAAAAGTAAAGAAATATCATCCGTCAGCGGATGTGACTCAGATTGAGAAGGCTTATCAGATTGCGTTTAATGCCCATAATGGGCAGGTGCGTAAATCTGGCGAGCCTTACATCATTCATCCAATCTGTGTGGCAATGATCCTGGCGGATCTGGAATTGGATAAAGAGACGATCGTGGGCGGTCTTCTTCATGATGTGGTGGAAGATACGGTGATGACGCGGGAAGATATCGAGGCGGAGTTTGGTTCAGAGGTTGCTTTGATCGTGGATGGTGTAACCAAGTTGGGACAGTTATCCTATTCTTCCGACAAGGTCGAAGTTCAGGCGGAAAATTTAAGAAAAATGTTTTTGGCCATGGCAAAGGATATCCGGGTTATATTGATCAAATTGGCAGACCGTCTGCACAATATGCGGACATTAAAATATATGAAGCCGGAAAAGCAGAGGGAAAAAGCGAGAGAGACGATGGATATCTATGCGCCGATTGCTCAGCGTCTTGGTATTTCTAAGATTAAGATCGAGCTGGATGATCTGGCTCTCAGATACCTGGAGCCGGATGTGTATTATGAGCTGGCCAGAAATATTGCGTCAAAGAAAAGCGAACGGGAAGCTTTCGTGCGTTCCATTGTAGACGAAGTCAGCCAGCACATGAAAAATGGCGGCATTAAGGCAGAGGTCAGCGGCCGTGTAAAGCATTTCTTTAGTATTTATCGTAAGATGGTCAATCAGGATAAAACACTGGACCAGATATATGATTTGTTTGCAGTACGTATTATCGTGGATTCGGTGAAGGACTGCTATGCGGCTCTGGGACTGATTCATGAGATGTATAAGCCGATTCCGGGACGTTTCAAGGATTATATTGCTATGCCGAAGCCGAACATGTATCAGTCGTTACATACGACGCTGATCGGACCGTCGGGACAGCCTTTTGAAATTCAGATTCGCACTTTCGAGATGCATAAAACAGCGGAATATGGTATTGCCGCTCATTGGAAATATAAAGAAGATCCGAATGGAAAGAATATAGAGAATAATGAAGAAGCTAAATTGACCTGGCTGCGGCAGATTCTGGAATGGCAGAGGGATATGTCCGACAATAAGGAATTTATGAGCCTGCTGAAAAACGATCTGGATCTGTTCTCAGAAAGTGTTTATTGTTTCACACCGGCCGGTGATGTGAAAAATCTTCCGAACGGTTCGACGCCGATTGATTTTGCCTATAGTATCCACAGTGCGGTCGGCAACAAGATGGTTGGCGCCAGAGTGAACGGCAAGCTTGTGACGATTGATTATCAGATTCAGAACGGGGATCGTATTGAGGTCATTACTTCTCAGAATTCCAAGGGCCCAAGCCGGGACTGGCTGAATATTGTTAAAAGTACTCAGGCAAAAAATAAGATTAACCAGTGGTTTAAGACCCAGTACAAAGAGGATAATATTCTTCGGGGAAAAGAGCAGTTGGATAAGTACTGTAAGACAAAGAGCATTGTGCTGAGTGAGATTCTTAAACCGGAATATATGGAAAAAGTTATTCGCAAATATGGTTTCCGGGATTGGGATGCCGTATTGGCGGCTGTCGGACACGGAGGTCTGAAAGAGGGCCAGGTTGTTAATAAACTCGTTGAAGAGGATAACAAAAAGAAGAAAAAAGAAGTCACAGATACTCAGGTACTCAAAAATATTTCGGAGATCAGTAAGAAAACTACAGAAGATAAACGGGAGAAAAAGGGTAAGAGCGGCATTATTGTCAAAGGGCTGGACGATGTGGCTGTGCGTTTTTCCAAATGCTGCAATCCGGTACCAGGTGATGAAATCGTTGGATTTGTTACCCGTGGGCGTGGCGTGTCCGTTCACCGGACAGACTGCGTCAATATGATTCACATTTCTGAGGAAGACCGGGCACGGATTCTGGAAGCCGAATGGATGGCTTCACCGGATGAAGTGACAGGAAAAGCCTATAAGGCAGATATCAATATTTATGTGGAAGACCGTATGGGTGTTCTTGTTGAAGTGGCCAGAGTATTTACGGAAAATGAAATTAATGTAACGGCCATGTCCAGCCGTTCCGGCAAAAACAATACGGCGACGATCAATGCGGCATTTGACATACACAGCGTGACCCAGTTGAATAAAGTCATTGATAAACTGCGAAATCTGGAATGTGTTTACGATATTGAACGAACAACAGGAGGCTGATATCCATGAATCTTGCAATTCGAATGATGGTCCTTGGACCAGTCCAGACAAACTGCTATTTTTTGATTAATGAAGATACGAAAGAGGTTTTGATTGTTGACCCGGCCGACCGGGCACAGAAAATTATTGAGTGGATCAACAGTGAAGGTCTGAAACCGGTGGCAATTCTCCTGACCCATGGTCATTTTGATCATATTATGGGGGTACAGGGAGTTAAAAAGGAATACGATATTCCGATTTATGCCAGCAAAGACGAAGTTGAGGTTCTTGCAGAACCTCAGATTAATGTCTCAACTATGATGGGGGCATATCTTTCGATGAAAGCGGATGAGCTTTTCTCTGACGGAGATGTATTGGAACTGGCAGGAATGAAGTTAAAAGTTATTTCCACGCCGGGGCATACGATCGGAAGCGTATGCTTCTATATGGAAGAAGAGAAGGTATTGATCAGCGGCGATACCCTGTTTGAAGCATCGGTGGGACGCTCGGATTTTCCTACAGGAAGCAGTCGTCAGCTGATTGAGTCCATCAAGACACGCTTGTTTGTGCTTCCGGATGATACGGATGTATTCCCAGGACACGGCGGAACAACGACCATTGCCTATGAAAAGGCACATAATCCATTTATTTATTAAAAGAAACGATGATTGAATTAATATTAAACGAAGAAAGATATGAAAATGATATTCGGGCTCTCCTCATGGCATTTTACCATGGGGAGAAAATTTTGGCCCGGAAACCGGAAAATGCAGGTGTATTCGGGAGGACAAAAGACCGGGAACAGGTTTATCGGACGATGGAAGCGATGTATGTCGCAAATCATCTGAATCTGACGTTGAAGAACAATGAGGGACAGATTTTAGGAAGTAAGTGGATCGAAGATTTCCCGAAAGACCATACGGCCGGGAAAAACTGCCTGAAAACAGCTCTCTATGAGCTGCTCAGTGAAGTGACAGGCCGGACGCTGCCCTGGGGGACTTTGACTGGGATACGTCCCACAAAAATCCCCATGGCCTTTTATGATAGCGGTCAATCCAGAGAAGAAGCTGCAGAACACCTGCGGCGGACTTATAAGGTGTCCGAAGAAAAAATTTGTCTCTGCACAAAGGTGGCAGCCAATGAAAAACGGATTTTGGAGGGAATCGATAAGGAACGTTCCTTTAGTCTCTATGTGGGGATTCCTTTCTGTCCAACAATCTGTCTGTATTGTTCCTTTTCATCCTACCCACTGAATGTGTGGGCGAAGGAAGTGGATCATTATCTGGAAGCTCTATTTAAAGAAATTCGTCAGGTCAGCCGTATGGTCGATCAAGGCTGTCTGACGACAGTCTATATGGGCGGCGGGACGCCGACTTATTTAAATGCAGAGCAGATGGACCGACTGTTGTGCACATTAGAAGAGAATTTTGATTTGAATATTGCCCGGGAGTTTACCATTGAGGCGGGGCGTCCGGACAGTATCGATCTGGATAAACTGAGGGTTATGAAAGGTCATGTCATTGAGCGGATTTCTATCAATCCTCAGACATTGAATCAGAAAACACTGGATGTCATCGGGCGCCGGCATAGTGTAGAAGACGTGGAGCGGGCTTTTAATATGGCGCGCCAGGTCGGATTTTCCAATATCAATATGGATTTGATTCTGGGACTTCCGGGTGAAAACTCCGAGGATGTGGAGAGAACTTTGGAGGGAATTCGGCAGTTGGCTCCTGAGAGTATGACAGTCCATTCCCTGGCAGTGAAGCGGGCATCCCGACTGAATCAAAATCTGGAACTCTATCCGCCGGCTCAACAGGAAGAGGTGAACCGGATGATCAATATGGCCTGGCATGAAGCCGAAGCTATGGGGATGGAGCCTTATTATCTGTATCGTCAGAAAAATATGGCAGGCAATCTGGAAAATGTAGGCTATGCAAAACCGGGAAAGGAATGCCTGTACAATATTCTTATTATGGAGGAAAAGCAAAGCATTGTAGCCGTCGGCGCCGGCGGCTCGTCAAAAATCCTCTATCCGGCCGAGAATCGAATCGAGCGGGTGGAGAACGTGAAAAGTGTGAAAGACTATATTGAGCGCATTGATGAAATGATTGAAAGAAAACACCAAAATTTTCCAAAAAATGGAATATTTGAAAAAAGGACTTGAAAAAGTAAAAGGGTTGTGCTAATCTACATTAAGACAAGGAAGTCGAAAAAGGCTATCCTTGTCTTTTTTATTTGAATTTGAAAGAAAGGAATGATCATAGATGAGCAAAGAGACCACAGGAATCCCTGTTCAGCCACCTTTATACAGACCTGAATTTGAACATGATAATTGCGGTATTGGAGCAGTTGTAAATATTAAAGGTATCAAAACTCATGCAACAGTGGAGCAGGCGCTCACCATCGTTGAGACATTGGAACACCGTGCAGGAAAAGATGCGGAAGGAAAGACCGGAGACGGTGTTGGTATTTTGCTTCAGATTTCCCATCGCTTTTTCAGCAAAGTGACGAAGGAACTTGGTTTCGAAATCGGCGGCGAGAGAGAATATGGAGTCGGTATGTTTTTCTTCCCGCAGGATGAGCTGGAAAGGAACCAGGCGAAAAAGATGCTGGAAATTGTTGTGGAAAAAGAAGGACTGGAATTCCTGGGATGGCGTACAGTGCCAATTGTTCCGGAAGTTCTCGGGCATAAAGCTTTAGACTGTATGCCATATATCATGCAGGGATTTATCAGGAAACCGGCAAATCTGAATAAGGGCATTGATTTTGACCGTAAACTTTACATAGCTCGTCGTATTTTCGAGCAGTCCAATGAAAATACCTATGTGGTTTCCATGTCCAGCCGTACGATTGTCTATAAAGGGATGTTCCTTGTGGGCCAGCTCCGCCAGTTCTTTGCGGATCTGCAGGATGAAGATTATGAATCTGCGATTGCAACGGTCCATTCTCGTTTCAGCACGAATACGACACCGAGTTGGATGCGTGCCCATCCAAATCGTTTTATTGTCCATAATGGTGAGATTAATACCATTCAGGGAAATGCGGACCGTATGCTGGCCAGAGAAGAAACTATGTGTTCCCAGATCATGCGTTCAGAAGATATGGGTAAGGTCCTTCCGGTCATCAATAGCTCGGGCTCTGATTCAGCTATGCTTGATAATACGCTGGAATTTCTTGTCATGAATGGTCTGGATTTGCCGCTGGCAGTCATGGTCCTGATTCCGGAACCCTGGATTAACAACCGGAACATGAGTCAGGCGAAAAAGGATTTTTATCAGTATTATGCGACCATGATGGAACCGTGGGATGGACCGGCATCTATTGTATTCTCCGATGGCGATCTGCTCGGCGCGATTCTTGACCGGAACGGTCTCCGGCCTTCCCGGTATTATGTGACGGATGATGATACGTTGATTCTCTCCTCCGAAGTGGGGGCACTGGAAATTCCACCGGAAAAAATTGTCTTAAAAGAACGTCTTCATCCGGGGAAAATGCTTCTCGTGGATACGGTTCAGGGAAAACTGATCGATGATGATGAATTAAAAGAGTATTATGCTTCACGGAAGCCTTACGGTGAATGGGTTGATAAAAACCTTGTAGAACTGGAGAAATTAAAAATCCCGAACAAACGGGTGGAAAGTTATACAAAAGAAGAGCGGATTCGTCTCCAGAAAGCTTTTGGCTATACATATGAAGAATTAAAGACTTCCATTTTACCGATGGCTCAGACCGGAAGCGAACCCATCGCAGCCATGGGCATTGACAGTCCGTTGCCTGTATTATCCGAAAAGCATCAGCCCTTGTTCAAATATTTTAAACAGCGTTTTGCACAGGTAACAAACCCGCCGATTGATGCGATTCGAGAAGAGGTGGTGACCTCCACATTTGTCTATATCGGACCGGAAGGTAATCTTCTTGAAGCAAAAGAAGAAAATTGTAAGGTTGTAAAAATTAAAAATCCGATTTTGACAAATACAGATTTACTGAAAATTAAAAATATGAATATTCCGGGCTTTAAAGTTCAGACCATTCCGATTATTTACTATAAAAATACATCTCTTGAGAAAGCCATTGACCATATGTTTGTAGAAGCTGACCGGGCTTACCGGGACGGCGTGAATATGCTGATTCTCTCTGACAGAGGTGTGGATGAAAACCATGTGGCTATTCCGTCACTGCTGGCTGTTTCTGCATTGGAGCATTATCTTGTGCGGACAAAAAAACGAACTGCCCTGGCCATGATTCTCGAAAGTGCGGAACCGAGAGAGGTGCATCATTTTGCAACACTGCTTGGTTACGGTGCTTCGGCAATCAATCCATATCTGGCTCAGGAATCCATTAAAGAGCTGATCGATTCCAATATGCTGGATAAGGATTATTATGCGGCCGTTGATGATTACAATGATGCGGTGCTTCATGGTATTGTAAAAATTGCTTCCAAGATGGGTGTATCGACAATTCAGTCCTATCAGGGTTCTCAGATTTTTGAGGCCATCGGTATTCATAAAGATGTTATCGATAAATATTTTACAAACACAGTCAGCCGTATTGGCGGCATTGGTCTGGAAGATATTGCAAAAGAAGTTAATTTCCTTCATTCCAAAGCCTTTGATCCCTTGGATTTGGAAATTGATCTGTCTCTGGACAGTTCGGGCAGCCATAAATTCCGCAGTGGTAAGGAAGAACATCTTTACGATCCGAATACCATTCACCTTCTTCAGGAATCGACCCGCCGCGGCGATTATGAGCTCTTTAAAGCCTACAGCGCTGCCATCAATGATGCATCCCGTACGATGAATTTACGGGGATTGATGGATTTTGATTATCCGGAAACCGGTGTGCCGTTGGAAGAAGTGGAGAGTGTGGATTCCATTGTTCAGCGGTTTAAGACAGGGGCCATGTCCTATGGTTCCATTTCCCAGGAGGCCCATGAGACCCTGGCCATTGCCATGAATAAGATTCATGGAAAATCCAACAGCGGTGAGGGCGGTGAAAGTATGGAACGTCTGACGATCGGTAAGGATGGATTAAATAAATGTTCTGCCATTAAGCAGGTGGCGTCCGGCCGTTTCGGTGTGACGAGCCGTTATCTTGTGAGCGCAAGTGAGATTCAGATTAAGATGGCTCAGGGGGCAAAACCGGGTGAAGGTGGTCATCTGCCGGGAGGCAAGGTATATCCCTGGGTTGCAAAAACAAGACATTCCACACCGGGAGTTTCTCTGATCTCGCCGCCGCCCCACCACGATATTTATTCTATCGAGGATCTGGCCCAGTTGATCTATGACCTTAAAAATGCCAATCGGGAGGCAAGGATTTCTGTCAAACTGGTATCCGAAGCCGGTGTGGGTACGGTTGCTGCCGGTGTAGCGAAAGCCGGTGCTCAGGTTATTTTGATTTCTGGTTATGACGGTGGTACGGGGGCTGCCCCGAGAACGTCTATCCATAATGCGGGCCTTCCATGGGAGCTTGGTCTGGCTGAGACCCATCAGACATTGATTATGAACGATCTGCGTTCGAAAGTCCGTCTGGAAACTGACGGAAAATTGATGACCGGACGTGATGTAGCCATTGCTGCGATGCTTGGTGCGGAAGAATTCGGTTTTGCCACAGCGCCGTTGGTAACCATGGGCTGTGTTATGATGCGTGTGTGTAATCTGGACACTTGTCCGGTGGGTGTAGCCACACAGAATCCGGACCTTCGGAAGCGTTTCAAAGGAAAACCGGAATATGTCATTAACTTTATGCACTTTGTAGCTCAGGAACTTCGAGAGTATATGGCAAAACTGGGCGTGCGTACCGTGGATGAACTGGTTGGTCGAAGTGACTTGCTGAAAGTGAAAGAATGTGCGGCAGGAAAATGGGCAGATAAGATCGATTTATCAGCGATTATTCATAATCCATATCTGGATACGGATAAAGGCATGAAATTTGATCCGGCTCAGGTTTATGATTTTGAACTGGAAAAGACATTGGATATGCAGGTGCTGATGAAAGAATTTAAATCGGCCCTTCATAATAAGAAGAAAAAGAAAATTGAAATTAATGTAAAGAATACGGACCGTTCGCTTGGAACAATTTTTGGTTCAGAGATTACAAAACGGTATCAGGATACGTTGGAAGATGATACATTTGTTGTTAAATGTAATGGCAGCGGCGGTCAGAGCTTCGGCGCCTTTATTCCAAAGGGATTGACGTTGAATCTGATCGGTGACAGCAATGATTATTTCGGTAAAGGGCTGTCCGGCGGTAAGCTGACATTGGCTCCGCCGAAGAATGTGAAGTTCAAACCGCATGAAAATATCATCGTCGGTAATGTGGCCCTCTATGGAGCGACCAGCGGCAAAGCCTTTATAAATGGCATAGCCGGAGAACGTTTTTGCGTTCGTAATTCGGGCGCTCTGGCGGTTGTTGAAGGCGTCGGCGACCATGGATGCGAATATATGACTGGCGGGCGGGTCGTCATTCTCGGTGGTACAGGTAAGAACTTTGCTGCTGGTATGAGCGGAGGTATTGCCTATGTATTGGACGAAAAGAGTGACTTCTATACGAGAGTGAATAAAGAGCTTGTTTCTCTGGAGGCTGTAACTTCCAAATATGATGTTCAGGAATTAAAAGAGATGATCACGGAACATGTGGAGGCGACTGGCTCGGAGATGGGGAAAAAAGGTACTGGATAATTTTGTAGATTATCTGCCGAAATTTAAAAAAGTTCTTCCGCATGACTACAGCAAGATGCAGACTGCCATCGCCCATATGGAAGAAAAAGGCTTAAGCGTTGACCAGGCACAGATTGAAGCATTTTATGCCAATAAGAGAGGATAGGAGGTAAGGCGTCATGGGAAAACCAACAGGATTTATGGACGATGAGAGACAGAGCAGTACGATCATTGCCCCTGAAGAGCGGATTAAAAATTTTGATGAATTTCACATTCCTCTGAGCAAAGAGTGCCAGCAGACACAGGGTGGGCGCTGCATGGATTGCGGCGTACCGTTCTGCCAGTATGGACAGATGATCGGGGGTATGACCTCCGGCTGTCCTTTGAACAATCTGATTCCGGAGTGGAATGACTTGATTTACAGAGGAAACTGGGAGCGGGCCCTCAAACGTCTGAAAAAGACGAATAATTTCCCGGAATTTACATCCAGAGTGTGTCCGGCTCTTTGTGAAGCTGCCTGTACCTGCAATATTAACGGACTTCCGGTTTCTGTTAAGGAAAATGAGCATGGTATTATTGAATATGGTTACGAAAATGGCCTGATTCAGCCTGAGCCTCCGAAAGTACGTACCGGAAAACGGATTGCGGTGATTGGTTCCGGTCCATCCGGCCTTGCTGCTGCCGACCAGCTGAATCACCGTGGACATGATGTGACTGTCTTTGAGCGGAATGACCGGATTGGCGGCTTGCTCCGTTATGGAATTCCGAATATGAAGCTGGAAAAACAGGTCATTGATCGGCGTGTGGATATTATGAAAGCCGAAGGCGTGGCGTTTATGACAAATACAAATGTGGGTATTGATATAAAACCAGCCCGTATCCTGCGGGAATACGACGCGGTCATTCTTGCTTGCGGCGCTTCAAATCCGAGAGATATCAAAGTACCGGGTCGGGAAAGCAAAGGCATCTATTTTGCTGTCGATTATCTGACCAAAGTCACAAAGAGTCTTTTAAACTCCGGCATTCAGGATGGAAAGATTCCGGTGGTCAAAGATAAGAAGGTGATGGTTATCGGCGGTGGTGATACAGGTAATGACTGTGTCGGAACGACGATTCGCCTTGGAGCCGCGTCGGTCATCCAGTTGGAAATGATGCCGAAAGCGCCGGACACCCGGGCAGATGATAATCCATGGCCGGAATGGCCGAAAATCTGTAAGACAGATTACGGCCAGGAAGAGAGTATCGCGGTCTTTGGTCATGACCCCCGGGTTTATCAGACCACCGTTAAAGAATTTATTGCGGATGAAAAGGGTAATGTTTGTAAAGCGGTTCTTGTGAAACTGGAATTCAAAACAGACACGGATACGGGACGGATGAATATGTGCGAGGTTCCGGGCAGTGAATATATTGAAGATGTGGATCTGGTGCTTATTGCCGCCGGGTTCCTCGGAAGTCAGGAATATGTTACCAGAGCATTTGGGGTGGATGTGGATGGACGGACCAATGTAGCCACCGTACCGGGAGAGTATAAGACAAGTAAGGAAAAGATTTTTGTTGCCGGAGATATGCATCGGGGGCAGTCCCTTGTCGTTTGGGCTATTCGTGAAGGACGAGATGTGTCGAAAGCGGTCGACAAATATTTGATGGGCTATACAAATCTTTAATGTTCTGATAAAATAAACCAAGAGGGATTGAAAAATTGCCCTGCCACATAAAACTGTTCTCTGTTGTTCCCTAGGCGCTGATGCGCGGTCAGAGAACAGTTTTTTTGTCGAAACCCATCAACGGATAATAATTGAATTTACTATTCTGTATGTTATAATAAGAACATCTTTTATGATATATCATTTTTAGATACATTTCCAAACGTTTCAGATCAGAAACGGATTCCAAAGTTTATAAATACAAAAACAGTGGTTTTTTCGGAAGACTGTCATACAGAAAGGAATGAATGATAACGAAAAATAATTTTATTGTACAGGTAGAAAACTATGAACGCCATAAGGAAGTCCTGGAGGAGGGCCCCTACATACGACAGATGGATCTGGCTTTAAGCTGTAGCCTGTTGGTGAACCTGACGCCGCGGGAAATGATGACAAACCGGGTGACCTGGGACATGTTACAACAGTGGGACATGTCGCCGGAAGAGCTATTTCGGAGGGCTGGCGATGATTCCAGAGAACAATTGTCGCCAATTGTGGAGCCGATGAGCGATGTGATCAAAGGCTTTTTAATGGAAGAATTTCTGGAGTCGGCTAAAGATAACATGGAGCAGGCTTTGGACAATGTCGAAAAAAACTATCAAAAACTTTTTGGGGGTCAGGCGGATGCCGTGCCGGAGATATATGTGATCAGTAATGAACTTCGAATTCAGGGAGCGGCCGTTATTTTTTATACAGATGTTCTGGAGCATTTTGCGGCGGAAAAAAAATCGGATTTAATCTTACTTCCAAGCAGCATCCACGAGTGGCTCGTGTTGACAGAAGATTCGGCCGTAGAGATTCGTGAGTTGGAAGCCATGATTCGAGATGCCAATCGTCAGGTGGTACTGCCAGAGGAAATTTTATC
>OGYI01002618.1_pt1 | contig 13049 bp, 11 predicted proteins | sample 1576521 | NCBI WGS metagenome assembly OGYI01 (sample SAMEA3541484, study PRJEB24748) | human gut metagenome | biome: human gut; feature: human-associated habitat; material: faeces | place: China | collected 2012
CTCTTGTGCGCCCGCGCGGCGTCAGCGCACTCCCCGCTGAGGTTCAGCGAAAAACCTCCCGCCCGTCAGGGGCGAACACGCTGACGCAGTTCGCGTTCCCCGCTCAGCCGATGCTGAAAAGACTGCCGCCCGGACAGGGTGCACCGCCTGCGGGGTTCAGATGTCCCGATCAGCCGGTGCAGAAAAAAGAAAAGAGCAGACGTTTAACCATCTGCTCTCTGGAAATTCTATTTTAGCGGAACTTCTTCTTCTTTGCGCGTGCAGCCTCAGACTTCTTGCGGCGCTTTACGCTCGGGCTTTCATAATGCTCACGCTTGCGGAGCTCGGAAAGCGTACCCGCCTTGGCACACGAACGCTTGAAGCGACGCAGTGCGCTGTCAATAGACTCATTTTCCTTGATGCGGATCTCCGACACAGTTTTCCCTCCCTCCGCACGTTCCCCTCATGGGGATCGCTTAGCACAGTTTGTATACATCCATACACAAAACCGTAAGGATATTATATCGAATTTCCGCGTCAATGTCAACTACTTTTTCCCGTAGTTTTCGATTTTTTCTTTTTGACGCGGAAATCCGGCATTCCTTCTTACTTTACGACAAGGTTTACGATCTTGCCCGGAACAACGATCTGCTTTACGATCTGCTTGCCCTCGATGGCGTGCTGTACCTTTTCCTCTGCCATCGCGGTATCGATCGCAGTCTGCTTGTCCGCGTCGACTGCCAGCTTGATGGTGCACTTCAGCTTGCCGTTTACCTGTACCGCCAGCTCTACCGTGCTCTCGACGGTCTTGGCCTCGTCGTAGGTCGGCCACGGTGCTACGGAGAGCAGACCGGTCTCGCCGAGCTGCTGCCACAGCTCCTCGGTGATATGCGGTGCAAACGGATTGAGCAGTGCCAGGAAGGTCTTGTACTCAGCCTTGTTTACGCCCTTGTCGTAGAACTCGTTGAGCATGGTCATCAGCGCTGCGATAGCGGTGTTGGCCTTGAGGTTGTCTGCGTCCTCGCCCACCTTCTTGATGGTACGGTTCATGAGCACCTCGTGCTGCTCGGAGTAGGTGTCGCCGTCCTGCACCTTGTCAGCCAGCGCCCATACGCGCTCGAGGAAGCGGCGGCAGCCCTTGATGGACTTCGGGCTCCACGGAGCAGCCTTCTCAAAGTCGCCGATGAACATCTCGTACAGACGCATGGTATCTGCGCCGTAGGTGTCAACGATCTCGTCCGGGTTGACGACGTTGCCGCGGCTCTTGGACATCTTCTCGCCGTTCTCGCCGAGGATCATGCCGTGGCTGGTGCGCTTTGCATACGGCTCCTTGGTCGGCACTACGCCGATGTCATACAGGAACTTATGCCAGAAACGGCTGTACAGCAGATGCAGCGTGGTGTGCTCCATGCCGCCGTTGTACCAGTCAACCGGAGACCAGTATTTCAGTGCTTCCGGCGAGGCAATCGCCTTGTCGTTGTGCGGGTCCATATAGCGCAGGAAGTACCACGAGGAACCGGCCCACTGCGGCATGGTATCGGTCTCGCGCTTTGCCGGACCGCCGCAGCACGGACAGGTGGTGTTTACCCAGTCGGTCATGTGCGCCAGCGGAGACTCGCCGTTGTCGGTCGGCTCGTAGCTAGTTACGTTCGGCAGCTCAAGCGGCAGCTGATCCTCCGGCAGAGCCACATAGCCGCACTTGTCGCACTTGACGATCGGAATCGGCTCGCCCCAGTAACGCTGACGGGAGAATACCCAGTCACGCAGCTTGTACTGCACCTTGGCATGGCCGATGCCCTTTTCACCCAGCCACTCGATCATAGCCGGGATAGCGTCCTTAACGGTCTTGCCGTTCAGGAAATCGGAATTTACCAGAATGCCGGTTTCGTCCTTTGCGGTGAACGCAGCCTTCTGGACATCCTCGCCGCCGGAAACAACCTCGATGATCTCACAGCCGAACTTCTTAGCAAACTCCCAGTCGCGGTCATCGTGCGCCGGAACAGCCATGATGGCACCGGTGCCATAGCCCATCAGAACATAGTCGGAAACGAAGATCGGGATCTGCTTGCCGTTTACCGGGTTAATTGCGGCAACGCCGTCCAGCTTAACGCCGGTCTTGTCCTTATTCAGCTCGGTACGCTCGAAGTCGGACTTGCGGGCAGCCTCCTCACGGTATGCGCGAACGTCCTCAATGTTGTTCAGCTTGTCCGCCCACTGCTCGATCATCGGGTGCTCCGGAGAGATTACCATATAGGTCGCGCCGAACAGGGTGTCCGGACGGGTGGTGTAAACGGTCAGCGTGTCGCCCTCAGTGGTCTTGAAATCGACTTCAGCGCCGGTGGAACGGCCGATCCAGTTGCGCTGCTGAATCTTAACGCGCTCGATGTAGTCCACATCATCCAGATCGTCGATCAGGCGCTGTGCGTACTTGGTGATGGCGAGCATCCACTGGCTCTTGGTCTTGTGAACGACCTCGCTGCCGCAGCGCTCACAAACGCCGTTGACAACCTCCTCGTTCGCCAGAACGCACTTGCAGGAGGTGCACCAGTTTACGCTCATTTCCTTCTTGTAGGCCAGGCCCTTCTTGAACAGCTGCAGGAAAATCCACTGGGTCCACTTGTAGTAGCTCGGGTCGGTGGTATTGATCTCACGCGACCAGTCGAACGACAGACCAAGGCTCTTGAGCTGGCTCTTGAAGCGTGCGATGTTCTTCTTGGTAACCTCTGCCGGATGAACATGGTTCTTGATGGCAAAGTTCTCAGTCGGCAGACCGAATGCGTCCCAGCCCATCGGATACAGCACGTTGTAGCCCTGCATGCGCTTTTTGCGCGCAACGATATCCAGCGCGGTGTAGGAACGCGGATGGCCTACATGCAGACCCTGACCGGACGGATACGGGAACTCTACGAGCGCGTAGAACTTCTCCTTGTCCGAGTCATTCTCGGCATGGAAGCACTGCTTCTCGTCCCAGATGTCCTGCCATTTCTTTTCTACTTGTTTATGATCGTACTTCAACGGATTCTCCCCCTAAAGTGAGTTTTGGATTTTGAGCGCGACAACGCGGCGGACGTCGTTCCCGGCGCCGCCGCATGTCGGTATTTTACTTGTCCTCGATGCCCAGCTCTTCAAGCGTTACCGGCGTGCCGTCCTTCCACAGGTTCTCCAGATTGTAGAACTTGCGTGCCTCCGGCATGAATACATGCAGTACAGCGCAGCCGTAGTCCAGCAGCATCCACTGTGCGGATTCATAACCCTCGGTGTGGTGCGGCATCTCGTCATGGTCATACTTCAGGTGCCACTCTACATTGTCCGCCAGTGCCTTAACCTGCGTAGTGGAGGACGCAGAGCAGATGACGAAATACTCGGTCAGCTCGGTCAGGCGCTCAACATGCAGCACCTCAATGCCCTGAGCCTTTTTCTCGATCAGCGCTTCGCAGATCGCCTTTACAGTTTCTTTTGCAGTCAAAGTATAAACTCCTTTTGTGCGGCAGAAAAGGGTTTGCCTTTCTGCCGATTATGGTATATTGCCTTTATTATGCCTCGGGATCGTATGTTCCGCCATCGTCTCCGCCGGAGGAAGCACCGCTGTCCTCTCCACCGCCGTCGGTGTAATCGCCGCCGCTTTCCTCACCGGAGTCGCCGCCGGAATAGTCTCCGCCGCTGTCGCCGCCCGAGTAGTCATTGTTATCCGAATAATCGCCGTCCGAGCCGCTGTTGTCGTAGGATGGCTCATCGTAGCTGTAATCCGGTTCTTCGTAATAATCCTCGCTGTAATCGTACGAGCCGGAGGTGTCACCCCATACATTATTTTCCTCGCCCGAGCTTACATAGCCGCCCGAGTAGGTAGTGGTATCCGGTCCGCCGACGATGTCCAGCTTGGAGATCGGCTCCTCGTAGGGGTTGAAATACTTGTTTACCAGCTCCAGCGTCTGGTCGTAATACGGGAAGAAGAACGAATACTGCACCGAGGTGCCCGCCGTGCTCATCTTGCCGTAGCCGGGCAGTGTAAAGAACTGAATGCTGCTGTTGTCGATCTGCATGGCCTGCATGCCCATCCACAGCAGCTCGCCGGCGCTGAAGTCGGTCTTGACGTTCTTGAACACGGCCTCTGCGATCGAGCGGATCTTGGTCACGTTCTTGATCTGCAGCACCTGACCTGCCAGTGCCTTGAGGAACTTCTGCTGATTCTCTACACGGCCTTCATCGCCGTTGGTATACTGTACGGTGTAATCGTTGTTGTGTCTCCAGCGCAGGAAGCCGACGGTCTGCTTGCCGTCCAGATGCTGCTGGCCTTTTTTCAGGTCGATGTGCAGATTCTGCGACGGATCATCGTACTTCATATCGAACGGCACGTCATAATCCACGCCGCCGATCGCATCCACGATGGCTGCAATGCCGTCAAAGTTGACGATAACGTATTTATCCGGCCGGAAGCCCATCAGACGCTCGATTTCCTTGCTCGTCTGCTCGATGTTGCCGCCCTTGCCGCCGGTATCCATGCCGTAGGCTGCGTTGATTTTCTTGCTCGCGCCGGTTGCCGTGTTGTTGCACATGGTGTCGCGCGGGATGTTCATGACGTTGATGGTCTTGTCCTTGGTATCCATGGTTGCGACCATCAAAGCGTCTGTTCGCGTTTCGTCCTCATCAACTGCGCCGACCACGAACGTAAACACATCGTCAATGCGGGTGCCCGAGTTGAGCAGGCTGCTCACATCGACCTTATCGCCGTTTTCCTTGTCCTTGATCGTCGCCTGCGGCGAACGGATAAACCACACCGCTGCAGCTGCTGCGCACGCGAACAGCACCAGCACAACCGCCATAATGATGGCAATGCGCTTGCCCTTCTGTCTGGGTGTCAGCTTTTTTTTCTCCTTCGGAGCCTTTCCCTTTTTGCCGCCCGGCTTGGGCGCCGAGATCGGCTGGTGGTTTCCTTCCGGCTTGGGCGCTGCCTGCTGTGCGGGAGCCTGTGCCGGAGTGCTGTCTCCGTTGCGGTTTTTCCTGTCGCCGCTTCCTCCGAATAGTTTCAAACGATTCCTGCCTCCATTTTACTTGTCCCGCCAGCTGACACCCTGCCTGATCATATCATTATAAGCGGCAATGGTATCACTGTGGATGAGTTTTCCGCGTGCGACCAGCTCGGTCAGCGTCTGGTCATAGCAGTAGAGCAGGGCACTGTCGATGTCGATCTGCGCCAGCTCACGCGCCTTGTCCACGCCGGGAAAATCACGAGTTTCTTCGATGTAATCCGCCAGATACAAGATCTTGTCAAGCAGCGTCATATGGTTCTTGCCGGTGGTGTGGCAGGCGATGGCATCGCAGATATCCTCGGGCATGTGGTATTCGGCCCGCGCGATGGCTGCCGCCGTCTTTCCGTGCAGCATTTTCGGCTCGCTTTTTTCGACGGTACAGGGTATTATACCGTATTTCCCGCATAAATTCAACTGTTCTTGCGGAGAAAGATATTTTGTTATGTCATGCAGAATGCCTGCAGTACCCGCTTTTTCCGGGTCCTCGCCGTACTTTTCTGCCAGCATGATCGCCGCACGCTCCACGCCGAGCGAGTGCTCATAGCGGTAGCCCTGCAGTCTGGAAAGGATACTTTTACGCATTTCTTCATTACATAACATAACTTTTCCCGCCTTTCTCTGTATTTCCTGTCGCAAAACTGCAGCTTTGCCGACAAGAAGGAACGAGCCGCAGTCCGTTCCTAAGTCATACAAAAAATACTGATTTTGAACAAACTGCTGTATTTATCTGTCAAACCTGTATTTTACAGGCTTAATAGCCGTACAAATGCTTTTCTTCGATGTAATCCGCGACCGATTCCGGTGTATAGCATCGCAGTGCACCGCCCTGCCGCAGCTCGGTCGAGGAAATGGTCAGGCTGTCGCCCTGCACCAGCTCTACGATTGCACCGAGCGAGTCCTTGAGCGCCGCCGCCTTTTCACGCAGCGCGTCCCAGTCCTCGTTTTCGCGGGCGCAGACAGCAAGCGAAGCCAGCCGCGCGATCTCGTCCGGCGCACGCCAGATTTTATCGAACGAGAGCAGCATATCCGTGCCGACGATCAGGTGCAGGTCGGTCTCGCCGCGTGCATGAAGCGCGCGGAGCGTGTCCACCGTGTAGCTTGCGCCGCCGCGGTCGATCTCGATAGTGTCAAGCATCGCCCACGTTTTTTCTGCCGTCAGGCGGCGCACCATCTCGCACCGGTCCTCTGCGGACGCGGTGTTCTCCGGCAGTACCTTATGCGGCGGAATATTGGTCGGAATGAACAGCACCCGATCTAAGTTCAGCGCACGGTGCGCGAGTTCCGCCGCGTGCAGATGTCCCAGATGCGGCGGATTGAATGTGCCGCCGAGAATTCCCGTCCTCATTTTACCAGAACGATCTTGCGCTTGTCCTCATCGCTGGACTGGCGGTACAGCACAAACTTGGAGCCGATGCACTGTACAGCGTCCGCGCCGGTGGCCTCGCAGAGCGCCTCGGATACCGTGCGCGGCGTCAGCATCGCACTCTCGAGCACCTTGCCCTTGACCAGCTCGTGGGATTCGAGCAGCGCGTCCAGCTCGCGTTCTACCGCGTCGGTTACGCCTTCCTTGCCGATGATCAGCGTGACCGCCAGCGGGTTTGCCATTGCACGAAGCTGTGCGCGTTGTTTTGTGTTAAGCATAAATGTAAACTCCTGTAATTTCGTTATATTTTTTTCGTAGGACGGGCTGCCCTCAGCCCGCCGCGTATATCATCTGCACGCCGTTACGAACGGCGGGGTGAGGGCGCCCCCACCCTACGGCTTCGCTTATATTTTATCCTTTAAGGCTTCTTTCAACTTATTCAAAGCATTTGCCCGATGAGAGATTGTATTCTTGACCTCTGCGGGCAGTTCGCCGAAGGTACAGCCGTATTTCTCGACATAGAACAGCGGGTCATAGCCGAAGCCGCCTGCGCCGTGGTTCTCGCGGAGCAGTGTGCCCTCGCATTCACCGCGCACGGTGAGCGTTTCGCCGTCCGCGAGCACACACGCGATTGCGCACACAAACCGGCAGGCACGGTTTTCCTTATCCTGCATATTTTTCAGCAAAAAGGCGTTTCGGTCCTCGTCCGTACCCTCGCAGTAGCGCGCGGAGTAGATGCCGGGAGCACCGTCCAGCGCATCCACGCACAGGCCGCTGTCGTCCGCGAGAGCGGGCAGACCGGTGAACTCTGCGGCGGATTTCGCCTTGATGAGCGCGTTTTTCTCGAAGGTTTTGCCGTTTTCCTCGGGTTCGGGCGCACCCTCCGGCAGCGGAATGATTTCGATGCCGAGGCTGCTCACGATAGCGGACAGCTCTGCCAGTTTTTTCTTGTTATGGGACGCAAGTACAAACTGCATTACAGACTTTCCCCCATCACCTTGGCCTGCTTGCGGCACAGCGTCAGGCAGCCGCGCTTGCCGAGTCCGAGCAACTTGCGCAGCTCGGTATCCGTAAACGGACGGCCCTCGCCGGTGCCCTGCACCTCGATGAACTCACCCTTGCTCGTCATAACCACGTTGCAGTCCACGATGGCGTGGCTGTCCTCGGCGTAGTTGAGGTCGAGCACGGCTTCATCCTCAAAAATGCCGACCGAAACGGCTGCAACCTGTGCGGTGAGCGGCATTTTCTCGATCACGCCATCGGCCAGCAGCTTTTTGCATGCAAGCCACAGTGCAACAAATCCGCCGGTGATGGACGCGCAGCGCGTGCCGCCGTCCGCCTGAATAACATCGCAGTCAATCGTGATCTGGCGCTCACCGAGTGCTTCGCGGTCAACGACCGCACGCAGCGCACGGCCGATCAGACGCTGGATCTCACTCGAGCGGCCGTCCAGCTTGAGCGACTTAATATCGCGTTTTTTGCGGGTGTTGGTCGCACGCGGGAGCATCGCATACTCGGCGGTTACCCAGCCAAGGCCCTTGCCCTCGAGAAACGGCGGTACCTTTTCCTCGACCGACGCGGTGCAGATGACCTTGGTGTTGCCCATCTCGACCAGCACCGAGCCTTCCGCGTACATCGTGTAATCAGTGGTAATCTTCACCGGACGCATTGCGCCCTTGGTTCTTCCGTCAGGTCTCTGCATTTTCGTCCTCCTCGGTCTGTTCCTCATCGTTTTCTGCGTTTTCATGAACCGGCGGCAGGATGGCCTCCAGGAATGCCGCACGGTCAAAGTCGATCAGATCGTCAATGCCCTCGCCAACGCCGACCAGCTTGACCGGAACACCCAGTCCTGCCGAAATAGCGATCACGATGCCGCCCTTTGCGGTGCCGTCCAGCTTGGTGAGAATGATGCCGGTCAACTCGGCAGCCTTGTTGAACTCCTCAGCCTGATGAACCGCATTCTGACCGGTGGTCGCATCCAGCACGAGCAGCGTTTCGCGCGACGCATCCGGCAGCTCACGGGAGATAACGCGGTCGATCTTCGCCAGTTCGTTCATCAGGTTGGCCTTGTTGTGCAGGCGGCCTGCCGTATCCACGATGATGATATCGCTGCCGCGTGCCTTGGCCGCCGAGATAGAGTCGAACACAACAGCCGCCGGGTCTGCGCCCTCGCCGTGGCGAACGATGTCCGCACCGGCACGCTTTGCCCAGATTTCGAGCTGGTCAGCTGCCGCTGCGCGGAAGGTATCCGCCGCCGACAGCATAACCTTTTTGCCCTCATTGACATAGCGGGCCGCCAGCTTGCCGATCGAGGTCGTCTTGCCGACACCGTTGACGCCGATTACCAGAATGACCGCCGGCTTGCCGTCCGTATTCAGCGGCTGGTTGTCGAGCATGTTGTCGGTCAGCACCTCGCGGAGCAGGTCGCGCAGCTCGTCCGCCGTGGTGGTCTTGCGCAGCTTGGCGCGCTTTTCGACCTCAGCGACGATCTTCGCCGCCGTGGATGCACCGACGTCCGACAGGATGAGTGCTTCTTCCAGTTCCTCGAGCAGATCATCATCCACTTTGACAAATGCCGCGAACACGCTGTCCAGCGAGTGGTTCACCGCATCCGATGTTTTCTTTAAGCCCTGCTTAATTTTATCAAAAAATCCCATGCTTATCTCCTTATGTTTATCTGCAAATCAGGAATCAGTAGTTATTTACCGTAGTAGTTGATACGCCAGTTCTCCCAGTCTGTGCGGTCAATCCGCTCACCCCAGAGAACATAGCCGCGCGCATGTCCCCAGTGCCGAAACTCGACCGGATGCCGTGCCGCATAGCCGTCTGTCGTAAGAGAGCCGTTCGGCAATCGCCTTTCCACATCCAGCCGGTACGGATATTTTTCGCTTCGCATATCCATTGCCGCAATTCTCCATTTCCCATTCTCAATTCCCCATTACTTAATGGTATTTTTGAGCCGTTTTTCCGCCTCAGCCAGATTGAGCATCAGCATTTTGGAAACGCCCTGCTCCTGCATGGTCACGCCGTAGAGCATATCTGCTTCTTCCATTGTACCACGTCTGTGGGTAATTACAATAAATTGTGTCGAATCTGTCAGGCGGCGAATGTATTTTGCAAACCGCTGCACGTTTACATCATCGAGCGCGGCTTCGATCTCATCGAGCACGCAGAACGGCGTAGGCCGCAGCTTGAGGATCGCAAAGTACAGCGCAATGGCGACAAACGCCTTTTCACCGCCCGAAAGCAGCGTAATCGTTTTCACCGCCTTGCCCGGTGGAGACACGCGGATGTCGATACCACAGTTCAGGATATCCGAGGTATCGGCAAGCTGCAGTTCGGCGTGTCCGCCGCCGAAAATCTCGCGGAAGGTATCGCGGAAGTACACATTCAGCTTGGCGAACTCGGACGCGAAAATCTCCTTCATGCTGACGGTCAGCTGGTCGATGACCTTGCGCAGATCGGTCTGCGCGGTCTCGAGGTCGTCCTTCTGCTCCCGCAGAAAGCTGTACCGCTCCTGCACGCGCTGAAATTCGTCCACCGCATCCAGATTGACATTGCCGAGCGCCCGCATTTTCACGCGCAGTTCCTGCACACGGCCGCGCGTTTCACCGAGGTTTTCAATCGGTTTGGCAATCTCTGCCGCCGGTGTGGGTGTCAGCTCGTAGCTTTCCCACATTTTATCCAGAATCTGTGTTTCCTCGGTTTTCAGCTGTCCGGCGCGGTTTTCCAGTCGGGCGGTCTCGCGTTCGAGTTCAAGGATTTCCTCGTTGCGGCTCTGTGCCGCCTTTTCCAGACGGACTCGTTCGCCCTCGGTCTGTTCGCGCCTGCCGGTCTGACGGGTAAGCTGCTCGGTCAACAGCTGCGCGGTCGTATCCCGTCCCTGCTTTGCCGCACGGACAGAAGCCAGCTCCTCGGTCAGGCGTGCGATTTCCGCCGCAAAGCCTGCGATCGTCTGCTCCGCACCGGACACGCTCGCGTCGAGGTCGGCCTTGAGCCGCTCAAGCTCCGCGAGCGCGCGTGCTTCGCTGTCCTGCGCCGTGCGCGTCTCCGCAAGCGCGGTCTGCGCGGCTGTGATGCGCGAAGCCGTCTGCGTCAGCTGTTCCGCAGCGGCGTTCACTGCTGTACGGTGCTCGGCACAGACCTGCTCGGCAGCTGCAAGCGCCTGCTCTGCGACAGACCGGCGCTCTGTGCAGGCGGCAAGTGTCTGTTCATACTTCTGCTGTGTCGCTGTGAAGTTAGTCTGTTCAGAAATCAGGCTGTCATACCGTTTCTGCAGGCTTTCCAACAGGAATTTATGCTGTTTTACCGAAGCAGCAAGTCCGGCTCTCTCCTGCTCCGCGTGCCGGCGGTCGGTTTCGATGGCCTGCACCTGCGCGGCAAGCGCTTCCAGTTCCTGCCTTGCAGCCTGCTCGGTCTGTGCCAGCATTTTTCGCTCCTGCTCGAGTGCACGCACGCGCTCCTCGGCGGCGTGCAGGCGTTCCGCCCGCGCCAGTGCGCCGGTGCCGCGGGAGGCCGAGCCGCCTGTCATGGCACCGCCTGCCTGCAGGATTTGTCCGTCTAAGGTGACAATGCGAAACCGGTGCCCGTACGCCTTGGCGAGTGCCAGCGCGGTGTCCATATTCTCCGAAATGACCGTGCGCGCCAGCAGATTGCACACAATATTCTTATATTTTTCATTAAATCTGACGAGAGCATCCGCGGTGCCGAAGCAGCCGTTCTGCCGTTCCAGGTCGGTCTCCCGCAGGCTGTTTGCCCGAATGGTATCCAGCGGCAGGAAGGTCGCGCGGCCGCCGTCCGTGCGCTTGAGGTACGAAATGCACTGCTTGCCCACGCTCGTGCTGTCCACCACGATGGAGGACGCTGATGCACCGAGTGCAGTGTCGATTGCCGTCACGAACCGCTTTTCGGTCGTGATGAGCGCGGAAATCGGACCGTGCACGCCGTCCATCGCACCCTTTTCGGTCTGCCGCATGACGGCTTTCACCGACCGAGAGAAGCCCTCGTACTCGTGCTGCATGTCGGTCAGCATTTTCACGCGGCTCTGCATTTCGCTCAGCGAGGACTGCGCTGCTCGCAGGTCGTTCTGCGCCTGCTCGGTCTTTCGGCGGCAGGTCTCCGCCTGAGCGGCGGCCGTCTGCGCCTGCTTTGCCGTTTCGGCAAGCGTTTGCTCGCACGCGGTCAGTTCCCGCTCGAGATTGTCCTGTGCCTGCTTTTCGGTATCCAGCTGCTGTGCCGCTGCTGCGATTTCGGAATCCAGCGTCATTTTGCGGTCGTTCATGCCCGCCAGACCGCTCTCGGCGGCTGTTCGGTCAAGTTCGAGCGCGTGCAGCGTGCGCTCCTGCTTGCGCTGCGCCTGCTCGGCCTGCCCAAGTGCCTGCTCGGCCTGTGTGCGCTGCTGCTCCTGCTCGGCAGACTGTTTTCGGAGTGCATCCAGTTCAGCCGACTGTGCCTTCTCCTGCTCATTCAGCACAGAAATACGCTCGCGCCGTTCGGCAAGCTGCGCATCCATACTCTGCACCTGCTCAGCGCGGTGTGCGCTCTCCTGCCGTGTGCGCTCGATATTCTCCTCGCAGTTGCGGATGTTCGTCTGAATAACCGCCTCACGGCTGATCTGCTCGGCGGCAAACTGCTCGGCTTCGCGCAGCTCGTTCCGCAGACGTTCGGTTTCCCTGTCAATTTCACGCAGTGACTCGGTCAGCTGCTCGGACTGCGCATACAGCGTTCCCTGTTGCTGTTTTGCATCCGCAAGCTGATTTTCGCAGGTTGTCCGGTCTTTATTCAACTTGGCAGTGTCATTCTTCAGCTGCTCAAGCGACAGCAGCCACATCGAGACCTCAAGTACGCGCAGCTCATCCCGCAGATGCAGAAACCTTTTCGCCTTGCCAGCCTGCTGCTCGAGCGGCTCGAGCCGGTTTTCCAGTTCACCGTACAGGTCGCGGATACGCACCAGATTTTCCTCGGTGGCTGACAGTCTGCGCTCGGCTTCCTCCTTACGGTAGCGGAACTTGGTGATGCCTGCGGCTTCCTCGAAGATTTCGCGCCGGTCCTCGCTCTTGAAGGACAAAATCTCGTCAATGCGGCCCTGTCCGATGCTGGAATAGCCGTCGCGGCCCAGACCGGTATCCATAAACAGCTCGTGCACGTCCTTGAGGCGGCAGTGCTTTTTGTTGAGGAAATACTCGCTCTCACCCGAGCGGTAGTACCGGCGCGTGACCATAATTTCGGTAAATTCCGAGCGGAACACATGCGCCGAATTGTCCAGAATGAGCGAAACCTCGGCAAAGCCGACCGGACCGCGCTTGGCTGTGCCGCCGAAGATCACGTCCTCCATCTTCGCGCCGCGCAGAGACCGCGAGGACTGCTCCCCCAGAACCCACCGGATGGCATCCGAAATATTCGATTTTCCCGAGCCGTTCGGGCCGACGATCGCCGTAATGCCGCCGAGAAATTTGATCTCGGTGCGATCCGGGAACGACTTGAAGCCCTGTAAAATCAGGCTTTTGAGAACCATATGCCACCTCTTTATTATAGATAGTTTTATTTTACCACTGCGGCAGTATCTTTTCAACGACTAACTGCGTCACGCAGAAAAAAGAGGTCGATTTCTCGACCTCTTTGCAGTCTGTCGAAAAAGCTGCATTTCGACTCTTTTGCTTCGTGCGGCAGCACGCATAAAA
>OGYI01002620.1_pt1 | contig 13037 bp, 10 predicted proteins | sample 1576521 | NCBI WGS metagenome assembly OGYI01 (sample SAMEA3541484, study PRJEB24748) | human gut metagenome | biome: human gut; feature: human-associated habitat; material: faeces | place: China | collected 2012
TCTGAAATTTAGAAAAGTTGAGAGTTGAGAATGGAGAATGGAGAGTTGAGAAGGCGCGGATTAACGCTGTTGTTTTACAGATTCATAATTCTAAAAGCCGGGAAATCCGTGTAATCCATGCCTAAAATTATTATATAATAAATTATTAATCACATGATTTACCTACAGTTATTCTATACATTTTTCAAGATCGGGCTTTTTGGCTTCGGTGGCGGTTATGCCATGCTTTCCATGATTCAAGGCGAAGTGGTAACCCGCTATGGATGGGTGAGTTCGCAGGAGTTCACGGATATTGTCGCAATCAGCCAAATGACTCCAGGACCTATTGGTATCAACGCAGCTACTTATGTAGGGTTTACTTCTACGGGTAGCGTATGGGGTTCCATCATTGCTACCTTTGCCGTAGTCCTTCCCTCTTTCATCTTGATGTTGACCATCAGTAAATTCTTCCTAAAATACCAGAAACATCCGATAGTAGAATCTATTTTTAATGGATTACGCCCGGCAGTAGTCGGATTACTCGCCTCCGCTGCGTTGGTATTAATGAACGCAGAAAACTTCGGTTCGCCTACGGAAGATACTTATTCATTCGTTATCAGTATCATTATCTTTGCCGAAGAAATTGATGCCATACGCATCGGTCACTGTTTCAAATGGGTAAGCATTGATTGTGTATGCAGCCAGATCACTTTCGGATGCAAAATATTTTTCGGGAATTACTTTATCCAGTGGTTCCCTGTCGAGAAAATCATTGCAACCGGTCAGTCCGCCCAATAGCAATGTTCCTATTGTCAAAAGTTTAATATGTTTTTTCATAATCGTTTATCATTTAAAATGTTGCACTTAAACCGAATGATACAGTCTTGGATAGCGGATAGGTACATCCGTCCCAGTTGCCGATGCCAACAGTTTCGGGGTCAAACGTATCGGCCAGACTGGTAATAGTAAATAAATTCTCTGCTGAAACAAAGAATCGCAGATTGTTTACGCAGAATTTCTCTGTCAAAGATTTAGGTAATGTATAACCTAAAGTAACGTTTTTCAGACGGCAGTAAGCCGCATTTTGCAAATATCGGGTCTGTGGATTACGGTTTCTATCATTCTCGAGAGGACGCGGATAATAACCACCCAGGTTAGCTCCTAGCGGATTAGTCGTATCTTCTCCGCGGAAATAGTCCAGATGAGGTTTGAAAAAGTTGGTTTGCCAGTAGCCTACTGCTCCCCAGAACATTGTAGAACCACTCCCCGGCATATAATCACGTTTCATCGTTCCTTGGAAAAATAATTTAAGGTCGAACCCTTTCCAGGCGGCATCCAGATTCAAACCAAAGTTGTAGCGTGGTGTACTGTTGCCTATTTTCTTCAAATCACCATGATCAGCCAGTGTTTTGTTACCTCTGCTGATCTGGCCGTCACCGTTCAAATCCGCATACATGATGTCACCTGCTCCCCAGCCGGAACCGAGTACATCCTGTGCGCCATTGGGCATACCGGCCAAATGATCTTTCATCTCTTGATCGGTCTTTGCGATGCCGATTGTTTGGAATCCCCATATATCACCTACGTGAGCACCTGCATAATACGTATTATTATTGTCTTTATCTAAAATTGTGTTTGACGGATTGGGGTATTTATCAATAACCACTTGATTGTCTGACAAAGATAAGGTAACTCCATACTTAAAGTCGCGTATCTGGTCGCGCCAGTTCACCTGTATTTCCCAACCTTTGGAAGTCATATCGAGGTTGTTTACTTTGGGAACGGCAATGCCTAAGAGGTTGGGTAGTTCGGGGGCGGGGCCTACCATGTTTTTAGATTTACGCTGGAAATAGTCGAATGTTACATTCAAACGATTGTTGAGCATAGATAAGTCGAAACCTAAATCCAGTGTTTGCGTCTTTTCCCATGTCAGTAAGGAAGATACCAGCGCAGATTCTTTGGAAATATTTGGTTTTACGCCATTTACCAGCCAACTGCCTAGTGCGTAATTGCCCCATTGGTCTTTGTTAATATCAATAGTTCGATAGAATGGATACCAGTTATCTGTGTTTTGGTTGCCCAATTCACCCCATGAACCACGTATCTTGAATGTGCTGATTAAATCGGTCAGGTCTTCAAAAAATGCTTCACGGGCCATGTTCCATCCTAAGGAGAATGATGGGAACAGATTCCAGCGGTTATCTCGAAGGAAACGTGAGGTGCCGTCATATCTCATATTTACTTCAGCCAGATAACGTCCTTTGTAGTCGTAATTAACACGTCCGAAGAAGCCGGCTGTAGCCCATTCGGAGTACCCTCCTCTGTTTTGTGCATTTGTCTGCGTGGTGTTTAAGGTAGCCACTTCCGACATGATACCGTCTTGGGAAGCGGTAATATCACGTTGTTTGAATAGTTCGCTCTGAAAACCCAGCATCACTTTAAAGTTGTGCCCGCTTTCTAATGATTTGCCGTATTCGGTAAAGATGTTCGGATTGAAGAAATTGCTCTTATAAGCATATTCTGTAACGCTGGAAGTTTGATTGGCAATAATGTAGGGATTTTTACTCACATCATAACCATAAACGGTTTGATAATCGGTATGGTTGAAATTATAGTTGGAACGGTAGTTCAATTCTACGTTAATTTTCCAGTCTTTGATGGGTTCCACGATGAAAGCAAGCTGGTGTGCCATCACGTCTTTTTGTGATTTATATCGGCCTCCTTCTGTTAATTGGTAAATCTTGGATTCGACAGTATAGAATCCGTTTGGGTCTACTACCGGAATGACAGGCCAGTAGCGACATACATCGAAATAGAATACATTACTTTTGATATCGCCTCCGGCAAATGAAGGAGCTTCATAATCCGTCCGGTTAAAACGCATACTATAACTTATTTTCAACCATTTGGTTAAGTCCGCATTGATTTTTGCAGTAAAGGAGTAGCGTTGTTTGTTATCATCTCCAAACTTCAAGAGACCTCCTTGGTCCAGATAATTCGCAGAAAGATAATATTGTATTTTATCCGTTCCACCATTTACGCTCAATGAATGCTCGTGGGTAAAGCTATTACCAAATAACGTTTTTAACCAGTCGGTATTGCCGGTAGGCATCACGTCTTGCCGTTGGGGATCATCGAATGAATTCCATCTTCCCGCATCGGTCGGCCACATATATTGTGTGCTTTTTCCTGCTTGAAAATCCAGAATTTGTTGAAGTTTGGTGGCGCTATACATGGGAGTCTGTCCACCATTAGTTAACTGGTCATTGACTGCCAGAGCAAAATTGTATGAATCTGCCATTTCAGGCATATTCAAGGGAGATACAAAACGGAAGTTGTTATTATAGTTAACTACCGTTTTTCCCGACTTACCTTTCTTTGTTGTAATCAGGATGACTCCACCTGGTGCCCGCGAGCCATAAATGGAGGAAGCGGCTGCATCTTTCAGTACAGAAATATTCTCAATGTCCTGTGGATTGATAGCGTTCATGTCTCCCTCCATACCGTCAATGAGCACCAATGGTTCTACCTTTGAACCAGCTCCAATTGTTCCAACACCACGAATATTGAATTTTTTGTCTGAACCTAAGGAGCCACCACCATCACCAGTAGAGATATTCATCCCCGGAACCATACCTTGCAAAGCTTCTATGGTAGAGTTAACGGGACGTGCCGAAATTTCTTTTGCTCCTACCGTAGATACAGATCCTGTTACATTCACTTTCTTTTGTGTACCAAAAGCAACCACAACAACTTCATCCAATGTTTGTGTATTGTCTTTAAGGATGATATTCAATGATTGTCCTGTGAATTTGATTTCTTGAGTCTGATAACCAACAAAAGAGACTACAATAATATCTCCGGTTTTTACATTGTTTAAAGAGAAGTCACCGTTGATTCCGGTGATTGTACCGTTCGTCGTACCTTTGGCTACGACGGATGCACCGATGATGGTTTCACCTGCTGCATCTTTTACTACACCCTTACAAGTAGTACCCTGTTGTACAACGGAAACTTTTAGAGTGCTTTCACCAGTTTCCGGATAAGCTGCTTCTACTGACATTGTCAGTAGGAACAACAACATACTAACTGACTTTAGTTGTTTTAACATAGCATTGAATTTAGAGTTTTTCCTAGAATCCGGAATTACTTTTAATAAGTTCTTTCAGAACTTATTCCGTGCGTAAAACGTTGGATTCAAAGCCTTAAATTCAAAAAAAGAGTCATCTTTTAAGCGATCTTTTCTACTTGTTTTATACCCATTTTATATCTATTTCGTACCTGTTTGTGTTAGATGAAATAACAAGGATGATGAAATAAACAAGTAGTTTCATTTCAATATGAAGATAAAATACGGCTTTGGGTATTCTTAAAAAGAAAAAATGAATGAGAATTTGATATTATTTTTGAAAATACATGCTATGTATTAAAATATATTATATATTTGTGCCGTTAATTCTAATTTTATAAACCATCCTAGTTCTGAAAGAACTTATTTTTTCATCATTGATTACTGAACCCTAAAAGTGTCCTCCAATTGTAAGAGAGCTGTTTATTTGTGAGTTAGCTATTATCATTAATATGATTCCCGTACAGACTTATATACATAACTAGAATTTGGTAGATACCAATATCTGTATAAACAGTTGGGGCAGGTGTTTTTTCATTAGATTTACTTAGACAAATATGTGTTGGCTATGGAGTATCTATCATTACATCCGGCAATAAATAGCAGATGGCAACAGACGAAACAGGATAGTTACATATCTCCATCTTTTGGAAATGAAAGCTACTTTTTTCTTTTTAGAAATAGCCTTTTTAATTTGTTTCACAGCTTTATCAACGGGAGTAACCCAGAACAATCCTTCTCCTTTTGCCATAGCGGTGTCTACAAATCCGGGACGAATATCGGTAGTGTAAATAGAATAAGGAGATTTAGTTGCTTTTTGTCGTAATCCTTCCATATAGTTGATTTGATAGGCTTTCGACGCATTGTAGGCGGGAGCGATGCCACTGCCGCGTGTACCTCCAACAGAGGAAATAGTAACCAGATGCCCGCTTTTTTGCTGTTCGAAATATCGGAAACCCCAGTCTGCGATGTTGGTGAATCCTATCACGTTCGTTAGTAAGGTAGGTTCTTCCAATTGGTAGGAGAGTTCGGGGTTTAGTTCTCCGGTCCCGGCACAGATAATCAATATATCCATTCCACCCATTTTTTGAGTGAGAGTTTCGAGGGATGAAATGGTAGCTTGTGTATCGGTGATGTCGCACACTTGATAGAATAGTTTGTCTTTGTCCCGGGCGCATACCTCTTCTAATAGATTTTCCCTGCGACCGGTAATGCCGATAAGATAATCTTCTTGAGAATAGACTTCTGCCAATCCACGACCGATGCCGGAAGTTGCACCTATAATTATAATTTTTTTCATGAAATACAATATACTTTGTTTGCCCGCAAAAGTAAGGGTAGAGAATAAATAAACTCTTGATTGAAATCAAGAATTTATTTTTGTACGACTTTTCTTCGGATACGACTTAATGTTTCGGGACGAATCAGAAGATAGGAAGCCAGTTCTTTTAAAGTTATCAGTTTCAGTAAGTCGGGACAACGGTTGATAATTTCAAGATAGCGTTCTTCCGGTGTCAGGCTGTACATTGAAATCATCCGGTCGTAGACTTCCCACAATAACGTTTCTGCGATGCGGCGTCCTAACTTTTGGTGAACGTCGTTGGTATCGTAGAAGTCTGCCATTTGCTGGTAATTGATTACGTATACCGAGCAGTGACACAAGGCTTGTATATCTACATTTGATTGGTCCTGTAACTGAAAAGCCGGATAGTTGCCAACAAAAGAATGATCGAAAGTATAGCCTACAATGCTGCTCTCGCCTACACTGTTGGTGCAACAGTACCGGAAAGAACCGGAACTGACGAACCCCATTGTTTTACATACTTCTCCCTGGCGGGAAAAGTAGTCTCCTTTCTTATAATAAGTCTGCTTCCCCTGTTGTAATACAAAATCTACAATAGGGGAGTAGTTGATGTGGGAAGTATATTTGTTGAAATCTTCCACAGCGTATGAAAATTAGCCTTCGTTTATAACCTGAAATCCAGCCTGTTTCAAATCTTCCCAATATCCGGGATATGATTTGGTAACGACTTGCGGATTGGCAATAAGTAAATTGGGATGGCGGATAATTGCCGGTGCAAATGCCATTGCCATCCGATGGTCTTCGTAGGTTTCAATCACCGGAGTTTCTTCTGGTTCACATCGTTCGCCATTCCACATTAATATACTGTCATTTTCTTCCTCGATCACATATCCCAGTTTTTTAAGCTCGGCTCGCAGGGCGGCAATACGGTCAGTCTCTTTTATTTTCAGGCTTTGTAATCCGGTGAAACGGAAAGGGATATTCAGCAAGGCACAGGTAACAACGAATGTCTGTGCCAAATCCGGAATGTCGACAAAGTCTTCTTCCAGTCTTTCCGGCGCTTTGCCTGTTTTTTTCAGTTTCACACCTTGTGATGTAAATTCGGTAGTTATACCTAAGCGTGAGAAAACTTCTGCTCCCCGGCTATCTCCCTGATAACTGTTAGGAAACAACCCCAATAATTCAATTTCTGCTTTGGGAGATAAGGCGGCAATCTGATACCAATAGGAAGCTGCGCTCCAGTCACTTTCCACTTTGAAAGGAATGCTCTGATAGAGTTGTGGAGCAACGGAAATGCTATTGGGAGAAGTCCATGCAGCTTTGGCTCCAAAGTCCTGCATCAGTTGCAATGTAAGATTGATATAAGGACGGGAAATTATCTCCCCGCTTAAATGCAAAGTCAAACCGTCTTTGAGTGCCGGACCTATCATCAATAGAGCAGATATATATTGGGAACTGACATTTCCTTTCAGTGTTATTTCGTTTCCTTTCAATTCTGCACCTTTGATGCGGAGGGGAGGATATCCTTCATTGCGGGTATACTCTATTTCAGCTCCTAATTCCCGAAGCGCATTGACTAATATCTGTATCGGGCGTTGCTGCATACGGGCTGTTCCTGTGATTGTCCGTTCCCCCGGGGTCACACTTAAATAGGCGGTAAGGAAACGCATAGCAGTGCCCGCAGCCATGATGTCAATCGTCTCTTTCCCTTCGGTGAGAGCTTTTATCATCACCTGTGTATCGTCACAATCGGACAGGTTTTCAGGAGGATAAATACCTTTGCCCAGCGCATTGATGATTAATGCACGATTACTGATACTTTTAGAAGCCGGCAACTGGATAGTTGCTGTTACTACTGAAGGAGGGATGAGTTTATAGAGCATCATTTCTATTTTCTTTGGTTTGAGATGACAAAAATAGACATAAATTGGTATATATGCAGTTATAAAGTCAGAAAAACAATAGAAAATTTAGAATGGGAAAATTACAATCGTATTTGAAGTAGAGGATAAAATCTCAAGAAATTACAATTGTATTTAAAATAAATGCTATATTTGTGATGTATTGCAATCGTATTTAAAAAGAAGTAGAATGAAAATACCTCGCATAATTAAACAAAGAAACACTTATGTTGACCGCATAAGACCTTTCATGAGGAAAACATTGGTAAAAGTGATGGTCGGTCATCGTCGTGTCGGTAAAAGCTTTATTTTGTATCAACTCATGGAGTTGATACGGAAAGAAGAGAGTGATGCGAATATTATCTATATAAATAAGGAAGATGTCAATTTCATAGATATAAAGACTTATAAAGAACTGAATGATTATATTCTTTCAAAATCGGTAGATGATAGAATGAACTATATTTTTGTCGATGAAATACAGGAAATACAAGATTTCAGGTTGGCTATCCGTTCGTTGGCATTGGATGATAATAATGATATATATGTGACAGGCAGTAATTCAGAGATATTTTCCAGTGATTTAGCGAATGAATTGGGAGGTCGGTATGTTGAATTTGTGGTTTATAGTTTGTCGTATATTGAATTTCTGGATTTCCATGAACTGGAGAATACGGATGCGTCATTGGAGAAATATATTCATTATGGAGGATTGCCTTATCTGATACATTTGCCGATGGAAGAACCTGTTGTTATGGAGTATTTGAGGAGCATTTACTCTACCATTATATTAAAAGATGTGATTCAGAGAAAGAATATAAGGAATACGGTCTTTTTGGAACGACTAGTTTCGTTCTTGGCAGGTAACATTGGCAACTTATTTTCCAGCAAGAGTATTAGTGATTTTCTGAAAAGTCAGAAAGTGGATATTTCTCCTTATGTTGTGAGTGAGTATGCGATGGCATTATCGGATGCTTTTATTGTACATAGGGTAGGAAGGTATGATATTGCCGGAAAGAAATTATTCGAAAGAGGGGAAAAGTATTATTTTGAGAATATGGGGATTCGTAATGTGATTACGGGGTACAAGCCACAGGACAGAGCGATGCGTTTGGAGAACTTGGTTTATAATCATTTGGTATATAGTGGATATGATGTAAAAATCGGGACATTGGGTACGGAAGAAATAGATTTTGTCTGTAAACGGAATGGAGAGATTCTCTATGTGCAAGTCTCTCTTGAACTTTCTAAACAGGAAACTATTGAAAGAGAATTCGGGAATTTATTGAAGATTAAAGATAATTATCCGAAAGTGGTAGTGTCCGGAGAAAAAATGTTTGAAAATACTTATGAAGGGATAGAACATATTTATATTAGAGACTTCTTGTCTTCTGTTTTGTTACATTCCATTACTCGTGTCATTTAATCAAAGAACAACTGTTTTTTCTTTTATAAATAAGTATGATGAAAATACCGAATATACGTTTACTCAACCAACAGTTATTAAGTCCTCTTTTCTTTCAACCCAAGGAACTTGTGTCCTGGATGGGAGCTATGCAGGCACAGAATTATTCCATGGTGAAATGGGCAGTAGGAATGCGTTTGAAGTCAGCAACGATTCAAACTGTGGAAAAAGCGCTCCGTGATGGTGAAATCCTGCGGACTCATGTAATGCGTCCGACATGGCATCTCGTAGCAGCAGAAGATATCCGGTGGATGTTGAAACTTTCCGCCGGGCGTATTATATCTGCTAATGAGTCTTATGCGAAGGGGCATGACTTGGAAATTTCTGAAGAGCTCTATACGAAAAGTCATAATCTGTTGGAGAAAATTCTTTGTGGGAAGAAAAGCCTGACGAGGCAGGAGATTGCCGAGCATTTTAACCGTTCGGGGATTGTAGCGGATAATCATCGTATGACCCGCTTTATGGCTCGTGCGGAGCAGGTGGGGATTGTATGTAGTGGGGAAGATAAAGGAAGTAAATGTACGTATGCGCTTTTGGAAGAGCGTGTTCCGCCGATGCCGGAATTGACCAAAGATGAATCTTTGGCTCGTTTGGCTAGAAGCTATTTTCGTAGTCATGCTCCTGCTGTTTTGCAAGATTTTGTCTGGTGGTCGGGGCTGCCTATTACAGATGCACGTCAAGCTATTTATTTGATTGATTCGGAATTAACGGCAGAAGAATGGAATGGACAGACATGGTATATTCATGAAGATTGCCGGACTCGTGGAAAAGTTACCGGCAGTTTGCATCTTCTTCCTTCTTATGATGAATATTTGCTTGGTTATAAAGCCCATTATTGGTAAATGCTTTCGAGTAATACTCTTCAGACGTTTTGCCTAAAGAGTATTACTCGAAAGCATTTACCAATAATGGTCTGTTTTATCCGATTGTTCTTCATGAAGGACAAGTGATAGGAAACTGGGATAAGTCTGTTAAAAAGAGAGGCTCATTGATAGAACATTCATGGTTCCGGTTGGATGATTGTGTTGATGAAGGTGCGTTGGATCGTGAGAAAGATAAGTATATACGGTTTTGGCGATAATATATGAAAAAACGTATATTTTATCGTTGTATAATTCCATATATGCAGGATATATTTAGGCATGAGTTGAAAATGAGAAGGATTTGCTGTTTTCGAATTTAGAAAAGAAATAAATCGATTGTGTTTTGGAATAATTTGTTTTAGTCTGTGTCTTTTATAGAATAGATGTATAGAACTTGCCTTTATTTTGTCTCAAATTGATATGTGGAGTGTTGGCTGTTTCAGGTGTAGGTTAGCTCTGGGATAGCACTTAAAATAAAGTTTTATATGCTCCTTTTAAAGGAATAAAGTGTTTCTCACCGATCAATAAGTCGTTCCTTTAAAAGGAACTGGTTATTCCTTTTAAAGAAACGATTGTCAATAAGTTTATTTATAGTGTATCTTTTGACTGTTTTTGAATAAAAAACTCCTCTGAAACTGTATATTCTTGCATTATTTTATACAACAGAACTGCTGGAAGAGGAAACTTATGAATGCAATTTATACTCATCATCTTAAAAATAGAACATTTAAAGTAAGATATACTACCGCATTTATATTATAATAGAGCTTTCTCTCTATTTAAATAAATAGCATCAGGACTGATTTTTATTTGTCCATTTGCCTTTTTGCCCACTCCAGTCTTCTTTGATCGGCTAATGGAGTCACTTTAAACTCTTCGAATGTAGCAGTGAACCCTTTCCCGTCCGGACAAGCTCCCATTAATCCTACCATGACAGGACAATTATCTTGTAACCAACAAGTGCGCATCATAATATATTCTTTATCATCACGTGAGAAAAATATTTCTACTGCATCCAGGCGACGGACTGCTTTTATCCATATAGAGCGGGGAGCATCCGGCAATTGTACTACACTCCAGTCACTAGTCCGATGCGTAACCACGGCACTTACATTCTGTTTGCCATCAACGTATTCCACACCTGCTTTTATCCAGTTCTCATGGTCGATGCGCAGCATTAATCCCATTTGGTCAAAGGTGGTGACATAGTTGCCGGTTATCTTTACTTTGGCTTCAAATTCTCCACCATAAGTCGCATAATAGAAAGGTCCGTCGTCCACTGTGAATCCATAATGAGAAATCCTCCAAAAGTCTGTTTTTGCAGGAACATCCATCACTAAGGTTTTGCCATCTTTTATTTCCCACTGTTGAGGCTCGTTCAGCCAGTTCATCTTATTCAAACTTTGTGCCATAGAAGAAGTTGCTACTGCCATAAAGGCTATTGACATGATTTTGATTTTTAAATGTTTCATGATCATTTCTTATTTGATTATCTTTGTGGTGCAAAGATAGCTCATACCTCCGTGTGCAACAATACTGAATAATAACCATTTTATAAGATGGATGTATTACAAAAGGAAATAGATGAAGTTTATGCGACACAACTGATAGCCGATGAAATATTGGACAATGGAGTTGTAGAGCAACATCAACGCTTTATTCATTCATTGACGGAGATTAATGGTGGATGTGCTGTTATTTCAGATCTTTCGAATAGGAAAAGTTACATTGCCGTTCATCCTTGGGCGCATTTTCTAGGCTTAACTCCCGAAGAAGCTGCTTTGAGTGTGATTGATTCTATGGATGAAGATTGTATTTATCGGCGTATTCATCCTGAAGACTTGGTAGAAAAGCGGTTATTGGAGTATCAGTTTTTTCAGAAGACCTTTTCGATGTCTTCCGAAGAACGGTTGAAGTACCGGGGAAGATGCAGAATACGTATGATGAATGAGAAAGGAGTCTATCAGTATATTGATAATTTAGTGCAGATTATGGAAAATACTCCTTCCGGAAGTGTATGGTTGATTTTTTGTCTTTATACCTTGTCTGCAGATCAACGAACGGAGCAGGGGATATGTCCCACTATTACTCATATGGAACGTGGAGAAGTCGAAACCCTCTTTCTTTCGGAAGAACATCGCAATATCCTATCCGAACGCGAAAAGGAAATACTTCGCTGTATACGTAAAGGACTATCTAGTAAAGAAATAGCAGCTGCCCTTTATATTAGTGTGAATACAGTCAATCGACACCGGCAGAATATTTTGGAGAAACTCTCTGTCGGTAATTCGATAGAAGCGTGTCGGGCTGCTGAATTGATGAAACTGTTGGATTTGTAATCCAATAAGATGGCATTATTTACTGATTTCTTTCTTCAGATTCGAAGCTTATCTGAAGAAAGAACAGAACTTATTTAAAACCAAAGCAGCAACTCATCAAATCTTTTCACCTGTTTCAGATGGTCATGTGTGAATGTGTCTACTACTTCATGTTTCCACATCACTTCAAAAGGAATATGTATGCCATATCCTCCCAGCGATAGAACAGGTTGAATGTCCGATTTCAGAGAATTGCCAATCATGACAAATTCGGAAGGAGCAATCTGTAAGATATTCAACATTCGTTGATATTCTTTCTCTGTTTTATCGGACATCACTTCAATGTGATCGAAATAAGAGGCTAATCCGGAACGTCCCAGCTTATTCTCCTGATCGAGCAAATCTCCTTTAGTGGCAACTACTAATTTGTATTTTCCTTTCTCTTTCAATACTTTAAGCGTTTCTTTTACTCCCGGCAATAGTTCAATTGGCATTTTCAGTAATGATTTGCCTAATTCAATAATATGTTGGATGTCTGTTCCTGAAATCTTTTGTCCACTCACATGCAAAGCTGTCTCTACCATAGAAATGGTGAAAGCTTTGGCTCCATATCCGAGATATTTCAGATTATTCATTTCTGTTTGAAATAAAGCGGCTGAAATATCTTCAGAAGTGCCATAAGGCTTTAATAGGTCTGTATATTGTTTCTCTATTTCCTGGAAAAAAGGTTCATTGCTCCACAAGGTATCGTCTGCATCAAAAGCAATGACTTTAATAAGTTCTTTCATCGGTTTTCGTCGTTAATGGTGAATTTTAGATCATTTGTTTGGTATTTCGTATGCAAAGTTACAATAAAAAGAGGAATAAAGGCAGACGGTTTGTTTTTAGAACCGAATCTCCATTTAATTTCATAGAAATCTCTATCTTTGTTACTCGTTTTTTTGAGTTTGAATTTTAATTGGATATACAATAATGAAAATAGGAGATAAAGTACGCTTTCTTAGTGAGGTAGGCGGTGGAATCGTAACTGGATTCCAGGGAAAGGATTTTGTGTTGGTAGAAGATGCAGATGGGTTTGA
>OGYI01002624.1_pt1 | contig 13012 bp, 18 predicted proteins | sample 1576521 | NCBI WGS metagenome assembly OGYI01 (sample SAMEA3541484, study PRJEB24748) | human gut metagenome | biome: human gut; feature: human-associated habitat; material: faeces | place: China | collected 2012
GTTTTTCCCGGCTCTTGACTTGGGGAAAATGAGGATTTTCAAATAGAAACCGCCCGGACAGGGAATGGTTCGTCAGGGCGGCTGTTATCGCAAGATTTCTGTTTTTTCCGGCTCTTGACCGTCAGACGCGGATAAACGCGAACTGTCGGCAAGCACCAGTTTGAGCAGCTTGTCGCGGAATGTTTCTGTGCTGCTGTGATTGAAAAATAACTCCGCAACAATGGTCTGCCCGTTCCTCTGGGTCGTGATGATACTGTCGGGGGTTTGTTCTGCCATAGGCGGCTCCTTTCTTTGGGCGCAAAAGAGGGATTTCCCGTAGTTCGGAAAATCCCTCTTGGTTGACGGTTATTCTGTTTTACTGTGTGGGCTGTGCGGCGGCTGCCTGCGCCTTTCTCCTTGCCCGGTATTCCCGCGCTTTCATGCGGTCATACTCCCGCTGCTTTTCAAGGTTTCGCGCCCGGTACTCCCTTGAATACTGCCGGTGGTAGGCGCGGCTCTTTTCCTTTTTGGCTTCTTCGATTTCCTCCCGCATTTGCCGGATTTCCTGCTCGGTCGGTTCTGCAAGCTGTGTCACTTCATTCTCAAACTTGCCGATATAATTGAAATATATGCTGATGTGCTGGATTGCGTATCTCGCCCTTTTCTGGTCGCGCTCATGCACTTCAATCCGGCTGATAAACTCGTTGAGAATGGCGGGGGTAAGGTCGGTAAAGGCGGCATGGCGTTCCGTCAGCTTCAAAAACTTCTGCGCCCGTCCTCCCGCGTTCTCGTAAGCGGATAGCTGCTCTTGGAGCGTGGCAAGCTCCGCTTTCAGCGCGTAGTATTCTTCCGAATACTTCTGCGACATCTGCTCATAGCGGTCTTGCGGGATCGTGCCGAGGGCGTTGTCCTCATAGAGCTTGTTCAGCACCTTGTCAATCTGTTCAAGGCGCGTCGTGATTTGTGGAATACGCTTCTGCTGCTTCTTGGTCTGGTCGGTCTGCTGCATGGCAAGGTTCTTTTTCACTAAGGCTTCAAACTCCGCCCGGTTGCTGATAGAATAGTCCTCGATTTTCTTCAGCACTTCCGCGATGGTCTGCATGAGCAAGTCCGCGTCCATGATGTGCGGGGAATGGCATTTGGGGTTCTTGGCTTTTCCCTTGTGGTACTCGCTGCAATAGGCAACATGACGCTTGCCGCCGTTCCGATAATCTATGCGAATGTGCATTTTCGCACCGCAATCCTTACAGAAAAGCAAGCCCGACAGAGGGTGGATTTCCCCGTCCCCGTTGGGGCGTCTGACGGGTGCGTTTTCCAAAATCCGCTGTACGGTTTCAAAATCGCTGCGGCTGATAATCGGCTCATGCACATTTTCTGTGATGTGCCACTGGCTCCGGTCTACATAGTGGTTATGCTTATCCCGGAAATGCTTTGTAGTCTTGAAGTTGACTACATCGCCGCAATACTCCTGCCGTGTGAGGATATTGGTCAAGGTGGCTTTGTTCCACTTGCAGCGGTTATCCTCGTTGAGCGTCTTATTTTTACAGGTTCCCCGCCCGCGGTCTTTCATGTAGAAAGTGGGGGTTGGGATTTGCTCCTGTGTCAGATATACGGCGATTTGGTTGCGGTTTTTCCCGCCGATAAACAGACGGAAAATCAAACGGACAACCTCGGCGGCTTCCTCGTCGATTATCCAAAAATCCTTGTTGTCCGGGTCTTTGACATAGCCGTAAGGGGCTTCGGTGACAATCGGCTTTCCACTCATGCCTTTGGTCTTAATGCCCGTTTTCACTTTCTTGCTGATGTCCTTTGCGTACCACTCCGACATGATATTGATAAAGGGCGCAAACTCCAATGTGTCGGGCTTCTCGCTGTCAATGCCGTTGTTGACCGCGATAAAGCGCACATTGTTCCGTCTGAATATCTCCATCGCGTTGCCGACTTGGAGATAGTCACGCCCCCAGCGGGTGAGGTCTTTCATAATGCAGACACCGATTTTCCCGTTTTCCACATCGTCCATCATGCGGGAGTAGGCGGAACGGTCAAAAAATCTGCCGCTTTCGTCATCGTCAATGTAGTGCCGGATATTGGTTAGGTGCTGCCCTCTGGCATAGTTCTCCAAAAATATTTTTTGGTTCTGTATGCTGTTGCTCTCGCCGCCGTCCCTGTCCTCGTCGCCCACGGAAAGGCGGGAGTAAAGGGCTGTAATTTTACTATAATCAGTCATGTGCATAACCTCCTGTGCGTCCATATAGGCTTCCTTTACACTTAAAATTATGCACTCCACCGGGCAGAGCCATACTCTACATTGTGACGATATTTTTTTGCGTTTTTTCCACGCAAATACACTGCCAGCCGCAAACCGGCTCCGCAGGCGATGCCAATAAGCAAATCAAATGGGTGTAAGCTGGGCAAAGGATTCCCAAACGCTGCCGGAAGGGTAGAAAAAAGGCTGAGGATTTTAGCGGAACTGTCCGCACCCTCAGCCATACTCCATGCTTCTCCGAAATTTGTTGCAATCAATCCCACAATAAAATAGGGGATATTCAGAATCAGGAGTTTTTTAATTTTTTTAGAGTCCATCACAGATCACGCTCCTGTTTCTTTTCCCGAATCTTCTTCGGCACTGACGCTACCAAATTTTTGAACTTACTGAGCTGTGCCAGCACACTCGGTTTCCTGTCCTTCGTCATTGACCTTGCCTGATGTTCTTTGCAGATGGCATCCAGCGCATCAGCATCCTTCGCACGGACAAAAACAAAATAGCGGGGCGGATCAACCGTCTTATCTTTCCGTACCGCAAAATCCACACCATACTTTTTGGCAAGACGTTCAAAGTCTTTGATGCCTTCTTTTTCAATTTCCGTATTGGCAGCACCCTGATTCTGCCCCAACAGTTTTTTTACCGACTGCTTTCCATGCACAGCCGGATCTCTGCCTTTTTTTGCCTTGACTTTTTCACGGTGCTGCAAATATTTGCGAATACCTGAAATGATTGTCCGCAGAGTCAGTTTGGTCGTACTGATTGCCAGATTGACCGTCCTATTTTCCACTTCTTCCTGCAAAGCAATCTACCTCCTTCCTCACACGATAGCGAGAATAATCCTCAACGGTCTATTCCCTTGGATTTTTGCTTCTGTTTCCTGGGCTGTTTATCAGGAATATCATGATTTTTCTTAAATTCTGCAATCCCTTTGGAATCAAATTCTTTTAATTTCTCCAAATCAAACGCCACCACAGAATATTCTCCAAATCCCTGTTTAACGGTATATGGCAACACTTTTCCCAGTTTATTCTCTTTGATGAACGCTAACAGATCTTTGCTAATGTCACCGTTGATGAACGCTTCATTCGGTTCCAAAGAAAAAGCCGGAAGATTTACTGTCATATCAGCAAACGGTTCCGGTCCGTCTTCACCATGAGAAGTGATTCCAATATATAGCCGACTGCCATATTGATATTCATCAATATGCAGCGATACTTTTTCTTCGCCCAGTTCCCATTTAAATGGTACAATTTTCAAATTTTCATCCACTGTTTTATCCTTTCCATTTTATCGAGCCACTTCTTTTTGATCGTAGTACAGATTCCCTCTGGACACTTTGGCATGACTGACAATTTTGATATGCCCTTTTTCCTGATTCTCCAGACATTTTTCATATCCTGCCTGTGTCAGATACAGCCGGGTTCTTTCGCCTTTCCATCCAACCGGGGAATCATTTGTGAGAACATCAAAAATAATCATATGACGGGTATCATCGGCAAATCGCTCCAGACCCATATAAGAATGTCCGTGATATTCTTTTGCCCCAGCCTTGAGCCGCATTTCTTCCATCAATTCTCCAATCGTTTTCCCTGCCATCTCGTATCCCCCCTTAAAGAACATCTCTGTCAGGACTGATTTTCTGCGGCATGGTTTCCGCTTTCCGGGGAACATCCGCAGATTTCACCTTGTCATCCGGCAAAGGGAGCGCCATAACGCTACGCCCCATCCGTACAAACATTTCCGGCTGATGAAATGCCTTTTCAAATTGCTCCATCAATTCCGGGGAAAGGGAAGCGAAATCTTCTTCTCCCAAACCGACTACCAGAAAATCACCGGCGATAATGTCATAAATCTGCCCGTTATCATCCCGCAGTGCCCGGTTCAGTTCGCTTCCATTTATCTTGCCCTCCTCATTTACCACAAGAGCCACTTCTTCATTGAACGGATAGACCGCTTCAATGTCACCGCCAACCGCTTTCTGTAAATCCTCCAGCTCACTGCCGATCTGGACAGCCTGTGGATACATTCCCGGTTTGACCAAAAGGACATCCATCAGATTCTTCTGATCCTGCACGATCTCTCGTTCCGCTTCCGTATCAAAGGTAACCCCTGCGAAATTTTCGGAGTCCAGAACATATTCCGAATCATAATATGCCTGTTTTACTTGTTTTTCAGCTTCTACAAGGGAAGCGGCTTCCACTGTTACAGTCTTTTCAAACATTTCTGTGATTTTGACATCATATTCTTTCAAAACTCTCGACCTCCGTTTCTGTTAGATATAGAAAAAGCGACCATCTACAAACCTTACAGTTCATAAATAGTCGCTTCGCTTTCCCATTGAGGAATACACATATCATCCAGTTCTTCCATCAGGCTTTCAGGAGTGAAGAACAGGTCATCTCTTTCTTTCAGCAGCTTCACAATGGAACGGTATTCCGTTGTGTAATAATAATCTTCAGATTTCACAACCATGCTGATGTTGTGTACCACTGCAAAACTCATATCTTCCAGAAGCCACAGTTCCCGATTATAGGAAGTATCCACCATATCAAAGACGCTGATTTCCATGTCGGTATAAAGCAGGCAGGCTCTCTGCACGAATAATTCTTTACCACGATACTCAAATCCCCGGTCAAGATTGGTTCGTATCGTGTACTCGTAAGGCGTTTCCACCTTATCTCTCAGCGCCATGCAGATTTCCGGCAGACACAAAGCTTCACTGCCGACTTCCTCCTCGTCATACACTTCATAATCCTCCGGCTGGTACAGATCAAACAGCCATTTCAAAGCATCGCTCATTTCTTTTTCTGTAAACATCCATATCCTCCTATCGCTCCATAGATTTCTCACGTTTTTTCTGCCACTGTTCCAGCAGTTTAATGATGGTGTCCTCCATCTGCTTCGGCGTATAGGACTTCGGAAAATATTTCCGGAGCACGTCATTTTTGATAGTGACCTTATCCAGCTCACTTTTCTTTTCTTCGGACATAATCGCACACATAGCATCCAGACTGCATTTTCCTTCCTGACTGAATTTCTTCAGTCGCTGTGCCTGCGACAGAGAAGGAGTAGCCTGAGCATAATCCATCGCTTCCAGAAAGTCCTTCTGCTCCTCCTTTTTCAGGTAGGACAGCTCCACCGCCGGATTGAAAGCGATTTTCTTTTCATCTACCATATCCAGCAGTTCAGGAATCAGTTCTGTCAGACGGATATAACGATGAACCTGATTTCTGCTATCACCTGCTTCTTGCCCCACAATATCCATTGCCTGCAACTTCATCCCAACTTGGGATGAAGTTAAATCAGTTCGTTGCCCCTGATGTTTTATCGCTTCCAGCTTCATCTTATAAGCGAAAGCCCTCTCACTGGGAAGAAGGGTTTCCCTTTGCAGATTAGAGTCCACCATCAAAATCGTAGCGGCATCATCGTCCATTTCCCGCACAATTACCGGCATGGTTTCTTTTCCGGCAAGCTCTGATGCATGATGGCGGCGGTGTCCTGCAATCAGCTCATAACCGCCTTCCGGACGGGGACGGGCAATCGCCGGTGTCATAACGCCAAACTGTGCGATACTCTCCACAGTTTTCTGCATAGCATCATCGTCCAGTACCTTGAACGGGTGTCCTTTAAATGGGTGGAGTTCAGAAAGAGGAATCTCCTGTACCCGTTCCTGCTGGGCTTCTTCCCTTGACTGGTCAGTCTGGAAAATATCATCGTAGCTGCTCAAGCTGATGTTTCCGCTTTTTTTCAGCATTGTGAAGCACCTCCTTTGTCAGTACCCGATAGGCATCCGCCACCTTGCCTTTGGGGTCATGCCTGAAAATACTGGTTCCTTCCGCACTGATTTCCTCTGCACGGACAGAACGGGGAATATCCGTCTTATAGACTTTGAGCTTCCCGCCATAGTTTTCCCGAATCAGGCTGCTGATTTCTTTGGAATAATTCGTGCGGCTGTCCACCATCGTCAGCAGGATACCCTCAATTTTTAACTTCGGATTGATTTGCCTGCGTACCTTGTTGATCGTCTGTAAAAGCTGTTCCAGACCTTTTGCCGGAAGATAAGCCGCCTGTACCGGAATCAGCACGTTGTCAGCCGCAGCCAGTGCATTGACTGTGAGCATCCCCAGAGAAGGCATACAATCCAGAAGAATAAAATCATAGTTCTGTTTCACAGTATCCAGGTACTGCCTGAGAATGTTTTCCCTGCTCATGGCGTTCACCAGAGATACCTCCAAACCAGATAATTCGATATTTGCTGGCATCAGGTCAACACCTTCCGGGTGATGCAGAATGCCTTCACCTGGAGCAATCGGCTGTTCAAGCAGGATTTTCCCCATCATATCTGACAGGGTGGGAGAGAGCTGATCGGGAACAGGATGTCCCAGGCAAATGGTCAGCGATGCCTGTGGATCGGTATCTACCAGGAGCACCTTTTTCCCCTCCATTGCAAGACCAACGCCGAGATTTTCACAGGTTGTGGTCTTACCCGTCCCGCCTTTTTGATTCACTACAGCCATGACTGTTGCTTTCGACAATTTCTCCACCTCTCCTTCGTTTTTCATACTTGTTCAATCTTCATCACCTCCCTTCAGCCCTCAGACAGATCATGCCGCACCAGTGCGTCAAAATATCCATCTATTGTCAGGATAGAATTGTATATCGATGCAAGCAGATACTGTTTGATATTGCGAATCTTCGTTGTATTTTCCTTAAAGCAGTCCATCACAAACTTAATATGCTCCGAATTAAGTTTCATAAAACGACTTCTCACAATCTCTACTGGTTTATCATCGCCTGCAATACGAATCTGTTTTCTTTTGCTGCACATGGTTTCCACGATCAGAGTCACAATGGAATCCAGCAGTTCTTTATCATACGGATAATTTTTGTAGAGGATTTCAATCTCAAGATGCTCAAAAAAATATTCATGATAGTATGAGTAATCCCCATCCGTTCCGTGTTCCATTCCGAAATCTCCGGAAGGAAAGGAAAGATTCATATTATTATCATTAAGATTATTTTTATTAGTATTATTACCGTGTCCTTTTGACATTTCCAAAGATGTCGGATTACCATTTCCAGAAGTGTCATTTTCACACTTCAAGAAGTGTCCTTCCTGTTCGCTCTGTGGAAGAATAAATTTTTTCATATAAATCAGGTTCGGTTTCCCCAGCCCCTGCTTCTTCCGCCAGATGAGATTCCCCTTTTTCTCAAGTTCTGCGAGCAGCTGAATCGCTTTCTTATTCCCACAGCCAAGTGCTTCCATGATGTCTTCAACCGTATAGATGATATAAACTCTTCCGTCTTTATCAAACCATCCGTTTTTCCGGGAAATACCCATACGATCCAGAAATAAGCCATACAGCAGTTTGGATTCCGCTGACAGGCTGCGATACCGTTCATTGGTAAACAGAAGTTTGGGAACACGGTAAAAAGCGTACTGTTCGGATTCCTCAATTCCGAAAAATTCTTCATACATTTTCCACGCTCACCACCTCTTTCGGCGGGAAATTTTCTTTTTTCAGCGGCGTCTTGCGAATTGTGCTGTCCCTGATCTGATACGGACATCGTGTGTAATAGCAAAAGCGATACCGCCAGCGTGGCTGAAAGTATTCGCACCTTTTACATTCTTTCGGATACTGATAACGGGAATATTTTTTTCTCCTTTGCATCTTCTTTCACCTCTCTAACCCTTGATGCCAATCTCACGCATTATCTGTTTCGTACACCAGCCAATACAGGGATGTACTCGTCCGTAAGGGCATCCATCACAATCGCTTTTTTCTTTTTCCGGTTCAGAAATAATAAAATAGCAGTTCTCTTTTCCGAGAGAGCAGCCCTGCCTTGCATTTTTCCAGAAAAAGCACAGCGAGCAATCTTCCGGCTTTTCCGTAGCATATTTTTTGTTACTCACAATCGCTCCTCCTGCCTTCCTTTTTATTTTGGGTAAAAAAATAGAGCGTTTACCCTTCCCAATAGGGGATGAATAAACGCTCAATGTAACATTATGTTTGACAAGTTATTCCAGAAAGCCTATCCTGTAAGTAGAGATACCAGCTTTTCAGCTCATCCGGACTCTTAATCCGGTAAGCGATGAAGTCGGAATGCCAACCAGATACCAGCCAGTGTCTCCGCAGGCATATTCAATCCGTGTAGGCTTCCAGCGGTTGTTTACAAACACCTCCATGCAGGTGCCGCAGTGTAAACCTCCGTAGTATTCCTCCAGATTAAAACGAACATCCATGCGATCCGTTTTCTGGTCATAAACCAAAACCCCTTGCTTCATTTTGAACCTCCATTCTTTTAATCTTAGTTTCACCATGTTTACGGCAACCTAATCAAATCAATGGGGTTTTGACCTGAAATCTTGGACAAAAATCAGCGAAAACCCTTTGTTTTCAAGGTTTCTAACCGTTGCCCTTATTATAACTGGTTAGTCAATTCTCCTTACAATACCCGTAGCCTTCATAAACTAAATTCCTCCATTTTACATTCTAACATTTATCTTCTTTGTTACCCGTAAATGTAGTATTTGTAAAAGGGAGGAATTTATACTTAAAATAATCCGGCTATGTTTTCATTGAATCCCAATTTCAAAATCACAAATTTTTTCATCTTTCGAAACCGCCCCCAAGCCGCCTCTCCAAATACCGCCCCTCATACTTCACCCCTGCCAGCCAGGAAACCTTCCTGTAAACCGCCGCGTTCACTGCTCCGCCCACAACGCCGATTACCGGGACTCCCTGGACGAATTTTTCGACCAGAAGGGCATCGGACAGAACTTTGGCGGTCAGGCGAATCTCCTCTTTCAGTTCTTCTTTGCTGATTGGAACACAAATTTCTCCATACCGGGTCATCTCGTCCATCTCCCGGTTCCATCGGTTCCGCTCCTCGCCCTCCGACAGAGCACTGCGGATTAACTTCAATATGTAAACCTTTTCCCCTTCATCCTCATAATAAAATCCGTATCCCAGCGCAATTTCATAAATCCCCTTAAGAGCAGTCCCCACAATCAGGGGAATATCCGGAATTCCCAACCCAAGAAGCCCTAATCCCAGTCCGGAAGCCACAGCGGCGGCTGTGTTGACCTTATTGTCCCGTTTTGCCTGTTTTTCCATACGCCGCAGGCTTTTCTTCCCCGGGTGCCTTCCCACCACATAATCCGCCGCCTCAAATTCCAAAGCCGCCCCTTCTCGGTCGAAGGTCTTTTCAATCACCGCCGTTCCCTTCTGAAAAACCAATTCAAAGGCCCGCTCAAAAGCTCCTTCCAGCACCTTCTGAAGTTTTTCCGGCACCTTTTCATAGATCGCTTCTTTCAAGGGATTTCGCAAAGAAGAACGATTCAGAAACCTCTCTTCTTTTTTCTTTACCTTCTCCAGTTCCCTCTTCAGGTCATTTTCCTTTGTTCTTTTCAAAATCTCCTCCCCGGACTGTTCTCATCCGTTTAATTTCCATACGCCCTTTTAATTCCCGTCATTCGATTGTAAAAAAGGACCAGAGACTTTCCACACAGGAATATCTTTGATCCTTTTCATTACATAATGCGCCATTCTGCACAGATCTCTCCATTCCAGCGCACTCCCGCAATTTTATTTCATGGATGCAACAATGGCCTCCGCCAGCTGCTCTAGCTCTGCCATCTGATTCTCCTTCAGAGAAGACTTCAGGGTTACCTTCTGCTCCAGAATATTCATATTCTTCATACCGCCGATGATCTCCGCCATCAGCTTTCCGCTCATGACGCCCCAGCTTCCGTTTTCAATAATAGCAACGGTGCGGTTCTGCAGATTGTGGGCCTTCAAATCCATCAGCAGATGCTCCATATTGTTGAAAATCCCTCCGTTGTAAGTAGAGGAGGCAAATACCAGATTGCTGCACCGGAATGCCTCGGAGATAATCACAGAAGGATGGGTCACGGATACATCATACATCTGGATATTCTTAACGCCCAAATCCGCCAACTTGCAGGCCAGGATTTCAGCGGCGTTCTCCGTATTTCCGTAAATGGAACCGTAAGCAATCATAACCGCCTTTTCCTCAGGCACATAGCTGCTCCAGGTCTGGTATTTCTCAATGTACCAGCCGATATTCTCTCTCCAAACCGGTCCGTGGAGGGGGCAGATCATCTGAATATCCAGGTCCACCGCCTTCTTTAACAGGGTCTGAACGGAGGGTCCGTACTTTCCTACAATGTTCGTATAATATCTTCTGGCGTCATCCAGCCACTCCCGCTCAAAATTCACCTCATCGGCGAAAAGATTTCCATTTATAGCTCCAAAGGTGCCGAAGGCGTCGGCGGAATAGAGAATTTTGTCCGTCATATCGTAGGTCACCATCACCTCAGGCCAGTGTACCATGGGAGCCATCACAAAAGTGAAGGTATGCTTTCCGGTGTTGAAAGTATCCTTCTCCTTCACAATTTCCACTCTGGAATCGATATCAAAATTGTAGAACTGCTTAATAATGGGAACCGTCTTGGCGTTGCACACCACCTTCACATCGGGATAACGTCTTACAATCTCTCCCAAGGTGGAGCAGTGGTCCGGCTCCATGTGATTGACCACCACATAATCCAGGACCCGTCCGTCCAGCACATGCTCCATATTCTCGAAAAACTGCTCCGTCAAAGCCCGGTCAATGGTATCAAACAGGACGGTCTTCTCATCCAGTAAAATATAAGAATTGTAGGAAACGCCCCGCGGAATGGGATAATCATTCTCAAAAAGGGCCAGTCTCCGGTCACTGCCGCCTACCCAGAATAAATCGTCCTTTATGCTCTTGACACAATACATTTCCTTATTCTTCCTTTCATTCAAATATACGTTTCTTCATTTGTTTCGAGAAGAGTATACTACGTTTTCGGGAAAATGTCACTGTATTAATTGGGGTACAGTTTTCTCAATAATCTCCCCCAAACACCTCTCCAACTCCACATTCTCATACCGCTCCGTTATCCCGCAATCCGCCAGGTTCTCTTCCTTAAAATCCTCCTCATCCGCCAGAAAACGCCTGCACATCTCGCTGTAATTGGGGTGTCTCTGGCTTCTCTCCCGGTCTAGGGCCCTCTGCAGGCGCAGCCCGTCCTCCACCTGGATATAGATGGGCACCAGGGCCTCTGCCCCGTAATATTCCCGCATCTTCCGGTAGGATTCCAGGGTCCCCATCATCAGATAGCTGCCGGACTCCAGCTCAATCTGCCCGTCATCCACCGTAAAATAATCCCATGGGCCGCAGACTGTCTCATAGGTCCGGCACTCAATGAGCCTGCCTTCCTTCTTCACCCGCTCCAGAAATTCCCGGTCCGTAAAATGATACTCCCTTCCATTTTCCTCTCCGTCCCGCATGGGCCTGGTGGTATACATCACCACCGTTCCCATCTGGGGCAGACTCTGCCGGAGCCGCTTATAGATGGTATCCTTTCCCGAAGCGCTTTTTCCCATCACATAAAAAATCTTTCCGCTCATTTTGTTTCCGTCCTGTCTATTACTTTTAAATATTGAAGAGAATGGTCCTGGGGTCCCTGGACTGGCAGCCCCCTCCGCTGATATTCCAGAATGGTTTCCAGAATCGAATCCGTCACTTCCTCCCCCGGAGCCAAAATAGGAATTCCCGGCGGGTACACGTAGACGAATTCACCGGAAATGCTGCCCTTTGCTTCCGAAAAAAGAATCCTCCTGCAGGCCCCGTCCATCCCCTCTCTGAGGCTGAGACAGATCTTTGCCTTAGGCAGGGAAGTTCCCGACCACAGATTTCCAGGCACAGAGACGAGATTCTTCCTTTCTTTCGTCTCCTGAGTCCCCTGTTCCATCTTCTGCTCCCCTTCTTTCATTTTCTGCCGCCCTGACTCCATTTCCCGTCCCAGCCGATCATCAAGCTCCGTCAAAGCCTTTTCCAGCCTTAAAAGTCCCTCCTCCGAATCATAGCAGGTGGTAATGCCCAGCACATAATCCGCACCGCACAGCTCCATCTCCAGCCCGTACTCTCTTCTCAGCAAGTCGTCCAGCCGGGGTCCGGTCCAGCCTGTCCCCTTAGAGGAAATCACGATCTTGGACAAATCCAAGTCATAAATTCCCCACCGCCCTTTCAGACTTTCTCCAAAGGCGCCTCCCCCCAGATGAAGATTTTTCATGGAGCTTAATCCCAGCCGAAGCCTTTTCAGACACCTGTCATAATCATCCAGCCGGCTGTTCTCCCGGCCCCTGTTCGTTCTCTCCCTGTCCATCTGGAAAACCGCATTCTCAATCGATGCCATCAACAGATAAGAAGGACTGCTGCTCTGATAAATGGACAGAAACCGTTCCAGACGCCCCTCATCCACAAAGGGCCCTCCGGAGGATTCGTTCCTCTTCCAATGAAGAACAGCCGACTGGGTCATGCTGGGAAGAGTCTTGTGTACACTCTGAATCACCACATCCGCCCCCAATTCCAGGGCTGAGACAGGAAATTCCTTTCCAAAGGGAAAATGGGCCCCGTGAGCTTCATCCACAATCAGGGGGATTTTTCTTTTGTGGACAATTTCCGCGATTTTTTCAATATCCGATACAACTCCATCGTAAGTAGGGGAAACCAGCAGCACCGCCTGGATCTCCGGTTCACTCTCCAGAGTTTTTTCCACATCCTCCGGAAGAATTCCTCCCTGTATCCCCAATTCCGAAATGAATTGTGGATAAATATAGGAAACCTCAAGCCCGCTTAAATAAGCCCCGTGGTAGGCCGCCTTATGGCAATTCCTGGCCATCAGGATTTTCCCTTTCCTACCGGCGCCCG
>OGYI01002627.1_pt1 | contig 13006 bp, 8 predicted proteins | sample 1576521 | NCBI WGS metagenome assembly OGYI01 (sample SAMEA3541484, study PRJEB24748) | human gut metagenome | biome: human gut; feature: human-associated habitat; material: faeces | place: China | collected 2012
TGTGTTTCAGAAGATCAGACACAGGCAGTCGGCATGCTGATGCCGAGGAGATCGTGCTGTGGTCCAGCTCGGAGTTCGGGTTCATCGAGCTGTCCGACGCGTTTTCCACGGGATCGTCCATCATGCCGCAGAAGAAGAACCCCGATTTCGCCGAACTTATCCGCGGCAAGACGGGCCGCGTGGTAGGCGACCTCGTGGCGCTGCTGGTCACCATGAAAGCGCTGCCGCTGGCTTACAACAAGGACTTGCAAGAGGACAAGGAAGGCGCCATCGACGCGGCCAAGACGCTGGAGGATTGCCTCGTGTGCGCGGCCGGCATGATCGAGACGATGCGCGTGGTGCCCGAGGCCATGACGGCGCAGGCGAAGAAGGGCTACCTGGCGGCCACCGACGTGGCCGACTACCTGGCTAAGAAGGGGATGCCGTTCAGGCGCGCCCACGAGGTGGTGGGGCACCTCGTGCTGGTATGCGAGCAGCGCGGCTGCGACTTGGACGACTTGACGCTGGCCGACTTCAAAGCCGAAAGCGACCTGTTCGAGGAGGACATCACGGCCTCGCTCGATCTGGAGAGCATCGTGGCGGCCCGCACCACCGAGGGCGGCACCGGGCACGCGGCCGTGCGCGCGCAGCTGGCGCTTGCGAAAGACGCCCTCGCGGCCGACGAGGCGGTGCTTGCGGGATAAGCGCAGCGCCTTTTGGCGCGGGGGCACCGCCTGAGGCCCGAGCGTCCTTCGCCGCGCCGATCGCACGCTGCGAGCGTCTCGAATCGGCGCGGCACGCGCGCAACGGACCGCAAGCGGGCTCCCGCGCCCGAGAAAAAAGCGCTGCACCCTGCTTGCATCAACCACGTTTTGAGCTCCCGACCGGGCGTTTTCCCGTGTGACCTTTTTCCAACGAACTTGTGTTGATTCATGGGGGCCTGTGCCCCGATGTTACAATGGGCGGAGTTTTTTGGAGGTGACACGTGGCTTCACGTTCTATAAAGAATAGGCCGGGGATCAAGAAAAAGCATCCTTCCATCGGCTTCCTTGCGGTGTTCACGGTCTTTTTGGCCGTGATCGTCGCCGGCTTCTCAGGCGTCTACGCCCTCGGTTCGTCGTGGATCGGCGACCTTGAGGACTACGACGTGTCCGATGCCGGCCAGCTCAACTCGTCGCTGCCGTCGATCATGCTGGCGTCGGACGGTACGGAGCTCGCCCGCTTCCAGGTCGAGTACCGCGACCCCGTCGAGCTCGACCAGATCAGCGAGTACGTGCGCGAGGGCACCGTGGCTACCGAGGACGAGCGCTTCTACGAACACGGCGGTTTCGACCTCGCGGGCATCGCGCGCGCGGTGTACGTGAACCTCACCGGTTCCGGCAAGGAGGGCGCGTCCACCATCACGCAGCAGCTCGTGCGCAACACTATCCTGGCCGACGAGATGAACGATATCTCGTTCAAGCGCAAGGTGCGCGAGATGTATCTCTCCGTCAAGTTGGAGGAACAGTACTCCAAAGACGAAATCCTGCTCATGTACCTCAATACCATCAACTACGGTTCCGGCGCCTACGGCATCGAAGCCGCGTCGCAGCGCTACTTCTCGAAGCATGCAAGCGAGCTCACGCTGGCCGAGGCGGCCGCGCTCATCGGCATTCCGCAGTCGCCGACGTACAACAATCCCATCGACCATGAGGACAACTGCCTCGCGCGTCGCAACCTCGTGCTGGATCGCATGCTGACGAACGGCTACATCACCCAGGAAGAGCACGATGCCGCCCAAGCGGAGGGCATCGTGCTCAACCCGACCGAGACCACGGTGGATGGCCTGGAGAAGTATCCTTATTTCAGCAGCTACGTGCGCGACCTGCTCATGGATCCCGACGGCGACTACCGCTACTCCGAGGACGAGATCTTCAAGGGCGGCCTGACCATCCAGACGACGCTGGACGTCGACTCTCAGGAGGCCGCCGAGGCCGCCATCAAGGAGAAGCGGGAGAGCCTCGATCCGGCCATCAACGGCGCGCTCGTGGCCATCGAGCCCGAAACCGGCTTTATTAAGGCGATGGTGGGCGGCGACGACTGGGAGAACAACAAGCTGAACCTGGCCACGGGCGAGCGCGGCGTTCCCAATCCGGGCCGTCCGTCCGGCTCCTCGTTCAAGGTGTTCACGCTCATCGCAGCGCTCGAAGCGGGCATCAGCCCGCAGACGATGGTGGACTGCTCGTCGCCGGCCACTATTCCCAATACGGGATACACGGGAGCCAACGCCCTGCAGAACATCGACAACAACAATTACGGTACCATAAGCATCCAGCGGGCTTTCGCGAAGTCGTCGAACACGGGTTTCGTGCGCCTTGAGATGGCGCTCGGCATCGACAAGGTGATTGCGACGGCCAAGAAGATGGGAATCGGCTCGACGCTCGAGGCTAATCCGTCGCTCACGCTGGGCCAGTCGAACGTGACGATGCTCGACATGGCCAGCGCCTACGCCATCATCGCCAACGGCGGCGTGCGCGTCGATCCCACGCCCGTCCTCACCATCACGAACTCGAAGGGCGAGGTGATCGTCGACAACACCACGCCCGACGCCTCGCTTTCCAAAACGCATAGCGAGCAGGTCATCTCGCCCGAGGTCGCCCATGCGGCTGTCGAGGTCATGAAGACCGTCGTGAACAGCTCGGACGGTACGGGTACGGAAGCGGCGCTGCCGAATGGGCAGGTGGTCGCTGCGAAGACGGGCACGTCCACCGAGTACAAGGACATCACGTTCTGTGGCATCACGCCGCAGATGGCGGTGGCCGTCTGGTTGGGCGATCCCGCGAATGTCAAAACGCTGCCGGCCCGTGTGGGTGCCGGCGACGTGTTCCGCACCTTCATGAGCGCGGTGCTCGACGGCCAGCCGACCGAGCAGTTCCCGCAGGCGGCCGATCCCACGTACAAGAACTTCTCCGATCCGACCTACCATGTGGGAGGGTCCGCTAGCTCGTCGAACACCGACGACGAGAAGGATGACGAGAAGAAGAAGGACGCCGAGGACAAGGACGCCGACAAGGGCAAGGACGATCCTGCGCCGACGCCGACGCCGACTCCTACTCCAACCCCCGATCCGACGCCGAAGCCGGATCCCGATCCGACGCCCACTCCCACGCCGACGCCCGACCCCGGAGGCACGACGGACAAGCCGGCAAGCTAGGTTGCGGACCCGGAAACCGTTCCGATACGAACGCGTCGCATCCCCGGCGCGACGGCGGGCGAACCGCTACGATAGTTCAACGATGATTCGATGCAAGAGAGCAGGTACGACATGAAACATACGAGATTCGCCAAGGTGCTGGTCGCCATGTTCGCAGGCGTCTTGATGGTGGCGGCTCTGGGCGGATGCGCGCAGCAGGATACGGCGGCCGCGCAACAGCAATCCGAGAACCGTCAGTACATGACTCAGGTCAACCAAACTATGGACGACCTGAAGAGCCGTCTGGAGAGCTTTACCGATGCGGTATCGCGCGGCGACGTGGTGGGCATGCGCACGCAGGCCGACAACGCGTTCAAGGCTATCGACGACCTGAGCAACCTCAACGTCCCCGACGCCCTCAAGGATATCCAGAAGGAGTACGTCGACGGCACGGCCGATCTCAAGGACGCGCTGAACTCCTATATCGACCTGTATACGGAAATCGACAGCGCCACCGAGGAACAGCCCTTCGACTATTCCACGTACGATCAGCGCATCCAGGATATCAAGTCGAAGTACGACGAGGGCATCGGCAAGCTCCAGTCGGGCGACAACAAGGCCAGCGAGCTGCCGGAATAACCTCGACTGACACGCACACTGCTTTGAGCGGCGGCCCTTTCGGGCTGCCGCTTTCGCATTCGACCACGCTTGCGTCCGCTCAGTCGTATTGCCGGGTTTTCGGCTGCCGCCTATCGGTTTCGCTCATGTTAATTCTGCGCTTGCTGCGGGGGCGCTTGGTGGCCGAGGGTATAATGGAAAGGGAGAATACTATACATTTTCCCACATGAGGACGAGGAGCGAGCGGTGAGCGAAAAGACACAGGGAGCCAGGAACATCGCCGAAGAGGCATTCGGAAACGAACGCAAGTTCAAGCAGCTGGTGGGTGCGCTGTCGGGTCCGTCGAGGCGCGAGCGCCAGAACGCAGCAGCGGCGCTCTCCTTCTTTGCCAAGGATCATCCCGATTTGATGATCCCGTTCGGCGCTGCCGTCATCGACGCGCTGAATCGCCCCGAAGCCCAGACGCGCTGGGAGTGCCTCGATATCCTCACCACGATGGTCGACCACGATTCCCGCACGTGCGACAAAGCGGTTCCCGGAGCCGAAACCGCGTTGTTCGACGAGGAGAGCGGGCCGGTGCGTTTGGCAGCCATGCGGTTCCTCTGCAAGCTGGGCGCTACGACGGAGAACCGTTCTGAGCGTGTGTGGCCTCTCATCGACGAGGCTATCCAGTGCTACCATGGCGACCTGGAGTTCCAGGATATGCTGGTGTCGGTTATCGACTTCTCGGCGGGCAAGCTGGCACCTTCCGTAAAGAAAGAGCTGGGCGCGCGCATGGCCTTCGACGCCTCCAACGGCAAAGGGCCGCTCAAGCGCCGTGCGCAGCAAATCATCGACAACGTGCAGAACTAGCGCACGGCATTCCGACGAGCCTTCCGGGCTCGTTTCGTCGCGTCGGCCCAGAAGGCGGCGCAAAGGGGCATCGTTCGAACAATTGCAGAAGGAGAGAACATGGCATCGCATACCGTGGCCCTCGTACCCGGTGACGGCATCGGCCCGGAGACGTCGGCCGCCATGCAACGGGTGGTGGAGGCCAGCGGCGCCGATATCGTTTGGGATGTGGCCGAGGCGGGGGCGCATCTCGTGGAGGAGCACGGCACGCCGCTGCCTGCTTCTACCATCGAAGCGGTCAAGCGGAACAAGGTGGCCATCAAGGGACCCGTCGCCACGCCGGTGGGCACGGGATTCCGCAGCGTGAACGTGGCGTTGCGCCGGGAACTCGGTCTGTACGCGTGCCTGCGCCCCGTCCTGTCCATTCCGGGGGCGGGCGGCCGCTACGACGGCGTGGATATCGTCATCGTGCGCGAGAACTCCGAAGACCTGTACGCGGGCATCGAGTTTGAAGAGGGCTCCGAGGGCGCCCGCAAGCTGATCGCGCTGTGCGAGGAAGAGGGCGCGGGCGCTATCCGTCCCGATTCCGGCATCTCCGTCAAGCCGATCTCGAAGGCGGCGTCCGAACGGATCGTGCGTTTCGCGTTCGACTACGCGCGCAGGCACGGACGCCGCAAGGTGACCGCCGTGCACAAGGCGAACATCATGAAGCATACCGACGGCTTGTTTTTGCGCGCGGCGCGCGAGGTTGCCGCAGAGCGCGCCGAAGATGCGGCGTTCGAAGAGCGCATCGTCGACGCGTTCTGCATGAACATGGTTATGGATCCTGCGCTGTTCGACGTGGTCGTGTTCCCGAACCTCTACGGAGATATCGCCAGCGACCTGGCCGCAGGTCTCGTGGGAGGCCTCGGCATCGCGCCGGGCGCGAACATCGGCGACGAGTACGCCGTGTTCGAAGCGGTGCACGGCTCGGCGCCCGACATCGCGGGGCAAGACAAGGCCAACCCCACCGCCCAGATACTGTCGGCGGCCATGATGCTCGACCATCTGGGCGAAGCGGAGGCGGCCGAGCGCATCCGCCGCGCGGTGCGCGCCGTGTACGCGGAGGGCGCGCACCTGACCGCCGACATTCGCAAGGCCACCGGCTCGTCCAAGCCGGCGGCAAGCTGCACGGAATTCACCGATGCCCTGATCGCGGCATTCTAAAACGTTGGAGTAAGGAGAACCTATGAGCCAAGAGAACAGCCGATTCGCTTCGACGCTGAACGTGAACGGCACGACGTACGCCTACTATCCGGTCTCGGCCGTCGCCGGCTCGGAGCAGCTGCCGTACTCGCTGACGGTGCTGCTGGAGAACGTGCTGCGCAACGCCGAAACGCCGGAGGCGGCCGAGGAGCTGGCCGCGCGCATCGTGGAAGCGGGGCGCGCGGGCGTCGTGGGCAGCGAGATCGAGTTCTCGCCGGCGCGCGTGCTGTTCCAGGATTTCACGGGCGTGCCCGTGTTCGTGGACTTCGCCGTGATGCGCGAGGCCTGCGCTCAGCTGGGCGGCGACCCGACGAAGATCAACCCGCAGATTCCCTGCGACCTCGTGATCGACCATTCGGTCATCGCCGACGTCGCCGGCTGCGCGGGCGCGCTCGCGCAGAACATGGAGCTGGAGTTCTCGCGCAACAAGGAGCGCTACGACTTCTTGAAGTGGTCGCAGGAATCGTTCGAGAACGTGCGCATCGTGCCCCCCGGAGCGGGCATCTGCCACCAGCTGAACATCGAGCAGTTCGCCCACGTGACCATGACCGCCGACGGCGCGCCCGGCGAGCCGCCGACGGCGTACTTCGACACGCTGGTGGGCACCGACAGCCACACGCCCACGGCCAACGGCATCGGCGTGCTGGGCTGGGGCGTGGGCGGCATCGAGGCCGAAGCGGCCGCGCTCGGCCAGCCCATCACCACGCTCGTGCCGAAGGTGGTGGGCGTGCGCCTGACGGGCGAGCTGGGCGAGGGCGTGGCAGCCATGGACGTGGCGCTGTCGTTCGCGCAGATGCTGCGCGCGAAGGGCGTGGTGGGCTGCTTCGTGGAGTGCTTCGGCCCGGGCCTCGACGCGCTCAGCGCCACGCAGCGCACGTGCATCTCCAACATGACGCCCGAGTACGGCAGCACCTGCACGCTGTTCCCGGTGGACGAGCAGACGCTGACGTACCTGCGTCTGACCGGCCGCAGCGAGCAGCAGGTGGCGCTCGTGGAAGCCTACGCCAAGGCGCAGGGCTTCTGGAACGACGCGGACGCGCCCGCGCGCACCTACGCCGAGGTGATCGAGTTCGACCTGGGCTCCGTGGAGCGCTCGCTGGCCGGCCCGTCGCGCCCGCACGACCGCATCCCGCTGGCCGAGGCGCAGGAGCGCTTCCGCGCCGTGTGCGACGAGCGCGGCCTCGACCTGTCCAAGCACGTGGCGGTCGATCTCGACGGCGAAGCGTGCGAGCTGACCCACGGCGCGCTGGCCATCGCGGCGGTGACCAGCTGCACGACGGCTACCGACCCCTCGATGATGCTGGCCGCGGGCCTCGTTGCGAAGAAGGCTGCCGACGCCGGCCTCAAGCCCCAGCCTTGGGTGAAGTGCGTGCTGGCTCCGGGCAGCAAGGCCACCGAGCTTCTGCTGGAGCGCGCCGGGCTGCTGGACGGGCTGCGGGCGCTGGGCTTCTACACGTGCGGCTTCGGCTGCATGAGCTGCATCGGCAACTCGGGTCCCATCCTGGACGAGCTGCACGAGGTGGCCGAGGACATCGAGCTGGCCAGCGTGCTGTCGGGCAACCGCAACTTCGAGGGTCGCATCTCGCCCGACGTGTCGCAGAACTACCTGGCCGCCCCGGCCATGGTCGTTGCCTATGCGCTGGCGGGCACGATGGACGTGGATCTGGAGCATGACGCGCTGGGGTGCCGTGAGGACGGCACGCCGGTGCGACTGGCCGACATCTGGCCGAGCGACGAGGAGATCGACGCGTTGGTGGAAGGTTGCGTGAACCGTGCTCTGTACGAGGACGGCGCGCGCGGGCTGTACGACGGTGACGCGGCTTGGCAGGCGCTCGGCAGCGAGCCGGGCGACACCTTTGCTTGGGAGGACGCGTCTACCTACGTGCGCCGCGCCCCTTACTTCGACGGCATGCGGCGCGAGCCATCGGCTCCCGAGCCCATCGTGGGCGCCCGGGCGCTCGCACTGCTCGGCGACTTCATCACCACCGATCATATCTCGCCGGCAGGCTCGATCGCGGCGGACTCGCCGGCAGCGCACTACCTCGAGGAGCATGGGGTGGTCCCGGCAGACTTCAACACGTATGGTGCCCGGCGCGGCAACCACGAGGTGATGATGCGTGGCACGTTCGCGAACGTGAAGCTGCAGAACAAGCTGGCCGAGGGAAAGAAGGGTGGCTGGACGCGCGACTTCCTGGCAGACGAGGTGCGGCCGCTGTTCGATGCGGCCATGGATTACGAGGCTGCAGGCGTGCCGCTCGTGGTGGTGGCCGGCAAGATGTACGGCAGCGGGTCATCGCGCGACTGGGCGGCGAAGGGCCCGGCGCTTCTGGGTATCCGCGCGGCGTTCGCCGAGAGCTTCGAGCGCATCCATCGTTCGAACCTCATCGGCATGGGCATCCTGCCGCTGCAGTTCGCGGAGGGGGAGAGCGCCGAGAGCCTAGGGCTCGACGGCTCCGAGCGCTACACGGTGGCGCCGATCGACTTCTCGGCGGGGCTGCCCGAGCCGCGCGAAGTGGACGTGGAGGCCGAGCGGGCCGATGGCTCGACAGCGGCGTTCAGGGCGATCGTGCGCGTGGACACGCCCACAGAGGGCGCCTATTACGAGCATGGCGGTATTTTGCCGTACGTGCTGCGAAGCCTATTGTAAAGACGAGGTAACGGTGGCGCCCGGTTGCGATGAGCAAACGGGCGCTTTGCCGTATAATGGAGTGTTAATTCTAGCAATCGAGGGATACGGAAAGGGATGCCGTGAAACAGACATCCGGAATCGATGCGCTGCTTGAAGCGCTCAGGCAATCAGGGGTTAACGTGGACGGGCGCTTCGACGCTGACGCAGAGGCTCCTTCGGACGGCGCGGGCCGCGCCGGCAGGGGAGGCGGCGGAGGCTCGCAGCCACCGCACGTTCACGTCGAGGTGCCGTTCGCGGATCGCATGGCCGCATGGGGCAAGAAGGCCCTCATCATCGCCGCCATCGTGATCGTTCTCGTGGGTTTGGCTGCATACTGGTGGTTCCATCCGCCCATCAACATCCATTCGACGGACACCTGGATGTTCGTGGCCGTGTTCATCCTGCTGCCGCTGTTCCTGGTGTTCTGGAGCCGCTCGCACAGCTACAAGGAGGGCACCGCGAAGGTCGAGGCGAACCCGGGCAAGGCGAAGGCGTTCAAGTTCGCGAGCTACGTGCCGGTGGCCGTGGCCGTGCTGGGCGTCTTGGGTGCCGTGATGTCGCTCTCCATCTTCCCCGGCAACGCCGAGAAGTACGCCACGGTGCTGCAGACGACGGAGGACAACTTCGCGCAGGACATCAAGGAGGTGAACTACTCGGAGATCCCCGTTATCGACCGCGACTCGGCCGTGCTGCTGGGCAACCGCGAGATGGGCTCCATTCCCGAGTACGTGAGCCAGTTCGAGATATCGCCGCTGTACAGCCAGATCAACTACCAGAGCTCGCCGGTGCGCGTGAGCCCGCTGGGATACGCGGACCTGTTCAAATGGTTCACGAACCGCGAGGCCGGCATCCCCGCCTACGCGCTGGTGAACATGACGACGCAGGATGCGGAGATCGTGCGCCTTGAAGACAATCCCATCCATTACTCCGAGTCCGAGCCGCTCGTGCGCAACATCGACCGCCACGTGCAGCTGAGCTACCCGTTCTACATGTTCGACCAGAAGTCGTTCGAGATCGACGACGAGGGGCATCCCTGGTGGATCTGCCCGGTGCAGTCGCGTACCATCGGCCTGTTCGGCGGCACGACCATCGAGCGCGTGGTCATGGTGGACGCCACGACGGGCGAGACGCAGGACCTGGCCATCGGGGACGTGCCGCAGTGGGTCGACCACGCCTACCCGACCGATCTGCTGCTGGAGCAGTACAACTGGTCCGGCAAGTACAAGGATGGCTGGCTGAACTCCGTGTTCGGGCAGAAGAACGTGGTGCAGACCACGCCGGGCACCGATGGCAACCTGGGGTACAACTACATTGCCAAGGACGATGACGTGTGGGTGTACACGGGCGTGACCTCGGCCACGGCAGACAACTCCATCGTGGGCTTCGTTTTGATCAACCAGCGCACGGCCGAGTCGCACTTCTACCCGGTGGCCGGCGCCACCGAGGAATCGGCCATGCAGTCGGCCGAGGGCCAGGTGCAGAACCTGCGTTACCAGGCCACGTTCCCGCTGCTCATCAACGTGTCGGGTCAGCCGACGTACTTCATGGCGCTGAAGGACAACGCGGGACTCGTCAAGCAGTTCGCCATGCTGGATATCCAGCGCTACCAGAACGTGGCCGTGGGCAACACGGTGGCCGAATGTCAGAAGGCCTACCAGGCCCTGCTCGCCACGAACGGCGTGCTGGCCGAGTCGGGCGTGGACACGGGCGCGGTTGAGAAGCAGGGCACGATCGCGCACATCGCCCAGGCGGTGGTGGAGGGTAACTCGCACTTCTATGTGAAGCTGGACGACGGCAGCGCCATCTACGACTTCGCGCTTCCCGGGCTGATAGAGATCGTGGGGTACAAGGAAGGGGACGCCATCACGTTCACCTACGTGGAGGCGGAGCCGACGAACCCTGTGGAGGAGATTGTCGGCGCCGACGGCGCGAAGACCGGTAACGGGGCCGATGCCGCGAAGGAGGCGGAGAAGGAGGCCGATGCCACCGCCGACGCGAAGGGCGACGCGGCATAAAGTTCGACGCAAGAGAGCTTGCTTGGGAACCCCCGTGATCGGGGGTTCCCGTGGTTTTCGGGCGGGAAGGAGATCGATGGCCGAGGAGCGCGGAGCCCGGGGAGCGCGCCAGAGGGCGGGCTTTTCCGTGTTTTGGGTTGACAAATGGCGGAATGATGGCAAAATATAACGGTTGCTTCTTCGGGAGCACGACGTATAGCTAGTTCCGCTGCCCAAGACAGCTGGTACCGAGAGGTTTAATCGCAGGGATGCGGCCCGCCGAGGTGGTTGTATAAGTTTCGCGCTTAGACGACCCCTGCTGTCATGAGACGGCGGGGGTCGTTCCTTTTTCTTAGGCGACGATCCCAGACGAGGGAGCGGAACCCGAGTTCGAGGAAAAGGAGGTGTACTACATGCCCAACGTGAAGAACCAAGAGACGCTTTCCAAGATCAAGGAGGATCTCGACGGCGTTTCCGCTGTGTGGGTCGTGGACTACTGCGGCCTGACGGTGAAGGACATCCAGGCGTTGCGCGTGGCCATCCGCGAATCCGGTGCCAGCATGAAGGTGTACAAGAACACCCTGATGCACATTGCCCTGGACGAGGCCGGCCTGCCCACGCTCGACGATATCCTGGAGGGTCCGAGCGCGTTCGTGTTCGCCGGTGACGATGTGGCTGCTGCCGCAAAGGCCGTGAAGACGTTCGCGAAGACGAACCAGAACCTGGAGATCAAGGGTGGCTTGATGGAAGGCGAGCAGGTTTCCGCCGCACAGGTGGAGGCTATCGCTTCTCTCCCGTCCCGCGAAGAGCTCCTGGCTCAGATCGCCGGCGCTATCTCCGGTGTTGCCCGCGGCCTTGCCGTGGCGCTCAACGGCGTGCCGCGTGGTCTGGCGCAGGTCACGAAGGCCGTGGCCGACCAGAAAGAAGTTGCTTAACCGCAGCATAGGCGGCGCGGCGAGCGCTGCCTGACGATAGGCAAAACACACCGGTCGGGAAGGACCCGGCCGCTTTGAAAGGAAACGAACATGGCTGTTACGCGTGAAGAGATCATCGAGGCTCTCAAGGAGATGTCCCTGCTCGAGGCTTCTGAACTGGTGAAGGACATCGAGGAGACGTTTGGCGTTTCCGCCGCCGCCCCCGTGGCCGTGGCTGCTGCCGCTCCTGCCGAGGGTGGCGCTGCTGCCGAGGAGAAGACCGACTTCGACGTAGTGCTCGAGGGCTTCGGCGACAACAAGATCGCCGTCATCAAGGTTGTCCGCGAGATCACGAGCCTGGGCCTGAAGGAGGCCAAGGAGCTGGTCGAGGGCGCTCCGAAGCCGATCCAGGAGGGCGTTGCCAAGGACAAGGCCGAGGAGATCAAGGCCAAGCTCGAGGAAGCCGGCGCGGCCGTCACCCTCAAGTAACTTCCGCTTCGTTGGTCTTACGACCGTCGAACATGCTTGTAGAAGAGACCCCCAGATCCTGGGGGTCTCTTAACGTCTGACGGCATTCGAGAGCGGGTTTCGTCTTACTGACGGAATGGCAACGAAACGGATTCTGGGGAATACGCGCGCTTATAGTGGTGGCAAACGCAAACGGAAAAGAAGGTCGCTAATGCAAACCGGTTACTTCAACGCTGCTTGGCAGGATATCAAGAACACGCCGGGGTGGTTCGGCAAGCTCATTCTGCTGTCGTTGCTCAGCTTCGTGCCCATCTTCGGCTGGCTGGTCGTGCTGGGTTACCTGTACGGATGGGCGCGCGACATCGCATGGGACGTGCACGGTCCCATGCCGAAGCGCATCTTCGGCAACGAGGACGGCAAGCTGTACAGCCGCGGCTTCTTCGCGATGGTCATCGGCTTCGTGTTCATGCTGGCTCCGTGGGTGCTGGAAGCGGTATGGGGCGGCGTCATGGGCCTGGGTACCGCATGGTCGGGCGGCAGGCACGGCGGCGTGTTTCTGTTCGTCGGACTGTCGACGATGGTATTCTCGCTGCTCATCATTGCGGCGGCGTTTTTCGCGACGCTGTTCTCATGGGTGGGTTCCATGCGCATGAGCATATACGGCCGCCTGGCCGCGGGGTTCCAGTTCGGTAAGATCTGGGCCATGATCCGTCACGATTTCGGCGGCTTGCTGCGCATTCTCGGCATGGCCCTCCTGCTGGCCATCGCCATCGGCATCGTCGCATCCGTCCTCATATTCGTTCTCGTGTTTATCGGACTGTTCGTCGGCTTCGCGATGACTGGCGGCAACCTGAACATCCAATCGGCGCATCCCGGTGCCGCCGTCTGGGCCATCGTGTTCGCCACGGGCGGCGTCGTTCTCGTGCTCGCAGTCCTGTGCGGTGTTCTGAGCGCGGGCATGTACGTGTTCGTTGAGATGATGATCGTGCGTGCGCTGGGGTACTGGACGCGTCAGTTCGACGTGCCGGCTTGGCGCGGCCAGGACGACCCCATGCCGTTCGAGCTGGCGGGAGCGGCGGGCTGCCCGCCTTCTCAGCAGCCGCCGCATGTGCCGCCC